>Ga0315282_10000118_pt1 | contig 155316 bp, 175 predicted proteins | sample YL17G07_20_MG_FD_203693 | JGI IMG/M metagenome (GOLD analysis project Ga0315282, IMG submission 203693) | Sediment microbial communities from Yellowstone Lake, YNP, Wyoming, USA - YL17G07_20 | ecosystem: Environmental > Aquatic > Freshwater > Lake > Sediment | place: USA: Wyoming | collected... | reverse complement strand
TTTTCTTTTCCTCCGCTTACTTAGATGCTTTTTGGACCAGAAATCTATCTAGACTTACTGATCTTTCAATTCAGCGGGTTCCCAGTCCTTTCGGATTGCTAGCCGAAGCTAGCACGAAGTCGCATTCGAAAATTCTTGGTTCAAGTGCTGCTTACGCATACCCAAGACTTATCGCAGTTTGCTGCGTTCTTCATAGGAGTTTGGAATCAAGCTATCCACCTGTTGGCTTCCTGCTTTGACCCTAACTTCTGCCTCTGCTGGTATCATAGATCAAAATGATCTTAAGTGACTCTTATTACCGTCTTATTGTCATCTGCAATTTTTGCATCAATAGGTGTTCAATATATTTCATAGTCACTTCAACCCTTACACCACAAAGCATTTTGTGATGCGCATCTTAATTTTTTGCCATCATTTACCCCTGGATTTTTCATCGCATTAGCTCAACTTCAGTTCAATTCATATGGCAAATCATACATAACGTATGAACATTAATTTGAAACCACACTTGATAGTATGGTAAATAATTGTTAGCATATTGCTAACAGAAAGAGCATCATCTAGTCGCCTAGTCAGCTAACGCCAATGTTAATTTAAGGCGCACATGTTATCACTTTTAGTAAAAAACTATATCTCTTGAGAGTATTTAAACTTTATTGTTTTTAAAATTTTAAACAAACTTTAAAACTTCTTCCATATAAGATTCACAATAAGTGAAAATAAGAAGTTATGAAAAATTCATTGAAAAGTAAAACTAATTTAATAAACAGTATATATTAATTATATGACTGAACTATTGGAAATTTACAATTTGAAAGGTAAACTGATTGGTGTAAAAGATAAAAAGAAATTTTATTCTGAAATTGAAAAAGAAATTGCTAAAACAGGAAAAATATCTAAAAAAGTGAAATCAATAAGAGCAATTTTATTGAATTCTAAAGGTAGATTGTACATTCAAAAAAGAAGCAAATTTAAAGAGGTAAACCCAGGCTTATATGACAAAACAATTGGAGCTCATCTCCGAAAAGGAGATAGTTGGGACGTCACACTAACTAGGGAATGTGCTGAAGAATTAGGATTTCCTGCAACAGTTGTATCAAAGAATGAATTTGATAAAGTAATAAAATCAACTGACTTAACAGTTGTTGGTATTTTCAAGAAAATAGGTTATATACCAGATTTTAAATCTCTAAGAATTGATAGAAACGGTAAAAAAATTGTTCAGCATTGGATTACTACATTATATATAGGTTATTTTGACGGTTCAATTAGATTTGTTGATGGAGAAAGTTCTGGCATTGAAGTCTTTACATTAGATGAACTGGATAATGAAATCAAAAAGTATCCAGATAGATTTACTGAAGACATAAAAGTAATTATTAAAAAATATAAGAAATTTATTAAACCAATTAAGAAATTTTGATTTAAAACTTCTTATTTACATGTACTTTAAGACTTCTTCCATAAAATCTTCAATATTTATCACTGGCCCTTGCTTGCAACTCTCTTCGTCAAATTTTTGAATATGATTTGATTCTATCCCTTTTGTGTAAAAAATAAATGGTAAGAAACCTGGAACATGCTCTCCTGATTTAGAAGATGTTGGGTGATCCGAACAAACCACAAGCAATGTTTTATTGAAATCAACATACTCAAAAACTCTTCTAAAAACTTCTCTGTCAACTTTCTCAATAAACATTCTTTTTAGGTTAGGCTTCTTGTCATGGGCAGCAACATCAAAGCCGAGAATATGTAAGATAACAAAATCATGATTATTTAAAACTTCCAATGCCTTCAAGGTTTTTGCTCCAAGGTCTGTTTTCAAATCGCCAGTTGCACCAGAAACATCAAAAACATCTATCTCAGCAGCCCTTGCTATTCCTTTTATTACAGGCGAAGCAGCAACGCAAGCTCCTTTTAGACCAAGGTTATCCTTAAAACTTTTAACGTATCTATAGCAGCTTGCTCCTCTCAAGAGAATGTAGTTGGCGGGAACACTTCTATATTTGTTCGCCGGATGATTTTTTAAAATTCTATAGGTTTCTTTTTCAAACTTGTTCAAAGCTGCTGCTGTCTTAGCAGCCTCATTATCATTTGTTAAAGGCTTTACTTCTGGCACTTCTACATCTACTTTTTCAAGGTCAGAATCAGAAACATTTGGAGAAATCGCAATGCTATTCAAAACAGCCACTCCTCTATGTCCTAGAGATTTGTAGAAATCAATTCTAACTCCATCTAAGAAAAATTCCTTTATATCTTTAGCCATCTCAAATAAACCGTTATAATCTCTTCCAGCTCTTCTATCAATGACGACTAAGCGTGGTTCATAGTTTCCTGATTTAAAATCATCATGCATAACTTCTTTAACTGTTGCAAAATTTGCCCTTACATAGACACTGCCGGGTGTTGGTTTTATGTTTATACCTAAGGCATCTAAATATCCTCGACCAGGATATTCTTCCTTATCATAACCTAGTAGAACAAAGTTAGATATAGCAGAATCAGGATGACCACCTTCCCTATTTTCTATCAAACCAGCATAACCATTTTTTACTATTAAGTCTAGATTTGGTTTAACAGCAAGCTTCAAAGGAGTCTCTGCTGTATCGTCTGCTATGCCGTCGAGTATTATAAAAAGAACTTTCTTTTGCATAATAATAATTTACCTATTATCTATTTAATTTTACATATGCCTTGAACACAGCCGCATCTTTCAAAGTCATATGGTGCAATTCTTACATCATTAAGACTTTTACATTGTTTATAATAAAGGTCTTGATGAGTTGAATTAATACATTCGATAACGTTTGGAGTGCTTTTACAATTTGCTAATTGACACTCTGAATCTCTTTTGCAAATATCTCCTCCAACCTCCGTAGATGGTGTTTGCTGACCCTGTCCTTGCCCCTCAGTCCCTACTATGTTTTCTGTAGGCTTTACAAATGCTAATGCAAAAAGTGCAGCTAAAACAATTATTATTGCAATAAAAATCCAAGTTTTATTCTTTTTTTGTTCTTTTTTCTTAGCCAAAAAATCACCTCTCAAGCATGAATATTTTCTTCTTTGGAATTTCAGAAAATACCTTGTCTAATAACATTCTTTCCTCAATCCTCTTACCTACAACCATCGGTTCTAACTCTTCTGCAAGATTAACCGCATCATTCAGCCTCATATAATTATCAGAATATATTGTAAAAAGAATGTCTCCTTTTTTCACGCTGTCTCCCATTTTTACATTCAAATGAATTCCTGCGCCTTTGTCTTTTGGCGCTCCTGCCTTCCTAGCAATCTGAATTATTGCTGAATTTATTATCCACAAAATTTTACCTTCATTTTTTGATCTTATTGAAGTGAAATTGCTTCCTATTACTATATCTTCTGGCTGGATATTCGGATTACCGCCCTGAGCTTCAATTATTTCTCTTAATTTTTTCTCTGCCTTTCCAGATTTTAAAATTTCCAAGGCTGTTTGTTTATTACCAATGCCAACAGCCTCAAAGAGAAGCCCTGCTAGCGTAACTGATTTTTCTACAACATCTCTTGGACCTTTGTTCTGCAAAGTTAACAATGCTTCTTTTGCCTCTAGCGCAGGACCAATGCAATGACCCAACGGTTGCTCACCAAAGGTTATTCCGCACACAACATGTATTCCTAACTTTTTCCCTAATTCAATAAAGTCGTCCGCCAGTTCAAGCGCCTCTTCTGTTGTTTTAATTTTTGCTTCCCTCCCAATTGGAATGTCTATTACAAGATATTCTGATCCCATTGCCTTTTTCTTTGACATGATAGAAGGAAGCAATAATGGATCTATTCCTAGGGGATATTCTATTTGAATGAACATGTCATCAGCCGGAGCCATATCCAAAGCTCCTCCCCAAACCAGGCAAGCATTTACCTTTTTAACAATTTTTTCTATTTCCTCCAAGCTCAAATTTACAGGAGCTAAAATCTCAAAACGCTCGGCAGTGCCGCACGGCGAAGTTATTGCTTTTGAAGAACTTTTTGGAATGGTTAAGCCTGCTGCAGCCACTATTGGAACAAGAACTATGGAGGTCTTATCTCCAGCCAAACCTCCAATGGAATGCTTATCGCAAATAAATTTTCCAGAAAATTTAATTCTTTTTCCTGTCTCTACCATTGCCTTTGATAAATTAGCAGCCTCATCAATTGAAATCCCCCTAGTGTAAAGGGCTGTTACAAAAGCTGATAGCTCAACGTCTGAAACTTTTTTATCAACTATGTCCTTAACAATTGTCTTTAATTCTTCATAGTTTAATCTTACTCCACAAATTTTCTGTTTTATATAAACAATGGATTTTAATTCCTTTTCTGGCAAAATTTCTAAATGCTCTCCGCCCTTTAATTTAAAGAATTTGGTTACAACATCATTTGCTATTATCTCTCCTTTGACTGTAAACTTGGCTGTTTCATCCACTATTGCTGCAAGTTCATTCTCATTGTATCTTATCCTAACCCTATCTAAAGAATGCAGACCTAAAGATTCTACATCTTCCTTATTCATTATAACTACGTTCTTATCTCCAACTTCCAGGTCTATCGGCCTTGCTATTAGCTTCATACATTTAGAATTAGAGTTCTTAATTTATATTAATAACCAACTGGACAAGTTTGTTTTTCAGTTATTTGGTTGCAAGCAGCTTTCAGATTAGAGCAGTCTAAACCAGAGTTGTGATATTGGTTTTGAAGCTTACATAAGTTATCAATATACCACTCTATCTGCGGTAGGCTGACGTCTGCGCTGGTATTGCAGCTATAATTACCCCAGTAAATGCAATTCTCGATCATAACATCTTTAAATGAAGCACATTTATATGCTGGCCTTGCAACCTCGCAATTTCCTTTAGGAAGATAAGTAGGTAGTGTGAAAACAGCAATAAAAATTATCAAAGCGATTATCGAAATCACATCTGTTCTGCTTAATTTTATTTTAAATGGAATTTTTATTTTATGTTCTTCTTTATGCTCTTCAGGTTTTTTCTCTTCTGCCATAATTATGACCATTGATTTAAGGCAATATCCAATTCTTTATGATTCTTTGAATATTCTTTGAGAGAAATATTATTTAAAGTTGCATCTATTGCTTGCCTCATAGCCTTTGCTCCGGCTCTTGTTCCAAGTTTGTGACCATGAATTCCGCCTCCAGCTTGAATTATTATATTGTTTCCTAAAGTCTTTACTAGATACGGAACTGAACCAGGATGCAATCCACCTGAGCAAACAGCAAAAACTGGTTTTATGTTGTGCCAATTTTCAGCTAAACGATGACCTTTTTCTTTTATGATTTTTTTCTCAATCTCTTCTTCGTTTGTTAAAATTTCTTCCTTAACACCCTCCATTTTTCCTATTATCGTTCCTATATGCAATTGGTCAATTCCTATCAAACGGGCAGCATCTGCGATAACAAGCATGGATATTCCATGCTTTCCACGAGTAAAAGCTGCATGTCCAGCCCTGTGACCATGCAAAACCAATTTCAAATCTTCATTTGCATTCCTTAACGTTTCTAAAGCAGACCAACCAACTGTTATGATATCTATCATGGCATATTCTCCGCCAGCGTGTTTAATGAAATTCGCCCTTTCTAACATAGAATCTGTCTCAGCAGTTATATTCGGCATATACATCTTCCTTTCTCCTGTCTCTTTCTCTGCATTGTCCCTCATCTTTAAGGTTTCAAGAATCCTTTTTTCAAATTTATTAAAACTAAGTGAGCTGAGGTTCTCATCGTCCTTAACAATATCTATCCCACCAGACCAAGCTTCATAAGCAACCTTTGCATGTTCCTCTTCATTTAATCCAAGCTTTGGTTTTATTATTGTACCACACAAAGGCCTATCATAAATTTTCAACAATTCTCTTATTCCCTTTATTCCATACAACGGACCTTTAAATGATTTTATTAACTCATAAGGCCATTCAACAACTTCTAATCTTAAATTTTTTATTACTTTCATTCCAAAAATGTTTCCTGCTATGCTTGAAAGAATCTGGGACATGTTCCCTAGCTCAAACAACTCAAGAGGATAAGCGATTTTTATATAATTTCCTTTAATGCTAAAAACTTTTGCTCCTAGGTTTCTTATTCTAGGAGAGACTTTCAATTTTACCCACGTACCAGTACTACTCTCTCCCGCTATATTTTCAGCTACTTGTTTTATAGAAATTCCTTTTGAAGGCTCGATTCTAAATTCACAAATTAAATTATTTTCTTTTGGTTTGTACTTCAGGTCTACGTACAACTGTTTTCACCTTTTGAATTTTTAAAGGAGCTGGCTTAACTTCTTTAGATATTTTATAAGCATCGTAAGCTAGAAATATACCGCACCACAAAGACCAAAAAACTACCCAAAACATAATTGGGAAAATTAATGGATAACCAGCAATTAGCATAAGTAATATTGAAAAAAGCCAAATCAAGAAATATAAAATAAACACTATAAAACCTTTGATAACTTGCTTGTTTAAATAAAAGTATCCTAATCCCCATACTAAAAAATTTAAAAGCATTGCTGTCCCAGTGCTTTTTTCATTCTTCATTTTTTCTTCACCTTTCTAAATTTATCATAAATCCAGACTATGAGACAAGAGAGGAGATATTGATAAACAAACCAAAACAACAAGAAGACGGGGAAAGAAAAAGGTAAGTTAAAAAAAGCAAATGGTATAATTATAAAGAAAATTAATTGAGAGAAACTAAATGTTCCCAAACCTACAGAATATAGTCCTATATATGTAATAAATAAAAGTATAGCAAATATCACAATCTTTCTCCAGTCTGGCTTTAGGAATTGTTTTAGTTTCATTTTAACATCCTCAAAACGTTGCCTGGTGTCATTATTCCTTTTTCTGTCACAACCCTGCTAATAAATTTCCATGGTGTAACATCGAAGGCTGGGTTTTTTATTTTCAATGTTTTCATATGCTCATGATAAATTTCATGCGGACTTCTCTCTTCAATAATTAACTTTTCTCTTTTATCTAATTTTAAGGTATTACCAACAACATAAAATGGCTTTTTATGCTCTTTAGCAACCACTGCCATGGGATAAGTTCCTATCTTATTAACAACGCCCTCTTTCCTAAAGGCGTCGCAACCAACCATCACAATATCAACATCTTTGATGAAAAATTCAACTGCAGAATCTATAATTAAAATAACGTTTATTCCCTTTCTACCGAATTCATTTGCAGTAATTATTCCTTGGTGTTTTGGTTCTGTTTCAGTTGCATAAACAGTAATTTTTTTTCCTTCTTTCCAAGCTTGCTCAATTACAGCGCAAGCTTCGCCAGAATGACAATGCGTCATTATCGAATAGCCATCTTTTATCAATCGACTTCCTCTTTTTGCAATTTCATTAGTTGATTGATTTAACCGTCTTAACAGCTTGTTCATTGTTTCTGAATTTTTATTTTTTTTAAGAATTTCTAAGCAATTGTGTAAAACAACTGCCGTCGGCCTAGTTTCTTCTATCCTTTTAGCAGCTTGATCAAACTCTTTTCCAAATCCTTTTTCCTTTGCAAGCTTTCTTAAGAATTTCAAGCTCTCAATAGCAATTTCCTTTGCACCTTGGATTTCCAAGGATTTTATTCTCTTAATGAATTCATTCAAGCCTTCTTGCATAAATTGATATATTTAAAGTATAAAATAAATATATGGCTCTTGACGAGAATGAGAAATTAATAGAAGGTATAAAGTGCTTAGAATATTTGAAGTCAAAGAATATTGAAGATGCATTAAGAAAATATAAAAGAGAGTTTTTTGTTCCACCAAGCATGAAGCATCTAGCATATAGGGACTTTCCTATTTCTATTGGATTTAACCAAACCATTTCTCAGCCATCAACAGTTGTAGCAATGACAGAAGCATTGGAAGTAAAGGAAGGTGATAAAGTTTTGGAGATTGGCACTGGTTCTGGTTGGCAAGCTGCAATATTGTCTGAATTGGTTGGAGAAAAAGGATTTATTTATACAATTGAAATAATTGAAGAACTTGCTGAGTTTGCTAAAAGTAACTTGAAAAAACTTGGAATGAAAAATGTTGAGGTTTTTGTTAAGGATGGCTCAGAAGGATTGAAGGAAAAGGCTCCATTTGATAAAATAATAGTAACAGCTGCTTGTCCTGATATTCCAAAGCCTTTGTTAGATCAGTTAAAAGATGGAGGAATAATGGTTATACCTGTTGGTAATCTATACTTGCAGGAGATGTATGTTGTTAAAAAACTAAAGGGTAAAGTCGAAAAGAAATCAATCGGTTCTTTCATGTTTGTGCCGCTCGTGGGCCGGTTTGGCTTTCGGAGCTAAGTAAATTATACGGGTTCAAGCAATGCGAATCTTAGGATGTGCAGTTCAGAATCATGATTAACTGATGCGACAGTTCAAATCCGGCCCCCTGCATTTAATTCTTTAATATTTTTCACTAATTATAGATAGTCTTTAAGTAAGAATTTCTAATATTTAGTAGATGATATTATGAAAGTTAAGAAAAAAGATGGCAAATTAGAAGATTTTAATAAAAATAAAATTATAAAGGGTTGTAAGAAATCAGGAGCTTCTGCAAAATTAGCAAATGAAATTGCAACTGTTGTTAGAAATAAAGCATATGACGGAATATTAACATCAGAGATAAGGACGATTGTCTTAAGAGAATTAGAAAAGAAAGATAAAAAGTCTGCAATGGAATTCAGAAGTTTTAAGAATTAATAGAATTACAACTAAACTGATAGAGTTTAGAATCTACTTTTCTAGTAAAATTATGCTTTCTCTTATTTGTCCAACTTTTATTGTTCTAGCTCTAGTGCACCAAGAATTCCTAGCAATTAGAACATTTTTCACGGTAAATCCTATTCTTTCAGCAAGCTCAGCAGTTATCTTATCAACTTCCACAGCTCTGTCTGGATAACAGCCTCCACCAACTACTATCGCAAGTTTAGCATTATTCTTACAAACTCTGTACATTTCTTTTAAAGCAAGGCTCATATCTTTAAAATATGCCTTTGCAGACGTTGGCAAATTCTCATCTAATCCTATTTCGCTTATGCTAGTATCTTCAACCCTAGAACCTATGTAAGATCTTAGGCTGCTCTCTGGAAAGCCTAGAAAAGACATCTCGATATTGTATATCTTCGTATATTCTATCTTGTTCAGGTAAGGAGGAGATGTTATAACTGCGTCCACGGATTCATCGCCCAAGTCCAATTGCCTTGCGTCACCAACCTCAGCTGTCACTTCTAGCGGCCTTAGATTTGTGTTTTTCAAATCCTTGAACATTTTTTTGATTTTATACTTGAAATATTTCTTCAAAGGCGGCTTGCCTCTTTTATCTATTTTAACAACCGCGCCATCCTTCATGGTCCAGCTAGCTTTTATAGCAGAGTCTATCAAAGCAAGCATAAGAAAGTCCCTTGCCTTTTCGTCCTGCACCTCTATTATCTTGCCTCTGTAGAATACAAAATCCTCTAAAGTGTACCTGGAAAAAACTTTTGTTATATACTTTTCCTTTGGCAAGTACTTCGGTCTTTCAAACTTCCATTTGATTGCTTCAGTTATTGCTTCTTTTAGTTTTTCTAATTCATAGTCTCTTGTTTTAACATTTGAAACGAAAATGAAAAATGGTGAAACATCAAAACCAATCGATTTTATTCCCCTTTGCTTGCAAGCCAGTAAAGTAGTTCCCACTCCACAAAAAGGGTCAAGCACTATTGAATTTTCATTTAACTGGAATCTACCAATGAAAATGTCTACCAACACTTTTGAGAATCCTTCCTTGAAATAATACCAATTGTGTATCGGCTCTTTTTTGTTTGGAATAAATGTTACTAAATCTTTTAATTCAGGAGCTTCAGAAAAAATCACTTTAACCAGCTTCCTAAAGATTTTTGCTTAGATGCTATTAAAGATTTAATTACCTTTTCCACCCTTTCCTGTGAAAACTCATGCTCGTCAACCATGAAATTCAAAATCTTTTCCGGTTGTGGTTGTTCGAATTCGATTTTAACATTCTTTTCTATCGGTGGATTAAGATAAAAATTATAAATCTCTTCTGCAGGAGTTTCACAATTCCACTCAATTTTTTTCAATACATTCTTTAAAGTCTTTTCTTTTTTTACTAACTCTAAAGCTTTCTTAGGACCATAGCCCTTGATCCCAGGATTATAGTCGCTTCCAACAAGCATCCCAATGATTATTAATTGCTCTCTGCTAACTCCTAAACTTTTCAAAGTATTATCTAGTTCTATCAACTCAGGTTTGATTTCAATATAAACATCCTGTCTTGGAAGTTTTCTTTTTCCAGTCATTGACAAATTTCTTATAAGCCTTGGTGAATTAAACAAAAGGCTATCGCTGTCCTGGCTTGAGACTCCGTAAACTAAATCTTTCTGGCACAAGTAAGCGCATTGAGCCTCTCCTTCAGAGGGAGCCTGAATGATTGGGATTCCCATTAAGTTTATCAAAAATTTTGATTGATTAATCATCTCATCTGTTAATTTAGAAGTCATTTGGGCTGCTTTTCTTGCCTCTTTTTCATCGCCAATAGCCAAGGCCCCTTGCCATCTTATTTCTGCCTGTTCTTTCAATGCTTTACGTTCCTCTATTGTTGATCTTTTAAATTCATGTGCTGGCCCATCAAAAACATATACCAGCTTTAGACCGTTATCTACGAGCTTTGCTGACCTATAAAATATACCGCTTAAATGACTAGTTATTTTTCCTTTTGAATCCATCAAAGGAGTTCCATCTGGCTGGCGGATTATGCTAAGAAATTGATGCAACCATAGAAAAGCATCTACAGCTATTGTTTTTCCTGATAAGCTTTCTATCTCAATTTCCTTTTTGAGTAAGATATCAAAAATCTGGACTCCCATAATTATAATAACAAATTAAATTAAATAAAGCCTTCATATGTTTTCCTGTAAAGCGGGTCTGACTCAAGTTCTTTTAAATTCCTTGTATAAAGCTCGTTCTCTATATTTTTATCATTTCTTTTCTCCCACTCTGGAATTGATATAGAATACTTCTCCTGTATCTCGTCTCTATACCATTGTGGGATAACATTAAAAGCACAGAAAGGAACTATTCTTCCATCTGGTTGAGCATAGTGAACGCAGCATTTTTTCACACGCTCGATGTCATAATTCCACAAATCCATGAAGTGCATCATTCCAACGAAAAGGGATCTTAGATGAAGTTTTTCTAAAGCTTTATAATCTCCGTATCTTAGAATGTTAAACATAAACTTATCAAACTTCAAGTTCTTAGGCTGTTTCTCCTTGTCTACAAAACTATTTAATTTTACAAGTATTTTTAATGTAGAGTAAACCTTTCCACGAACTCCTTTGGCTTGCTCAGCTAGCTCATTTAAAAATTCTAAAAATCCTTCAACATCGAAAAATCTTGGTAAAGGAGTTACCTTGTCTCCATCTAAAAATAAATAAGTCGCCATACCGCATGCAGGATGAGCAGTCAGTTCAAATTTAGGCATGTTAGTCAAAGCCTCGAAATAATGAGTTATCGGAGTGACGGTTGGAACAGGATACCAATCCTCTTTAACAAGCATACCGTTTGTCTGTTCCTCTATTTTCTTTATAACATCTGGAATGGTTATTCTAAATTTCTTGACATCTGCCTTTGTTATTCTGCCAACTAAAGAGACTGGCTGATAATTAACTCCACTAACAACGTCGATGTTCTTTATTCCGAATTTCAAAATATTTCCAACATCGTTGTCATTGACAGTGTTTATAACAGTAGGAACAAGAACAGCCTTCATATCAATCTTTCTAAGATTTTCAAATAATTTTGGTATCTCCCAATGATTTTTTGGATTTGTTTCAGGATTTGTTCCATCAAAGCTTAAGTAAATAGTATTAACGCTAGCTTCTCTAACTCTTTTTGCAAACTCCAAGCTTTGGGACAAACGAATGCCATTCGTATTCAGTTGAATATGCTCATATCCCTCTTCTTTTGCAATTTTAATTATATCAACTATATCATCCCTCATCAAAGGTTCTCCACCTGTTAGCTGAACTGCATTAGCACGAACAGGCTTTTCCTCTCTCATGGTCCTTAACATTTTTCTTATTTGATCTAGAGAAGGCTCATAAACATAACCCATTGCTTTAGCATAGAAAAAGCAGTAAAAACATTGTAAGTCGCATCTGTTCGTAACAACTACATTCCCTAAAGCAGTATGGGAAGTATGCATTTTGCAAAGACCGCAGTTCATTGGACATGGACTTTTTAATTCAACATTTGGATTTTGAATTCCCTTTCCGTCATGATAAAATTCCATAGCCTTTTTATACATCTCATAATCTCCCCAATATAAGTCTAAGAACTCTCCATGCTCAGGGCATTCTTTTTTTATCCAGACCTTGTTGTTTTCTTCAAAAATCGTTGCTGGTAAAAATTTTAAGCATTCAGGACAAAGGGATTGTGTTTCTTTTATAATATTCATCAAACCAACTTTTGGAACTTTTCAAAACTTATAAAAGTTTATATATTTTGAATTATATAAACTTTACTATGAATATTGAAGATATTGAAAAAGATATTTATTCTAGCTTTGCAACGCTAGCTTCAACAATTGGATATTCAGAAATCCATGGAAGAACAATTGCTGCATTAATGGTTTCTGGCGAAAAACTTTCTCTACAAGAATTAGCAAAAAAGACAGGATATTCAATATCAACCCTATCATTAAGCCTAGATCTATTAGAATTTTTTGGAATGATTAAAAAAATAAAAAACGCTGGTGATAGAAAACTATATGTAGAACTGCACGGCGATTTATTGGAAGGCCTTAAGAAAGCCTTTGTAGTAAGGATCCAAAAGAGTGTAACAGATAGCTTGAACAGGTTTAATAAGTATAAAGAAAATTTGAAAGTTTCTAAAGGCAAAGATAAGAAAAGAGTCATGGATGCTTTAAACATATTGGAAAAAGAGATTGAAAGACTAGATAAATATATAAACTTGTTATCAAAATTAAGACTACAGTGATTAAATGAAGCTCGGTATCTGTCAAGTGTGCGGAGGCGTGGCCACACAAACTTGCAGAGTTTGCGGTGCTACTGTCTGTATAAAATGTATGACTGCAGCTGGCTGTAAGATATGCGAAGGAAAAAAGAAAGTTTAGTTTCATCTTTCTAATCCACTAACTTCTTTCAAATTTTAAATGCTTTGTAAAGCTTCTATCAAACTATTTTTTATGTCCTCTTCAGCTGGAAATCCCAAAGCATTCTTGAATCTTTTTTGTCCTGTTGGTGTTATGAATCCTTTAGAAATTGAAATGAACTCATTTTCACCCTCAGGAGTTTTAGCTCTTTTGCGAGCTATCTCCAAGAACTTGTTATTTCCAAACTTGACTTCCTTGGTCTCTATCGTTTCAAATTCCACCATTTCAAAACCTCCCTATTTTCTAAATTGATTACTCCTTTAGTTATATAAATATTAGTGATAGTAGGGATTTAAATATTTACTGGTAGGTAATAAATTATATGGTACTAGGAACTATTCTAGTTTTAAGTGGTGGATTGGGAGTAGCTGGAGCTGCCCTTTATAAGAGAGATTGTGATAATGAAAAAGAAATAAGAAACTGGCTTGAACCGATAATACAAAATCCACAAACGGTAAAAAAGTTAGGTATGACATTATTAGAAGAATTAAGAGATCACTATCATACTTTTGGTCCATTTGATTTAAGACATACCAAAAAAGCAAAAGCAGAATATAGATTAAAAATTAATAGTATATTAGATGCCCCAAAGAAAATTGATAATGTAGAAGTAGGTTTGCTTCAACAGAAAGAAGTTTATCCTATTGCTACACAAGAGTAGCAGATTCTGTTTCTACGTCAGAAACTCCTTTAACTTCTTTAATCTTATTTTCCAAGTCTCCAGTTTCCTTGTCTGGAACTATGACAAGTATTTTCAACATATTTAGACCAAATGCTATTGGCTCAATTTTAGCGTCTTGAATCTTTATTTTTTTAGAAATATCAATTTTTACTTTTTCCAAGTCAGTCTCAGGAGATTCCGGCATTATTCTTAAGGCAACAGCAACATTCCCCATCAAGGTCCCTCAAAATTACAAATTACGCATTTGTACGGATTAGAAAGTTTTTTGCACCTTCTACATCTTATTATAGTTCCCTCTCCGCAATTAGGACATTTAAATTTAACAAAATCTTCTTGTCCTGTGACATTTGTCCCACAACTGGAGCATATGAGCTTCATTTAATTCACTTATAGATTAAATATATTTAAATGTTATCTATTTATTGAGCTAAATGCTTTATAGAAATTTGATTATGCCTAAGATTAAAGTTGCTACTGGTCTTTATTCTCATTGGGACTCTATAATAAGAATTGATAAAGAGATTTTAAAATGGATTAAAAATTCTGAAGGAGTAAGACCTAATAACATTGTATTGAATTCATTGGAAGAAGTCATCTACACTTTGAAAGAATCAATAAAAAATGGCGACAGCGAATCTCTTATAACTAAAAAAGTTTACAATGAATTGAATTCCTTGTTTCCAAAAAGAGAGTTAAGAACAGGCGGAAACGGAAATAATATGGGAAGAGCTTTATTTGATTTAGGCTTGATGCCACTAGTCTCTTATCCAATAAGGCCAGAAAAACTTATGAAAGCTTCTCCAAACTTTAGGGTTGCAGTTGGAAATGAATTTAAGACTCCTAAGGAAACAATAAGAAATGATCCTGAATATGATCATATAATTTTTGAATCTAACAAATGGAGAAATATTTTATCTTGGGATCCGATGTCATCTCAAGGTATTTTTGATAAAGACTTTCTTAAATTTGCTTTTAATCCAACTTTCATAGATGTGGCAATAATCAGCTATGCACATTTGTTATTGCCAAAATACAAAAATAGAACAGATTTTTTATTAGACTTTATTAAAAGTAAAAGACCAAAGATTCATCTGGAATTCGGTGCTGGCTGCAAAGAATCAATGAAATATGCCATGAAAAGATTATCAGAATATGGAGCATGCGACTCTTGGGGTCTGAATGAAAAGGAATGTAAAATTTATTTGAAAGCTAATTCAGAAAACATAGAAGACTTGATGGAAGCTGTTCTCAAAGCTGTAAAAGAGTATAATTTGAAAAGAATTTGTGTTCACGGTTCTAAATTTGCCTTTTCCATTTCAAAGTATAATGCTAAAAAAGAAATGGAAGCATTGGAAACAGGCTGTTTTGCTGCAGTCAAGCCCCCTAGCAAAATAAGTCCAAAAAGTCATATCTTAAAGAAAAAATTAAATAGCTATAACTTTTGCTTGGTTCCTTCTTTTTTCAACCCTCACCTAAAGAAATTAACTGGATTGGGAGATACCTTCTCTGCTGTACAAGCTGTTAAGATTTTATGTTAGTCACTCAAACAAGCTGATTAAGGCTTTTCTAAGTTCTTCTCCTCTAAGACCTTGCTTTTTTATCTTTGCAATTCCTTTAGCAAGTCTTTTTTCTTGCAATACATTCGTCAGCCAAGCCTCAAAATCGTTCTTGCCGTCTCTAAGATGAAACTCTAAGCTTTCTATAGGAACAACTTTAATTTCTCTCGCAAACTCTTCTAAACTGTGAGCTATTCGACCTATCCAACCTTTACTATTACAAAACCAAAAGGCTTGTTCTTTTGATACCGTTTTTGACATTACGACACCATTACAAGAGTTTTAAATATCTTCTTCTATAAAATTATAGATAGGTTTTCCTTATAAAGATGATGTGGAATGCGTATATTAATGCTAGGTTGGGAGTTTCCTCCAGCCAAAACAGGTGGTTTAGGAACACACTGCTATGAGCTTGTTAAGAACCTTAGCTCAAAAGGTGTTAGTGTAATTCTTCTAATTCCTAAAAGAAGCCAAAATATTAAGCGCAATATACCAAACGTTGAGATAGAAGAAATTGGTTCTGTTCCTATAATGCCTTATAATTCAACGAGGGAATCCACGTTAACATTTGAGAAAGGATATGGATGGAATTTCTTCAAAGAAGTGGAAATTTTCAATAAAAAATGTGTTGAAGCTGCCTTAAGAAAGAAGTTTGATATTATACATTGCCATGACTGGATAACAATGAGAGCAGGCATGGAAATAAAAAGAAGAACAGGAAAGCCTTTGATTGTTACTATTCATTCCACTGAATATGACAGAACAGCTAACATCTATCCTTTAAATGAAATAATTGAAATAGAAAAAAGAGGAATCCAAGAAGCAGACCTTGTAATAACAGTTAGCAAGCATATGAAACAACAATTGATAGAAAAGTATGGAGCTGATGAAAGAAAAATCAGAGTAATTTATAATGGCATAGATATTTCCAAATATTTTGGTTTAACTGAGAAAGAAAGAAAAAATATTGTCTTGTTCCTAGGGAGACTTACCGACCAAAAGGGTCCTTGGTTCTTTTTGCATACCGCTAAAAAGGTTTTGGAAAAGAAGAAAAATGTACTTTTTGTGATTGCTGGCCAAGGCGAGAAATTGCCAGAACTGATAAAGCAATCCGTAGAACTAGGCATTGCAGATCACGTGCTTTTTACTGGATACCTAACTGAAGAAGAGGTAAACTATGCTTATGCAAAATCTGATGTTTATGTTATGCCTTCAGTTGCTGAACCGTATGGAATAACAGCCTTAGAGGCCATTGCCTCGGGAACTCCTGTCATAATATCTAAAAATGCAGGAGTGGCAGAAGAAATAAAACATTGTTTTAAAGTTGATTTTTGGGATACAAATGAAATGGCAAACAAAATATTGGGAATTTTAAATTACCCAGTACTGGGAGAATGCATGAGAAAGAACGGCTATAGCGAAATTAAAAGATTTGGCTGGGAGAGAACCGCTGACCAAACAATAGAAGCTTACAGGAGTTTGTTATGACGTCTATATGCTTTTACTTTCAGGTTCATCAACCAATAAGATTAAACAGGTTTAATATTTTTAACAGCAGCACCGAGTATTTTGACGAAAACAAGAACAGACAGATTTTTGAGAAGGTAGCGACCAAGTGCTATATCCCAACAAACAACATACTTCTAGACTTAATAGACCAGTATAAGAACAAATTTAAGATAGCCTTTAGTCTGACCGGAGTTTTCATCGAGCAATGCCAGAAGTATGCACCTCATGTCATAGAGTCTTTCAAACAACTGGCAAACACAGGAAATGTTGAATTTTTAAGCGAGACATATTTTCATTCTTTGTCTGCTTTATTTTCTCAAAAAGAGTTTGAGGAACAGATTAGACTGCACAGAGATTTGATAAATGATTTGTTTGGCCAAAAACCGGAGGTGTTTAGAAACACGGAAGCAATGTATTCAAACTCAATAGCAAAGACAATTGAAAGTCTAGGTTATAAGGGGATAATAACCGAGGGACATGAAAAAATACTTTCATGGAGATCTCCCAACTATTTGTACAGACCTGCTGGATGCGAAAAAATAATTACCCTACTAAGGAACTACAAGCTTAGCGACGATATAGGCTTTAGATTTTCTGCAAGATGGTGGGAAGAGTATCCTTTAACAGCAGACAAGTATGCAACATGGTTATCAAAATGTGAAGGAGACTGCATAAACTTATTTATCGACTACGAGACATTCGGAGAGCATCAATGGCAAGATACTGGAATATTTGAATTTTTAAGGCATCTGCCAAGTGAAGTTTTAAAGTATAATCATCTAGAATTTAAGACACCATCAGAGGTTGTTAAAAGCTACAAGCCAGTCGGAACAGTAGATGTACCAAACATATTATCCTGGGCAGATGTTGATAGAGATACGTCAGCCTGGCTTGAGAATGAGATGCAGAGATTTGCATTTGAGCAGATGACAAAGCTTGAAGAAAAGGTAAAGCAAAATCCAGAGCTTCTAAAAATCTGGAGGCTGCTACAGATATCAGATCATTTCTATTACATGTGTACAAAATGGTTTGCTGATGGCGATGTTCACAAATACTTTAATGCTTATGATTCGCCTTATGATGCCTTCATAAACTATATGAATATTTTACAAGATATAAAAAGCAAATTAGGTGTTTGATTGGAAGTAAACAACTTAAAATGGGAATATGTACCGAAGGAAAATCCAGACTGGGATTTTGCTAGAAATCCTTTCATAGTCATTAAGAGACCTCAAGGTACATGGTCCCAATCGGTGTTTTCTGTTAAACATGAAAATTTAATAGCTCCAAACAGAGACTATAGGTACCAAGGATTGAATGTAATTGTTGGAAATGAATATTGGAAGTTCTTAGACTGTATATTTTTTGGAATAAAAGATGTTGTCTTAGAGCCAGTTAAAGTAATAACCTTCCCTTGGAAAAGCATCTATCAATATACCGGAAAAAACACTAAGGTTGATGTAGAGTATTACCTTGCAAGAGATTTGAAAAATGGCATCTCTGCTAGGGTATTGTTTGATATAAGGAATCCCATCGGCGGAGAACTTGTAATAAAACCTCTGGTTGACATAAGAAATGTTCTTTCTCATTCGTGTCCAGAGAAAATAGAAACAAAAATTTCAGATGAGCAGTTAATCGCATCAAGAGAAGAAAACAATATATCATTTTTCGTTGAGGACGGAGAATTATCTCAGAATAGACATACAGTTAATTGGTGGTACAAACTTGGCAGCGGTTTCAGGGAACAAAGAAATGAGGGTGTAAAATTCATATCAGAGTATGAAAATCCCTTGCTTGCTGGAGAAATAAGAAGAAGCTTTTTTGACGGCGAAAAGATTTCTCTTGTGATAAATTGCAACAAGGATTATGACAATATAGATTTTGATGAAAATGAAGAAAAGGAAAAGCTTTACATCCAAAAACTATTAAACAAGTTTGACTGCAAGAAAGAGGTCTTAGCAAGGATAATTACCTTGGATAAGTTTGGTATTTTAGAGAACAAAGAAATTATCCCTGAAGCAGGAGATTTCTGGTTCAAGCAGGTGTGGCTAAGGGATCTTATGGAATTTTGCATTAACAATTTTAACACACTTATCAAGATAGATAGCAAGAAGGTTGAAAACATATTAAAATGGGTCTTAAGACAGCAAGATATCGCTTCTGGAAGATTCCCAAATTTTAAAAATAATTTTGATTCAGTTGACAACGGATTGCTTTTCTTTATATTTGCTGAAAAATATCTAAGAGAATTTGAAGACAAGGAAATTGCATCAGCTGTCTTAAAAAGTTTAAATCTAATGCTTAAAAAATTTTCTGAAAACAGTTTTGAAATAGATGGACCGCCAGTTATTCAAAATAACATGCTACATTCAATGCCTTGGCATTCATGGACAGACTCGAGAGTACCTTTCTATGGAAGATTAGTGTCAACAAGAATTCCTTTTGAATGGGCAAAGGAAATAAAAATCGAAGATTTGTGCAAGCCTGCATTATTGCCTGAAATAAATGCCTTGTACATAAGAGCCCTAAAAGCTGGAGAATTCTTAGCCGATATAGTAACATCTGAAGAGAATTTTATAGAACAATACAAAAAAGCTGTTGCAAAATACAAAAAGGTTTTCAAGAACAGAAATTATCTTTATTCGCTTGTCTTGAACGATAAAAAGGATTCAACTGAAACCTCGATGGCTTTGGTTTCTGCTGTTATTTTGCATGACCATGTCTTTAACAGAAAAGATTTGGAAAACATGTGGCCTGTTGTTGAAAGACTTTTAGTAAAAAAGAGAGGTAAAATATTTGGAATCATCACTAGAAATGTAAGCGACAGGATATATTTTAACGATTATCAATATCATGGAGCTGTAGTATGGCCAAGAGACAACCCATACTTGATTAAATACTTGAAGATTATAGGCGAAGAAAGGAAAATAAAAGAAATTCTTGAAAGCAATCTCTGGCACCAGATGGATGAGGGAGCAATATTTTACTGCAATGAACTATTTTCCTTGCCTGAGGGGAAGAATCCTAACCCAACAAAAACAAGCAATGAACCAGTACCCATGAAAAACCCGATACATCTATGGTCTCATTTCTGCGATGCCTATTTAGAAAACAATAACAGGAGGAATAATAATGGAACCTAGAGCTGAAGTTTTATTTGAGGTTTCATTTGAAGCCTGCAACAAAGTTGGAGGAATATATGCTGTTCTTGAGTCTAAGGCCAAGAGAATGGTTGAATTGTACAAGGATAATTATTTTTTAGTAGGTCCGTATTATCCTGAAAAAGCTATAACTGAATATTTGAAACAAAACCCTCCAAAATTTTGTGAAAAAATATTTTCTGAACTAAAAAACGAAGGTGTTTATTGCCATTTTGGAAAATGGCTAACTCAAGGAAAACCAAATGTCATTCTAGTCGAGTTTAATGAAATTTTGGAAAACATAAACCAGATAAAATATGAATTGTGGAGAGACTATAAGATAGATTCGCTAGGAACTGGACTTGATTTTGATGAGCCTGTTGCATGGTCTACTGCCTGCGGAATTGTGATCGAGAAATTAATTCCTTTTTTTAAGGAAAAAAGAATAACAGGACATTTCCACGAATGGTTGTCAGGAGCAGCTTTACTTTATCTTCATAAAAAGATTCCTACTGTCTTTACTACCCATGCAACTATGCTTGGAAGAACAATAGCTGGTTGGGGAGAAGACTTGCACACTGAGGTTAATGAAAGCTTGAAAAAAGGAATAACAGTAGACCCGAAAAGGCCTTACAAGTATGGAGTTCAAGCAAAGCACCTCATGGAAAGGGCTTGCGCACATAATGCAAGTATTTTTTCAACTGTCTCTGAAATAACAGCAAAGGAGGCAGAATATATTTTAGGCAAAAAGCCAGACATAATACTACCCAATGGTCTGGATATAGAAAGATTTCCAACCATGGAGGAATTTGCTTTATTGCACAGAAAATATTTGGAGAAAATGAAACATTTTTTCAGCGCTTACTTTAACCCATATTATGAAACAAATCTGTGGGATGCAATGGTTTTCTTCACTTCTGGAAGATATGAATTTAGAAACAAAGGCTATGATGTTTTCATAGAAGCACTAGGAAGACTAAATGAAAGAATGAAAAAAGAAGGAATCAAAAGAAATGTATTTACATTGTTTTATGTTCCAAAGGATAATATCAAAGAGGATATAGACCTTATTGAGAGTATAAAACTTTATGACGATATGAAAGAGAAAGTGGAAGATGAACTGCCATGGATAGAGGAGATGACCCTAGACTCTTTGATAAAAGGTAAATTGCCAAAGGTAAATGCAATATTTAGAAAAGAATTTTTGCAAGAGGCTAGGAGAAAGTTTTCTTCATTTAAAAAAGAAGGCGATCCTCCGTTTTCAGCTTATATTGTAGATGAAAACGACTTAATCATAAATGCTTTTAAGAAAAATAATTTGTTGAACAAACTAGAAGACAAGGTTAAAGTTATACTTTATCCATCTTACCTTTCTACTACTGATCGACTGCTCGGCTTGAACTATGAACAGGCAACGCAAGGTTCTCATCTAGGAGTTTTTCCTTCATACTACGAACCATGGGGCTATACTCCTCTGGAATGCGCTGCCAACGGCGTTATGACTGTAACTTCTGATTCGTCTGGTTTTGGAATATTTATTAAACAGCACTCTAATCAGAAAGAATTACCTGGAATAATAGTATTGGAAACGGAAAATAAAACTCATAAGGAAGTTGCTGAAAAGCTGTACGAAACTCTTTGGACCGTCGTAACAATGCCTAGAAATGATAGGATTCCCAAAAAAGCCCAAGCAAAATACCTAGCTTCTCTAGCAGACTGGAAAATTTTGATAAAAAATTATATACAAGCACATAACATGGCTTTAGAGAAGTTTAACAAATAATTTTTTACACTATCTTATATGAAAATAACCTGATAAAACAACTATATCATATCGGCAGAAACGCATTAAAAATCAGATAGATTTTGGGTAAAAATTTGATGGAAATTGGTTGTTTTTTGTATATGTTTTTATGCTGAGATTTCTAAATTAGGTGTATGAAGAAGAAATACTATCTATCTGTCGGTTTAATGGTTTTAGTAGCAGCAATTACTATAGTTGTTGCTGGTTTAGTGTTTACATCTTTTTATTATGTGACTAATATTGTAGATATTTTTAGAGATAATCCCTTATTTTGGATTTTGGCACTACTTGTGACAGTGCTGCTGATAGTTCTGATTGGTCGGATTTTGAAATCGCTCAAATTAAAGCATTCATTGATTATACTAGCAGTTATTTTTATATTTCTAACTTTGATTATTGTGTTTCGTGATGATGTTTGGGATTTGTTTATGTACCAAAAGATTTGTATGCCTAATCCTTCAAATGATAAGATAGCAATCATCATTGCAAAGGATGGCATATATGATAATCAAAAAATAAGTTCGCAGGTTTCGAAATATTTCGATTCAGTTAAAAAAGATTTAAATATCAATAATGTCGGCTTGCAGAAATTCGGAGGAAAAACATTCCACGAATTAGACTTATTTGTTGACGAATTATACTCAAAGAATAATGTCGGCTACATCATTTTTGTTGGCGATGATTTGCCAATACTTCTCACAGAAACAGTAAAAATTGTTAATGAGAGCAGTGATTTAATTACGTATAGGATTACGAACTCCAGAGGCAGGGACGAAATTATGGAAATCTTTCGAAATATGACTTTTTGGATGAGAGAAGGCACAATCACAACCCTTGCTGGAGACAGTTATAAGACATTAGGGCAGCAACTGGGATGCGTAAACGGCGATTGTGATTTAAATGATTGTAGGGATGTTGGAATATCTTACATATTGCCTCCTTTGCTTTATTCAGATGATGAGAAGGTTGACTTTGTATCTAAAGTACTGTCAACTTATACAGACTATCATGAAAACTTTGCTGAACTAAGCAAAAAATATCAGAAATCAGAGCTGTATATAGCGGATTCTTCGCTAATTAGACCAGAATTTTGGGAACAACACAAAGAAGCTGGGATGGGGTATGAAATGCCCATACTCCTTGCTTTTAACAATGAGAGCCATAAAGTAATTAGTGAGTTAAACAACAAGCATGTTGTTCTGTTTATTTATGTGCATGGAACCGAGACGATTCAGCAACTAATCCTCCGTGCAAGTGACTTTGAACCTGAATTCGAATCTATTAATCCGAGTACCTTAGAGGGATGGATGAACTTGTCAAAAAAATACGGCACACCAGCTCTTTTCGTTGAAGCAACCTCTTGTGGTCATATGCCGTTGGGATATAATGAAGAGAAGCATTGTTGCTGGCCACAAATATACGTGGAGTCAGGTGTGTGGACTTATTATAGCAGCTCTTTAAGTATGGAAAAAAGTATTTCAATGGATAAGACAATTGGCTTGGCAACAAGAAGAGGGGTCATAGCAGACATTTTGGTTTTTGGGGATATTCTTGCACATGTGAGATAGTTGTCTGAAATCAATATGAAAAATCCACTTTTTCAGTACGTTATATGAAAATAATACCGGGTAACAACTATATCGAACTGATTCTAAAGTAGCATTAATAATAAAAAAATTATTACTTGAAAATGTCATTCAGTTGTCTTCCCTGTCTTTTTATCTTCATCCTTTCATTCAAACCATGAGCAACTATAGGCAAGGCAATTGTAGCATCGCAGTAGCAAACAACTTTGTTGTTTTGGTTCGTGGTTATTTTACCCCAACTTACTGCCTCTTCAAAAGTGCACCCAGACAAACCGCCCCACTGGGGACTGTCAGTAGTTATCTGTATGGCATATTCATGAGGATATTCTAATTTTTCACCTTTGAGAATACTTACTATGGCTGTAATTAATTGAATCGTATCCTTAGGCACGCCTCCACCAATGTATATGACTCCTGTTTTTTTGCTAAGCTCTCCTATCTTGGCCAATTCATCAAAGTCTTTCATCTGGTCAACTACTACAGTCTTCTTGTCCCATCTTCTTGAAAGTACTGCAGCAATGCCATATTCGCTATCCATTATAGCAGGGCTGTAAACTGGAATTTTGTTTTTATATGCAGTTGATAATAGGCAATCTATTTTTCTTTCCAAAAGGAATTGACCAAAGTTTTGACAGAACTCCCTAGATGAATAAGGATAATTTTCTTTTAGTGTATTTATGAAACTCCTTATCAGTTCTGTCATTTCCCTATACTTGAGTCCGTCGGTAAACACGTCATAGTATCTGAAAACATTGTGCTTTAGAAGGTCTTCATCATCCACCAGCCAATGACCTTTATAATAGCCGTGCATAGAGTCTTGAATATCCTCAGATATATTCGCACCAGTTGAAACCAAGGCATCAATAAAATGGTTTTCCATTAGCCATTTTATAATCTTCCATTGACCAGTCGTGCTCATTGAACCGGCAAAACCCATTAGTATTGTCACATCCTTGTCTTTGATCATTTTTTCCCATACGTCAGCAGCTTCGCCAAGTTTTCTTCCCTGAAAACCCGTATTGCCCATTTCTTTTAAAAGTTGAGAAATTGTTTTGTCCTTAATTTCAATATCGTTTAATTTTTCCTTAAGATAAGGATTTTCGATTTCAAACACCCCCTCATTTAATTATTCTTTATACAGAGAAAATAAAAAGATTACTTTTTTAATGCAAATATTTTAAAATTTCAAAGATGACCCTAGTGACCAAAAACTCTGTTACATTGTTACCTAGCAACGACTTTAACTCTACTACATCAAAGCCGACTATTTTAGAATTATCAAACACAGTCATTAATTCAACAAAATCTTGAAATGAAATTCCCCCTGGTTCTGGATGATAAACTGCTGGCGCAAAAGCCGGGTCAAAGCAATCTATATCAACGCTAATATAAACTTTTGAATTTTTGACAAAATCTTTCAGTTTTATTTTCAAATCATCAAAATTCCCTCTCATTTTTTGAGCTGTAAAAAACTGGATGTTATTATTTTCTAGGTATTCAAGCTCGAATTCATCCCCCTCTCTTATACCTATAAGGAAATAATTTTTTGGTATTCTTGATTCGCTAGACCTTCTAAACCAAGTTACTGAATTTACTTTATCGCTATATTTAATTCCTTTAACAAAGCTTGCATTTTTCATGTTTTCGTCTTCATATCTATCTCTGGAATCACAGTGTGCATCGAACACTACAACCTTTACATCATTATCAAAACCTCTTATCGAAAAGAATGATGAGATGTGACCACCACTAAACATGACAGGAATCTTGCTTCTATTGGATATTTCTTTAACTTTTTTTGTTATATCATCAAGGCTCTTTATTTCTATATTTCCTACGTCTGCAACTTTTATATTATCGAAAAAATTAAACCTCTTGTTCAAATCAAAAGGCTCTAGAAAAAAACTTTCTTTTCTTAAGTTTTCTATTGATTTGGAATGTTTACCAACAAGCGCACCGAAAATTATAACATCCGCCTCTTCTTCAGAGACTAAAAGATCTTTTATAAACTTTATTTTAGACATATATGATATCACTCATGCATAAAAATTGCTCGTAAAACATAGAAATCATTATTTGTTTAATGTATTTAAATATTTTTCAAAAGCTTATATGAAATTCTTAAAAAACTTAATATAGTTGTCAATCATCTTATATGAAATTTATAGTGAATTTATATTTCATAATCTTTTTTAAGTTCAGTTAAAGGCTTTGAATCAACTTTTATTTCTCTTTCCTCTAATAGCCTAGATATAGACTTTGAAAGCTGGGTCTCACTCAAGTCATCTTTTATTTTTCTAATCTCCTGCGATAATTTATCATGAAGTGTAAAGTGTATAGAATCTATTTTTTCGTCTATCTTGCGTATTCTTTCCTCGTTTTTCTCGAATCTTAGAATTAATGCTCCTACCAGTTCTTCGGACATGATTTTCTTTAACTTTCTATTTCTCTCTTCATATTCATCCAAATAGCTCTTAATTGTCTCTATCTGGGCCTTCAGTATTTGCAATTGAGATTTGATGAATGCCTCAAATTCTTCATTCACTTTTTTCACTTTCTAAAACTTTAAGCAAGGACTTGTCTATCTGGCTTTTGCTTCTAATAGAATTTATTGAAAACTCTAAATTCCTTATCTTAGACTCTAAAATTTTTAATGGCTCATCATCCTTGTTTTGTGACTGCCTAATAAAATCCAAGTCCTTTTTTAGTGTTCTAATCTCCTCTTCAAGAACTTCAAGCCTTTTACCTACAGTTGTTATGAGCTGATTCAGAAAAGCATTTAGCTCGATTTTTTCTTCCATAGAAATTAAATAGCTGCTAAATTTTAAATACTTAACATTCAAGTGCTACAAATACTTTTTAAGATTATCAAGTGCTGAGCATAAGTTAGGTACTAAAACTCCTTGCTCTTTAAGTTTTTTTATATCTTCAAAAGAGTACCAACCAAATTTAGAAATTTTATCAGGCTCCATTAGAGTAGGTAATCCTTTTTCTATCTCAGAGAAATACATGTAAACCTTGAAATCTCCTTCCGGAGAATTTGTCTCAAATATTCCAAATAATTTTATTGGTCTAATGGTTATTCCTAGTTCTTCTTTCACTTCCCTAATAATGCAATTTTCTAAATCTTCATTACCTTCCCTTTTTCCTCCAGGAGGCTCTATTCTTAATCCGTTGTGCTTTGTATTATGAACCAATAAAATCTTTTTATTTTTTATTATCAGAGCTGCGGTCATGTCTCTCATAATAAGAAGTAAAAATAACAAGTTTAAAAACATATCTTAGTAGCTTTTTAGATGACTGCCTTGATGCCTTTCAAAGATTGTAAGAAAAACTAATTTTTCTTTGCCTGTGTTTATAGTTCTATGCCAGACATTTTTATGTAAGGTTATTAAATCTCCTTTTTTAATTTGAATTTTCTCATTACCAACTTTTATTTGTCCATTCCCACTTAGAACCAAATAAACCTCTTCAGCGTTATGAAAATGACCTCGAGTCATTTTAAATTCGCTATTTACTTTTCCAGGATAAAGTGTATTCATACAAACTGTCAAATCTTTCATTCTGGTATTAGGCAAATCAGTTAGAACTTCATTGATTTCATTTTCATGTCCTTTGATATTTTTGTAAATATTTTTTCTGTCTCTAATTGCATCTTTAACTTTTAATATCCTAGTTTTACCTTTGAATTTATTAATGTTAGATTTCATATCAATCCACTTGCTAAATCCTCTATTGCCTTGGATACATTCTTTGCTTTAACAACACCAGAAGCAAGTAAAACTCCGTCTGCTCCAAGCTCTATTGCTCTTTTTACATCATCCTTAGTTTTAATTCCTGCACCAACTAAGAGCTTTACTTTTGTATTATATTTTCTAACCTCGTTAACAAGCTTGGTTATAACTTCTGGTTGGGCTTGTGAAACAGAAACATTTCCACCTATCAGTTGAGGTGGTTCTAACGCTAGAAAGTCAGGATTAAGAACTGCAATGGCTTTTGCAATTTCAATTTCATTAGCACAAACAATTGTCGTCAATTCATATTTTTTAGCTAATTCAATCGCATCTTCTATATCATCTAGTTCTATTCTTTTTTCAGAGTGATTAAGAATGACTCCTTTTCCTCCAGCCTCTCTTATTTGATAAGCTGTTACATGTCCTGTGAAAGCTCCTTCTTCGACAGCGTCCATATGCTGGGCAAAGACAAATATACTTAATTTCTTAGCTATTTCTTTCAAGTCTAAGAAGTTCGGGCTAATTGCTATACAGACATTAAGCTGGTTAGCTATTTTCTCTGCTGCTCTAGCAATTTTTAGAGCATTCTTTCCAGTCGATTCTTTAAAGGCCTTAAAGTTTATCACTAAGCAAGGTGTTCTCATTTTAACCTGCTAATTATTATTTTTTCTTATTTTTATAATAAATAGAAAATTTGCTACGTGATTTTTTTAAATTTGTGTTTGTGCTTTTCTAAAACTTTTTGACTTAATTGAGCAGCTAAGAATCTTTGTCTATGTCTCTTGGTTTCTCCAACAAACTTATCTTCAAGTTCTTTTAGAACTTCAGGCAGAGTTGTATATTCCATTGACTCGGGAGATAATCTATGAGGTTCAAATGGACCATGCTGTCTTAGAAAGTCTGCTATCTCATTTGATTTTTGTCTAGCCCTATCAAAGCTTATATCAGCTAGCATATCCCTAGGTCCGACAAGCATTCCGTTCTTTATCTGGAAGCCTAATCCCATAACCCTTGGAGGGCCATCAAATCTTGATGGTGTTGCATCTTTCACTGAAACTGGCATGAATGGACCATTATGACTTCCTCTCATCCAACCTTCAACTAAGTGAGGAAATGCAAAAGGTTCTAATATTTCTCCTACAGCTGGCAATCCGTGTTGAGCACGAACTATCATAACAGGATCGTCTTTTCCAACATATTTTCCTGCTATAAGAAACAGCCTCTGAGTACTTGTTGCAGCAACTATTTCTCCTGATTTTTTATAAACTGCCTTTACTGCATATCTGCTTGGGGAAGCTATCAAAACTAATATATCATATATACTTTCTGGAGAATCCATCATTACTTCTTTCTCTTCTCTTATATCTTCTACCAAGAATCTAAAACCATCATGCATTTCAGGATCAATCACAAGACCAGCAGTATTGAAGGGATCTGCAAAAATTTTATACATTGGAAAGTTCCAAGCGCCAGGTTCTGTCTTGTCTGCCATGAAAATTATTACAGGTTCAGAAGTTCTCTCCTCAAATTCCATTTCTGCATAACCAGGACCCATACCTTTCAAGTTACCAGAAAAACTTTCTTTCAGAATATCCTGTCCTGCTCCATACAAACCTAGTTCTTTTGCCTTCTCAGTGCAAGTTAAGAAAGTATTCCAAGTTATGCCATGTACGCCTTTATCGTTGATTCCGTGTTCGTGGGTGATTATTAATTCCAAGTCATCTCCGCAAGATGTTACATGAAAATCTTTAATATAACCTTTGTTCTTTTCTTCCTGAAGAATCTCCCTAGCCACATCGAGAATTGCTGGATGACTTGCAGAATGACCGACAAATCCTCCGACATCGCATTTAATAACGCTTAGCGTAATTTTCATACACTACAAATTATTTTAGATAAATATAAAGATTTTGAGAGTATGGTGCGGAGGGCAGGATTTGAACCTGCGCAACATTACCAAACCATTACAAATATATTAATGTAAGAAGTATTCTTAATTGACAAAAATGTCTATTTTTGATTCTATAAGATTTGTAAGAAATAATGAAACTATTTACAAGATGCTCATAGACGGACAATGGATAGAAGCTTCTGACACCTTTGAAGTTAAAACTCCTGTAGACGGCTCTCTCATAGCAAGAGTTCAAAAAGCTAGTAAAAAAGAAGCCGAGCAAACAGTTGAAGCAGCCTTTAATGCAAAACCAAAAATAGCAAATATGGATGCTTCTGAAAGATCAAAAATTCTTGATAGAATAGGAGATTTGCTGGAACAAAACAAAAATGAATTCATAGACATCATTATGAAAGAGTCTGGGAAGACATTTAAGCAAGCTCAAGGAGAGGTTAATTCCTCTATTGACCGACTTCATTTAGCTGCTGACGAAGCAAAGGAAATAAGAGGTGAAATAATAAAAGGCGATGTAGCTTCTGATAAAAAAAGTATGGGAATGGCTATCAGACAACCACTAGGAGTTGTATTAGCTATAACGCCTTTCAATTACCCATTATTTACAGGAGTGGCAAAAATAGCTCCTGGAATAGCAGCCGGCAATTCAATTATAGTTAAGCCTGCAAGTGATGATCCGATTTGCTTGCTTATGTTTGCAAAAATTATGCAAAATGCAGAAGTTCCAGACGGAGTGATAAATGTAATTACAGGTCCGAGTTCTGAAATAGGAGATTATCTTTGTTCACATCCTAAGGTTGATATGATTTCGTTTACGGGGAGTAGTGCTGCTGGAAAACATATAGCAGGAATTGCTGGAATGAAAAAATTGCATTTAGAATTGGGTGGAAAAGCACCTGCCATTGTTTTAGAAGATTGTGATTTTAACCTAGCTGTTAAGGAAGTTGTAGAAGGATCTTTAAAATTTTCTGGACAAAGATGTGACGCAATTAGCCGAGTATTAGTTGTCGAATCAATAGCTGACAGGTTTGTTGGTGCTGTTCTAGAGGAAGTAAAGAATTGGAAGTTTGGAGATCCTAGAAATCCTGATATTTTAGTTGGACCTTTAATAAATGAAAGAGCTGCTAAGAAAGTTGAAGATTTGGTTAATGATGCTGTCAGCAAGGGTGCAAAACTTCTATATGGTGGAAAAAAATATGAATTAGGCTATTATGAACCTACTGTTTTAGACTTTGTTAATAGAAATATGAGAATTGCTTGGGAGGAGACGTTTGGACCGGTGGTAACAATAATAAGAGTTAAAGATTATGAGGAAGCAATTAAACTTGCAAATGAATCCGAGTATGCGCTAGACGCCTGTATTTTTACAAAGGATATTGACAAGGCATTCGATGCGGCGCAGAGGATAGAGGCTGGTTCTGTTCACATAAATTCTCATCCTAAACATGGATTAGGAATATTTCCTTTCGGTGGAGACGAAAGCTCTGGAATGGGTAGGGAAGGAATTAAATATAGTATAGAGGATATGACAAAGATTCATTCTATAGTTTTACACTCTCACTAGTTATTTTCTTAAATAGAGAACAATAATTATTATGAGCATTTTCAAGGCTTATGATATTCGAGGTATTTATGGAAAGGATTTAACAGAAAAAATAATGGAAAAAATTGGAATGGCTGTTGGAACATATAGCCCCGGCAATTTTACAGTTGGTAGAGATTTTAGGTCGCATGGAAAAAAACTTGAAGATGCATTTGTTTCTGGTTTGATGAAAACTGGATCTAACGTTGAGCTTGTAGGAAAAGGTCCTACAATACTTCCTGTGTTTGAAAATTGGTTGCAAAAAAATGATATCGCTGCTTACATTACAGGTTCTCATCTAACAGCAGAATGGAACGGTATTAAATTTTTTAGACAAGATGGTGTTGGATTTTTTGAAAATGAAAATAAAAAATTAGAACAAATTGTACTTTCCGGAAAATTTAAGATTTCAGAAAAACAAGGTGTGATAAAGAAAAATAAGAATGTAGAAAATTCATATATAAAATTTATAAAAGAAAGAATTAAAACTCAAAAAATAAAAGTTGTTATCGACTTCGGTAACGGTGCTGCTTGCTTAATAGTACCAAAAATAATTAAAGCTTTAGGAAATGTGAACGCAAAATATATTTTTAATAAGCCAGACCCGAGATTTAAAAATAGAAGTCCAGAGCCAGATGACAATTCTTTATCCAAACTAAAGAAGACAGTTAAAAAGGAAAAAGCAGACTTGGGAATCGGTTTTGATGGTGACGGCGACAGAGCAATGTTTGTTGATGATAAAGGAAATTTTATGTTGCCTGAGGTATCTTCTATAATATTCATAAGAGACATAATGAAATCTCAAAGGGGGCCTGTAATTGCTAACATTGAATGTTCCAGCATAATTGATAAAGAAGTAAAAAAATTCAATCAACATGTAATAAGAATACCTGTAGGCCATACATTTCTTGTTCAAGAAGCAAAAAATAACAATGCAGTTTTTGGCATAGAAAAAAGCGGTCATGTATGTATTCCAAAATTCTATTGGTTTGATGATGCGATTATTAACAGCATGTATATGATAGAAATAGTATCAAAATTAAATAAGAAAGTTTCAGAGTTAATCAAAAAAGTTCCCAAAATAATTTTTAAAAGACTACAAGCAGATTGCCCAGATGATATAAAATTCAAAGTTATGAAGAATTTGAAACAAAAATTTATTAAAAAATATAAAAACGTTAATATCATGGATGGAATACGAATTGATTTTTCTGATTCTTGGATACTGATTAGACCATCAAATACTTCTCCACTTATACGTTTATCAATAGAAACCAAGAATAAAAAAAGATTTGGAGAACTAACAGAAGAATTTTACGAGACTTTGAAAGAAGAAATTTCTAAGCAAATTTAATACTTTCTTGCAATTTCAGCAAGTTTTTCAGGAGAAATATGAGGGATAGTTTCATCCATTGCTTCAAGATAACCTTCCCAAGACTTGACACCTAAAGATAAGGGAGCTTTAGGAAATATTCTAAACTGATTACAGAAGTCATCTCTCGGAGAAGCGCTAAGATTTACTATGTTGAACTGGTCACTTATATTATGCATAGTAATTTTTACTGCCTTTTCTAAGAACTTTGCAACTGATTCTAATTCAATATTATTCATGCTTGCGAAGGATGGATTTTCTAAATTAATCACAACCAATTCTGTTTTGCCAAAAGCTGGAGACCATTCAACGTAAAGGACGGTTTTGCTTTCTTCATCAAAATCTATAACTAAATTATTTTCATTCATAGATTTTACCCAGGACTTCCACCATATGCTACTTTTCTTAGCTAATTTCTTTGTAAGATTCATACAAAGAGAAGTCTTTGACAATGGCTCGTCTTCGCAGTGAAACTGACCATGAAAATGCTCTAGTGATGCAGCAGCCTTTGGACCAGAATTAACATTTGAAGAAACATACTTTTTCTTAGATTCTTTTCCTATATCTCGAACAAGCTTTAAACCGTCTATCCAATTATTCAACGTCAAGTTTCGTGGGTCAGTTATATGTTTCTTATAATTGTAAACAATTATGCCATGTATGTTTCCAAATGTAAAAAGATTTGGAAATGCAACAGAATCATTCAAGAAATATTGTTGTTTTAAACCAGTTTCTTTAACAAACTTTGCACAATTTATCTTAGGATTACAAAAGAAACATTCTTTTGAGGTTTCTTCTAAAGGAGCTTCACTTGTTTCTATCGGTCTTCGCTCCCGTTCAGGCGCTATTCTAGCTTTTGAAGCAAATGCAGGATTACTTCTTATTTTTATTTCACAAGTCTTCAATTGGTCTGAAGGGTCTATTACAGAAGACTTGATTATTTTTTCTAATTTTTTCAAATCAATTTTCTTTATTTTTTTAAGATAATCCTCTAGCATAAAAATATTTTATATAGCCTTTATTAATAGTTTTAAAAATTAACTATTATTTGCCCCTATAATTCAACCTGGATAGAATAGCTCCCTGCGGCTTTTTAGCGGAAAGGAGCAAATCCGTGTTCAAATCACGGTAGGGGCAAAAATTCAATCGCTTCGTTTACGGAAAACCTCTTGAAGTTTCTTTCGAATAAACGGTGTCGATATCGGTGCAAGCTTTTTCTGTTGGAGTTTTGTTAAGTACCTCATTCCTCTGACTCTTCTTATGCAGTTCTTTGAACCACAATGACATATAAAACCTTTTCCAAAATCCCATTCTGTGGTATTGTAGTTCCAAAACAATTCTTGCCCCTTTCTTATATTTTTAAATGCAATATAAGAAACTCTATTTTTATTGTTTTCATACAATTTTACAAAAACGTTTGGGCTACAAGAATGATTGATAAAGTTATCAATATAATTTGCTAATAAATAGGCGGATTTACCGATCTGCAAAGCATAATCCACTCGCTTTTTCACAACCATCGCTTCAATATCGATTAGTAATTCTCCTTTTCTGATGTTTCTTTTCGCAAACACTCCTTTACCAGAACAAACAGAAGATTTCTTCACTTCAATTTTATCAGATATTTTAAAAATTTGCATATTTATTATAATTTTGAATCAGGATTTAAAAGCTTGTGTGATTTGAACATTTTTTCTATATCATGATAGACACTATTCTTTGCTCATCAGATGACTTTTTAGAATTTCAACCATAGAGAAATATGCTATTAATATGAAACCTATAGCAATCAAAAGCCAGCTAACTAAAGGAACAAACTCAAACAAATAACCAAACGGTGAAAATATCAACCACATAGTGAAAAGAGCTGTTATAATAGATGTAACCAAAAGCAGTTTATCTGGCTTGCTTTTATAGAATCTTTTCCTTGTTCTTATAGCAAATGTTACAATCATCTCTGAAAGAACGGACTCCAAGAACCAACCAGTCCTAAACAATGTTGCGTTAGCATTAAGAGCATAGATTAAAACTATTATGGTAATAAAATCAAAAATAGAGCTTATTCCACCAAATGTTAAGGCAAACTTTTCTATATTTCTTATGTTCCATCTTCTTGGCTTTGATAATTCTTCCTTGTCTACATTATCCGTAGATATGGTAAGCAAAGGCGCATCAGAAAGAAAGTTTGCTAAAAGTATTTGAACCGGTAACAAAGGTAAGAAATTCAACCCTAAAGATATAATTCCTAATGTTGTCATGTTTCCAATGTTAGCGCTAATTGTGTTAAGAACATATTTTATTACATTGCTAAAAGTTTTCCTGCCATCTTCTATTCCATCAGCTATAACCCTTAAACTTTTATGAGTAAGGATTATATCAGCTGCATCTTTTGCAACGTCTGCTCCGGTCTCAACAGATATTCCCACATCAGCCTGTCTCAAAGCAGGTGCATCATTTACGCCGTCGCCTAGAAAGCCGATTATGTGTTTGTTCTCTTTCAATGCTTTGATTATTCTATATTTTTTCTCTGGGGTAATCCTAGCAAATATTGTAACATTCTCAACTGCTTCTCTTAAATCCTCCTCATTCATTTTATCAATATCCTCTCCAAGTATAATTTTCTCATATTCAGTTGGGGTAAAACCTGTCTCTTTAGCTATCATTCTTGTGATTATTGGATCGTCTCCTGTCAGTATCTTCAGTTTAACTCCTAGTTTTCTGAATATGTTCAAAGCTTCTTTTGCTGTCTTCTTTGGAGGATCAATAAAAGTCAAGAACCCGAGAAAAGTAAGATTAGACTCGTCTAGTTCTTTATAATTTTGTTTTTTCGGAACAAACTTTGCTGCAACTGCTATTACCCGATAGCCTTTGCTGCTTAAATTCCTGTAAGTGTTTTGTATTTTTCTTTTGTAATTGTCTGTCTTGTATTTTTTATGCTCTATTATAACATGAGAAGATGAGGATAGAATAGACTCGGATGCTCCCTTTGAAACTAGAAGATGTCTGCCCTTTTTCCTTATTACAACTGCCATCTTTCTTTTTTCATAATCTATAGGAATCTCATGAACCTTCTGATATGCTGGATTGACAGTGATACTATGCTTTCTTGCATAGTGCCATATTGAAGCATCGATCGGGTCACCCCTTATAATGCTGTTGCGAACTACAGCAGAATTGCATAGAAGACCATAAATTAAAATCTTTTTATTAGCATGTCCGTTCACATCCAGAAATCCCTCTAAAGTAATCTGACTTTCTGTTATAGATCCTGTCTTGTCACAGCATAAGACATCTAGATTTCCCAAGTCCTCAATGGAAACAAGCTTTTTTACAATAACACCTTTCTTAGCCATTCTAATAGCTCCTCTTGAAAGGCTTATTGTTATTATTATTGGCAGTGACTCGGGAACTATTCCTACTGCAAGCGCCATAGCAAAAAGAAATGACTCAAAAACACTTCTTCCAAGAAAAGAATTTATTGCAAATATTATCAATGTTCCAATTAAAATTATTCTAATTAAAGAGTCTCCAAACTTTCTCATGTTTGTTTGAAAATCACCCTCAGGTTCTTCAACCTTAAGATAGGAAGCAGTCCTACCAAGGTAAGTGTTCATTCCTATGGAATAGACTATACCTTTTCCTGAGCCATTAACAACTGTTGTTCCCATGAAAGCTATGTTCTTCATTTCATGAGGCATTAATTTTTTTTCATTTATTGGTTTTGATACTTTTTCAACAGGCATGGACTCTCCGGTTATTAGAGACTCGTTGATAGAAAGATTCTCAACGTCTATTAATCTTAAATCAGCAGGAATTATATCCCCTGTCTCGAATTCCACTATGTCTCCCACTGTCAATTTTTTTGTATCTTCTTCAGTCAATTGACCATTTCTTAAAACCTTGGCAATAAACTTGATGTATTTGGTTAGCTTTTCTAAGGACTTTTCTGACTTGAACTCTTGAAAAAAACCTAGAATAGCATTTAGAATAACTATTCCTATTATTATCAGAGCATCTGTCATTTCTTGAAGAAACAATGAAATAATGCAAGCTGCTATCAAGATTAAGACTAATGGACTCTTAAACTGGTAAAGTAATACTTCCAAAGCCTTTCTTTTCCTTCTCCCAGGAAGGTCATTTAAACCATACTTTTTAAGCCTTTTTTCAGCTTCCTCTTCTGGCAATCCCTTATCTGAGGAATTTAGATTTTCTAGAACTTTATTCTTATTCAACATCCAAACTTCAGATATTTCTTTCATTTAAATCAAAAATTCATTTAACCTTCTCAACTAGTTTAGCGATTTGAAGAAGGAATTTTTCAGTTTGTTTTGTTTCAATTTTCTGAGGAATTATAAACTCTATGGAAGTCACAAAACCATTCCATAAAAGAAAGTTAGGCGTAATTTCAAAAAATGCTTTTTCTCTTTCTATAATATTCTTTAAAGCTCTATTTTTGTTTAAAATTTTGCAAATCTTAATAGAATTTTCAGTCCCTAAGGAAGAGATTCTAGCCAAGCCTACAAAGAAATTGTAAAAACCAAGTGTTAAGAAAATAATTAAGATGGCTGCCCTGAAGATTAGAAGTTCTAAAGATTGGGTTATTGTTGAAAGTATCAAATATGATATATATAAAAGCGCCAAGCCAACTAAAATTGTCAAACCAACCTTAACAAGAAGTTCTCTAAAGTCAGCTGCTCTGAACTTCTTTGCCTTCTTATCATAGACAATCCATAAATCCTTTATTTTAACATATGCCCTAAAAACAAAATTCCTAACGAATGTAACTTCTTCAATCTTTATTTTACCTAATTTTTTAATTTTCATCTCTGAAAGAAAATGGAAAAGACCTATTGCAACAATCAAAGCTGAAAGAAATGATGTTATACCTGCAAGGATTGGATATTTATAAAAAATTACAGTAAAGATTAAGAAAACAAAAAAGAATATCATCAAAATTCTTAGTTTGTACATAACATATATAGATAGTTTTTTATTTATAAAAATCAAACTTATTCCCTATGATATCAATAGAGGATTTTGTCAAATTGGATATAAGAGTAGGTAAGATAATTGAGGTTGAAGACGCGGAGACTAAGAAACCAATGTATAAGATAAAAGTTGATTTCGGACCTTTAGGAAAAAAGCAGGCTATTGCTGGAATAAAACCTAATTATAGCAAGGAAGAGCTTTTGAACAAAAAATTTATATTTGTGGTTAATCTAGAACCAAAGAAAATAGGAAACGTCTTATCGGAGTGTATGATTTTAGCTGCAATCCAAGGAGATAAAGTAGTTGTACTACAACCTGAAAGGGATATAGAAATTGGAGCAAAGATTTCTTAGTGATTAGATGGACTTATGGCTAGAGCTTGTAAAAGCCATGTTTATTCTTTTACCTGCGTATGCTGCCAATGGATTTCCACCTTTGGCAAGAGGAAGCCTTCCTATAGATTTTAAAAAGAAATGGTTCAATGGCAACAGAATTTTAGGCGATGGAAAAACATTTGAAGGCTTTGGGATAGGCTTAATATCAGGAACGTTTGTAGGTGTTTTAGAAACCTTAGTTGAACCTGTATTAAATTCTTATGCAGTTGTCTGGAACGTCAAAATTCCTCCCATGAACTTTTTAATTGGTTTCTTAATTTCATTGGGAGCTCTTTGTGGTGATTTGTGCGGAAGCTTTGCCAAAAGAAGACTGGGACTACAAAGAGGAAAAGAAGTTCTTTTTTTAGATCAGTGGAATTTTGTAATAGGAAGTATAATATTTGTTTTTATGTTTACTGAAATAACAATTTGGATGATTTTAATGATGCTTTTAATAACCTTCGTGATTCATAGAGTAACCAATATATTTGCTCATAAATTAAAAGTTAAAAAAGTACCGTGGTAGCATGCTGATAGATTGCCATTGTCATACAATTTATAGTAAGCACTGGTTTTGGGGATTTGATGCCTTAAATACTCCTGAGGAAATGATAAAGGCTGCAATAAAAAATGGTTTAAATGGCTTGGCAATAACAGACCATAATGATGTTAAAGGAAGTTTAACAGCAAAGAAAATTGCTAAAAAGTACAAAGACTTTACAATTATAACAGGCTCTGAGATAAAAACAAAAGCTGGTGAAATAACTGGACTGGGAATAAAAGAAAATGTTCCAATGTTTTTAAGCTTGGAAGAAACTATAGAAAAAATTCATGATTTAGGCGGTATAGCAACAGCCCCTCATCCATTTGGAAAATATTTTTTTAGGAAATGCGTTGGAAACGATGCTATAAAGGCTGATGCAATAGAAGTTTTCAACTCAACCTTAACAAGATTTGCAAACAAAAAGGCTCTAATTCTTTCTGAAAAATTTAAGACTGGAAAAACTGCTGGAAGCGATGCCCATTCTATAAAGGAAGTTGGAAACGCTGGCATAAACTGTAACGGTAATCCGATAGAAGATATAATTAAGAATAGAGTAAAAATTTTTGGTAAAAAAACTCCTTTAATAAACACAGCATACCTTATATCTAGAAAGTTTATCAGATCAGCAGAATGGAGATTGTCAAAAACCAGAAGCAAATACACTTAAAACCCATTTTGTCCCATAAAAACCAGCATATGCTAAAAGCAAATGTAATACTATTTTCCCAATTAAAGATGCTAAAAAATACTTCTTAATAGGATATCTCAAAATACCAGCCACAATTCCTGTTATATCATCTGGCAAAGGTGTTGCAGCAAAAATCAGTATTACTAAAAAACCTCCATAATTTTGGAAAAGCCCTTCTATCTTTTTAATTTCTTTTTTCCATTTTTTCTTCATTATCTTTCTTCCACCCAAGCCTAAAGCATAACCAGTGAATTCTCCGATAGCAGATCCTATTCCAGCAAATAAACCAACTAAAAATGGGTTTAAGAGTGCTCCTGCAATAAAAACAAAAATTGCTGATGGTAACGGAAGAAATATTGTTGCTGATCCAATTAAACTAATTAAAAATATTCCAATATAACCATATTTTATCAAAACATCAAAAATATTCATTAAATTATCTCGCTATAACTTTTTAAAAATTTTTTTCCTTCTTTTAGTTCATTTACTCCTTTTTTAGTAATTTCATAATAAACAGTTTTCCCTTCTTTTTTAGATGTAACATAACCACCTGTTTCTAATAAATAAAGAACCTTATAAGATGTCATTAACCCAATAATAAACCCGAAATTCTTTTTCATAAGTTCTCTTAATTCATTGCCATATCTCCTCTTTTTTTGTAAGGCGCTTAGAATAAATAACCATAAATTCTCCTTCTCTATTTTTCTCTTTAATCTTTCAGAAGGTCTTTGAACCATAAGATATATTTTACAGTTGTAAAACATTTAAATATATGTTTTACTGTATTATAAAACATGATTATTCGCATTGGAATAGTTGGTGCAGGAAACTGCGCAAGCAATCTTATACAAGGGTTGTTTTATTATAAGGATGTTAAATCAAGTGATTTGATTCCTGGATTAATGCACCCTGTCTTAGGAGGCTATAAAATTTCTGACATAAAAGTTGTTTCTGCATTTGATGTAGACTCAAGGAAAGTTGGTAAAGACCTTTCAGAAGCCATAATGCAAGAGCCAAATAATACTGTAAAAATTGCAGATGTACCAAAACTTAATGTTCCTATTTTAAAAGGAGTAACTTTTGATGGCATTGGAAAATACGTGGCAGGAATTGTAAATACTGACGATAATCAAGAACCAGTAAATGTAGCAAAGAAGTTGCAAGATTCTGGAACTGAAATCTTAATTAATTTTCTGCCGGTTGGCTCTGAAAAAGCAACAAGATTCTATGCAAGTGAAGCATTAAAGGCAGGATGCGCTTTTCTGAATGGAATGCCAACATTTATAGCATCTGACAGTGAATGGGCAAACAAATTTACTAAAGCAAAAATTCCGATAATAGGTGATGACTCAAAATCACAGGTAGGAGCAACTATTCTTCATAGAGTTTTGACAAAACTCTGTATGAACAGAGGAGCTGTAATAGACAGAACATATCAATTAAACTTTGGCGGGAATACTGACTTTCTTAACATGCTTGAAAGAAAAAGACTAAAGAGCAAAAAAATATCAAAAACAGAAGCTGTACAAAGCCAAATGACAAAAAAATTGCCTGACGAAAAAATACACATCGGGCCTTCTGATTTTGTGCCTTGGCTTGGAAGCAGGAAAATTGCTTATATAAGAATTGAAGGAAGACTTTTTGGAGATGTTCCATTTAATATAGAAACTAGATTAGATGTGGAAGACAAAGCTAATAGTTCTGGTGTTTTGGTCGAATCAATAAGATGCCTGAAGATTGCTTTGGATCGGGGAATCGGAGGACCTTTGATTTCTGCTTCTGCATATTTTTGCAAGCACCCACCGATTCAGATGAGTGACGATGAAGCTAGGAAAAATGTAGAAATGTTTATAGCTGGAAAAATAGAAAGATAAATATGCTTTACAAAAGAAGAATTTATTTTGATAATTTAGGTAGAAAAATAGGAAAGATGTTTTCTAAACTTTCTTTATCGCCTAATCAGTGGACTGTTTTAAGTTTAGTCTTTACTTTAGTTTTGTTTTACTTTTTGATTAATGGGAATTTTTTGATTGCAACAGTTATTTTTGCTTTTACAGCTTTTATTGACATGGTGGATGGTGCAGTTGCACGAGAGACCAAAAAAGTAACGAAAGTAGGAGGTTATTTAGATAGCATTATAGACAGAGTAATAGAATTTATAATAGTTTTAGGCTTGTTTCTTAACAAATATCCTGACTTTATCATACCAATAAAAATATGGCTGTTGTTTTTGCTATTTGGGTCTTTCATGTCAACCTACACAAGGGCAGCAGCTTTTGAAAAAGAAGTATTTAAGAACCTTAGGGGCGGTGTTCTTGAGCATACAGACAGACTAATATTTTTTTTGATAATTTTTATTGTTTCTATATTCTCGCTTAGCTATGCTTCGTATTTAATCGTACTTATGGCAATTTTAGCGAACATTTCAGCTTTACAAAGATTTCTAAGAGCTATTAAAAGATAAATAGAAGAAAAACAGATTTGGTTTTATGAAACAAGCTATTCTAGTAAGAACTGATTTGAAAATGGGAAAAGGAAAAATAGCAACTCAATGCGCTCATGCTAGCATTGCAGCTTTTTTAAAATCTGATAAAAAAGATAGAGAAATGTGGATAAGTAAAGGTATGAAAAAGGTTGTTCTAAAGGTTTCTGGTGAAAAGGAATTGATGAATTTATATAAACTAGCAAAAAAAGAAAAGCTGCCTTCCGAAATCATAAGCGATGCAGGATTAACTCAGATTGAACCAGGAACTGTAACTGCTTTAGGCATAGGACCTGCAAACGATGAAAAAATTGATAAAATAACAGGAAAGTTGAAATTATTATGATAATTGAAGATTTTATTAATGAAAATTTTTTGAATCCTTTATGCCAATACTATACTCCGATCGGAACAATAACCTATGGAATCGTTCTGATAATAGCAGTTCTAGGAACTTACAAAATTCTTAAAAGACTGAAAATTAAAATTGATAAAAGATTCTTTCTAGCGTTGCTACCTTTCATCATTTATGGTGGCTGGACCAGAGCTCTAAGAGACTATAACCTAGGTATATACGGACAAAGCAAGCTTTTCTGTTCGCCGCCAATCTACTTTTTTGTTTATGCTATAACTCTAGCATCCTTGCTCCTAGGCCTGTTAATAGAAAGAAAAACCAAGAAAGCCTCTTATGAAAAGATAATGATTGTAATTGGAACTTTGCTTTTGCTATATAATCTTTCATTAACAACCATAAAGAATCTCTTTGGTTTTGGTATTATATTGATTTTAATAGGTTTATGGTCTTTAGTTTTTTACATTATACATAAAATAAGACCAAAACTACTTTCATTAGAAAATGCCGGAATAATTGTTTCCCACCTCTTTGATGCATCCTCAACCTTTACAGCCCTAACCTTCTTCGGATTTTACGAACAACATCCCTTGCCTAACTTTTTCATAAAAACTTTAGGTTTAGGAGTATGGACTATGTTCCCATTAAAAATAGCAGTAGTTTGGATAGTTCTCTACTATATAGACAAATCTAAAGAGGACTTGTTCCTTAAAAGATTTCTAAAGATAATAATACTGATACTTGGCTTAGCTCTGGGAATAAGAGATTTCTTAACAGTAAGCATGCTGTAGGAATGTTTTAATAATTATCTAAGCTAATTTATTTTATGGAAGTAATAGATTTAGCATTTTTAGCATTTAACATATTGGCAATTTACTTATCCCTAGTCTGGATTATAATTTACATAAGTAATAGGAAAACTATCCTAAGGTATCCAAGGACAAAAGAATTCCCAGCCATAACATTCATAGTTCCAGCTTTTAACGAAGAAAAGAATATAGAAAAATGCTTAAATTCAATACTAAATGTTGATTATCCTAGTAAGTTTAAGATATTAGTTGTAAATGATGGCTCTACTGACAAAACAGCAGAAGTTGTAAAGAAGTTTGAGAAACATGGCGTTAGACTTATAAACAAGAAAAGAGGCGGAAAGGCTACAGCCTTGAACTTTGCCATGAAGTTTGTTAACACAGATTTTGTAGCATGCCTGGATGCAGACACCTATGTAACAAAGGATTACTTGAAAAAAATGATGGGATATTTTAAAGACGAGAATGTAGCTGCCGTAACTCCCTCTACTAAAGTTAGTAAGATGTCCAATTTTGTATACAAGCTTCAATGGGCAGAATATGCCCTTTCGCTTATACTTAGAAAACTTTTTGCATTGTTTGACTGCCAATTTACAGTTCCAGGGGTTGGAAGCGTTTTTAGGACTTCGGTTTTAAGGGATGTTGGCTTGTTTGATGAAAACAGTCTAACAGAAGATATGGAAATTGCACTTAGACTTCAAACAAAGGGATATAAAATTGAAAATAGCCTCATCTCATATGTTTATACAGAATGCCCAAAAGACTTTATAGGCTTATTCAAGCAAAGAATGAGATGGTACAGAGGATATATTGAGAATTTTAAAAAATATTCTAAGGAAATCTTTGATTTAAAAAATGGGAACTTGAGCGTATTTTTGCCTACAACAATCATTTGGATAAGTTTTATAATTTTTATGCTTTTACTTCAGGTCTGGTCTTTAAGCTATGGTTTTTACAATTCAGTCACGTTATGGAAGATGGTGAACTTTACCATAATGCTACCTTCCCTGTCGCTCGAATTATTCAAAATAGACTCGATGCACATTGCACTTTCACTATCATTATTTATAGGATTGGTTATGGTGCTGTTAGGAATTAAAACAAGCGGTATAGAAAAGATAAAAGGCAAAAAAATATCTTATTTGATTTACATTATTTTATATCCTTACTTCTTTGCGTTTATGTGGTTTTGTGCCATAGTCTTAGAATTCGTAGGAGTGAGAAAGAGATGGTAAAGAAAATCAGCTGGAAAGTGTATCTAATAGCTGGAATAATAACCATAGTCATTTTTTCTTGCGGAGTCGGCCTTGGTTTTTTTATAAATGAAAATAAATTTTCATCACTTAAGCAGGAACTGGAAACCATTCAGACTCAGCAAAAGGATATGGAATCTGAAATTCTACTTGCTAATTCCCTTGGAAAGGAGTCTTGCGAAACTTTAAGCTATGAAATAGAAAAAATGACTTCAATAGCCTCAAACCTTGGTGAAAAAATTAGCTCTTATAATTCTGAAATGGTAAAAGACTTTGAAATTTCAAATCTTAAAAAATATTATATGCTTTCCTTGATAGAATACTGGTATTACTGGGAAAGTTTTAAAAAGAACTGTAACAGCTCTGTTAATACCATCCTTTATTTTTATTCTTTAAATAATTGTAATGACTGTGAATCTCAGGGTTACATGCTTTCTTTCCTAAAGCAAAAATATCCTGACAAAATGATGGTATTTTCTTTGGATGCTGATGAGGACCTTTATAGCATAAATCTATTAAAAAGAACTTACGAGGTTAATAAAACCCCAACACTCATAATAAACAACAAGAAGTATGAGGGATTGACAGACTTAAACGAGTTAAATAGGATTTTGACTCTCTAATTCCATCAAGACAAGCAATAGTTTGTCTGTAGCTAAATCCAAGTCAGTATAGTTTGTGTTAATCTCCTCAAAACTTTTTCCTTGCACGGTTATAAAATATCCTACAACATTTATTAATGTTGAGTTTGTTTGTGAAGGCCCCATGAGCATTATTACCGGCTTTTGCTTGGTAGCAATAGTCAATGCTTCTAAGCTTGAATTTAAGGGAATTGAACTCAAGGGTTTGGTTTTGTTAAAATAGTATTTATTTATTATCGTAAGCTTGTAAGCAAGCTCATAGGAATCGGCCAGATAATATGAGTTTTGAGAATCGTCTGGTACGTAAGCAATTCCTATTTCTTCAACATCATTATTCAAGAGGACTGCTGCTAAAGTTGTCTCATTCGGATAAACAGGAACTTTTCTTGCTTCATCTAGGTTAGCACGAAATCTCAAATTTATGCCTGCAAATTCTTTGCTATAAGCATCGTAAGAGTTTTCAACGCATCCTGACAAAAGGATTATTAGAATTATAATTAGAATTATTTTTTTCATATTCTTACCTCTGATAAGAAAATCAAAAAAAGAAAAAAGGAAGGGTAGAAAAACTACCCAAATGTTTTATTACGAAAAAGCTGGTGATTGAACGGTTCCTGTAATTGTAATTTTGTTTCCAGCCTTTAGTGTATCTGATGCTCCTGGGAATCCTTGTTGTACCATCTGTGCTGCTAGCTTGGTGTCAGTTGCTTCCCAACCAGCTACCAATAGAGCTGTCTTTCCTGTTGCGAATTTATCAGCAAATAGTTGTACTAATGCTGCATTCGTTGGAATTCCTGAAGTAGCTCCACATGCTGGATAGGTCAATCCTAAGACTTGTGCAGCTAATTGGTTAACACAAGGCCCTCCGACTATGATCAAGTCGTTAGCAGTCTTTACTGTTGCTATGTCTGAATCTGTATCCATCTTAACTATGTCTGCCGTGACTGGAAGTACAGTACTTGTTGTTATAGTTCCTCCAACTCCTCCACCTGAAGCAGCTGGTGATTTTCCAACACCGACTGTTGCTTGTGCTTGGCTTGATGGATAAGACAAACTGAATGTTCCTGGTGATGTTGAATCATATAATACATATGATCCGAATTGATCAACGTATTTGCTTTGAGTTGTTCCACTGATGGTTGCAGTTGCTGTCTTTGTTCCTGTAAACACTATACCGTTTGCTGCTATGTCAACTCTGTTATAACTTACATCACCTGCTAATCTAACTGCTATTACATTTCTAGCTGTATTTTCATCCAAACCTTCAACAACCATTACACCTGGTGTATCGAATGTTGTTGCCGTGTTGTCTGTTGCTCTAATTTTTATAGAACCTGTAGCTCCAACAGTTGTAGATATGTTATATATTGCTTTACTGCCCGTAGGCGTGACAAGGCTTGTAGCCGTTGCATTAGGTGTTACAGTTGTAGATCCTGTCGGTAAGTTCAAAGTGTATGTTGTGCTGTTTGAAAGTCCTGATATAGTTACTAGATTGGTTATTGCTACCCATGCTCCTTTGCTGGTTTGTATTGTTGGAAATACATCGATTGTGTCTGAACCGACGTCACAAGCGGCTGCATCTGTTCCCCAAGTGAATTTAACACCTGTTCCAGTTGCATTTAAACAAATCTTGTACGCTTGTCCGTCTAAATACATTGTGGTGTTTCCACCTGTTACAGTCAATGTCGTTCCACTAGCAACATCTTGGAATTGAGATGTTGATGTTGAAACATTTTGCAATGTTAGTATTCTTATTATGTGGCCGAATGGGTTTTGAGCGACACCTGCTAAACTGTTTTGTCCTAACGCAACATATTCATTTGCGATTGCTGTCTCACCTTCCACTACATGAAGTGCATAACCACCAGCATCTGTTAATGCTACGTTTGTTACACCTATATCTGATGACTTAACAAAGTTTTGATTTACATTATTTCCACTAGCATCTTTAAATGATACACCTGCAGTTGTTCCTGATGGTGTTACGGTTATTGTTTCTCTGTTGGTCGTATCATCTAGTGCAGGATTTATTCCACCAAAGAATATCTTAAATCCTCCAGATACCGGGTCAGTTAAACTATTTCCAGATGTTACGAATTGTTCTAATGAAGGTTTCCATTGTATTTCTATTGAATTTAGAGTTGTGGTACCACTTGTTGTTCCTGTAGAGTTACCTGTCATTCTTACTGTTGCATCAGTTACAGATTGTCCATTTATTTTTATACCTGCATAATATCCAGCGGTTCCAGACGCATCTGTCATATCTGTATCTTCTAATTCAAGCTTATCTGCACCAATAAATACTGTTGCGCTATCTATTGCACCTGTCTTGGTTGTTGTAAATATTGATGTTACACCAACAAGTGTCCCATCAGACAAAGCTTTGGTTCCTCCCGTCAATATTTGTAGAGTTTCTGATGCTGCAAGACCTCCACCTGAAACTGTTATTGTTGCAGCAGCGACGTTGTTAATTGTACCTACAGCTACCAAAGTTACTGTGTAAGTATTACTACCTACAGTATAAGTAGCTGGAGTCTCGGTTGTAACAGTTTGGGAGTTCTTTCCAGATAGCATCACCAAATCTAAATCTTTCACTCCATTAACTGCTGCTGATGTTATAGTCCAAGTTTTTCCTAACATGCTTATTTGGGTGTTAACCATGTTTGCTACACTGCCTGCCGAAGATATTGTTTCTGAAAGTTGTTTTGTGAATGCTAACAGATAGTTGTACACCTGACTAGTTCCAGTGAACCTCAAACCTAAAGATGGTGCAGTTCCACCGGTAGGTGTCTCGTAAACTATTTGACCATTGGTTGTTGGGAAGGTCAAATATTGCGAGTAAGGTGATGATACACTGCCTGCATCCGTGTACGTTCCTGATGCTAATACATCTGGCAAGTCAGTTGTTGTTAAAACTTGTTTTGAACTTGAAAAGTTGTTCCACATTACCAATGGATTTGATGGAGTTGCCATCGAAACTCCGCCTGTTACTGAGGCTGCTCCTGTGGTTGTTGTTACAGTTGTTGTTGTTTTTGCATATTGTGCTAAACCTGCTGCTATATCCACTGCACCTGCTACATCGGCAGGACTTGCCGCTGCTCCGATTACAAAGACTGGTAAAACTGTTCCTGTTGTTGAAACCATTGTATTAATATTTTTTAATGCTGTCACTGAAGTTGCTAATACTGGAGCTGCTAAGCTAAGACCAGCCATTAAAGCTGAACCAGCTATTGCAGCTAATTTTTTAAATTGCATATCTAATTCCTCCATATTTTATTTTTTGTTGCGCGGTGAATGCGCTTTTTATTGGCGCCAAAATTGCGCTTACGCGCCAAAAAGATTATACTGTATAGTGTAATCTAGACGCCATTTTTCGTAAGAATACTGCGTATAGATGGGATATATAAACTCAGAGAAACTGTTTCCAAGGTACTTTATCATTGTTTCTCGATGTATATATGAGCAATAATAAGTTATTTTATGCTATTTAACTGTTTCCAAAGCTATTTTATGACTTCTTTTCAAAATTCTTCTCTATATAAACCTTGTTTGACCTACCAATTCTTTCAAGTTTAATAAGTCTTCTTTCTCTCAAAGAATTAAGAACTTTTGAAACTTTTGCCTTAGAATAACCACTATCCTTAACAATTATCTTCTGGTTGACGCCATTTCCATGCTTCATAATAGTATCAAAAATCTTTTTCTCATCTTTTTTAAGGATTGGCAAAATTAATCTTATGTTTTTTCCTTTCCAATAAAACTGATAAAATATTCCTAAACCAGACAACGATAATAAAATAATTACTATAATTATTTCAAATGGGAACGATGCTTCTGTCTCGCCTATTTTTTCAAATGCAATAGAAACATCAAATCTTTCGTCTGCTTTCAAATCATTTTTTACCCAATTTATTATTGGCCTTCTTCCATCAGAACCAATCAAAGCGCCTGTTGGACTGTACGAGTCTTCTGTCGGCTCTCTCAGGCCCGTACCTTCTGGTAATTTAATTAAAATAGAAACTGTTTTTGCATCCTGCGGTAATTTAAAAAAATCTGCAAATAAAAAATAACTATCTCTTTTGCTTACTGTGCTTGAATCATAATCAATTGATATGACTGTTCTTTCTGATTCGTTCATCGAACAAGCTATGCCTGTTTGTAAAATTCCTCTTTGCTCCTTACAAATAGCAGAAGATTCTACTTGGATGTTTAAAGGTGAACCTAAAGGTATTGTAATGTTTTGGGAAGTGTGATTTACAAAAACTATATTTAATTTGTAATGAACCGTGTTGTTACTATAAATTTCTGCTGTAACTCCATATTGGTATATAGTTTCTGCTTTAGCTAAAGCTGAAAACAAAATAAACCCTATTACTAAAGCTGAAAAAATGTTTTTCATTTAATCACTCTTCTCTAATAAAAACTATTCCACCAGCACCAGCTGACGCAAATTCATGCATTATTTGTGAAATTAAATTTAAAATTGCCTGAGCTTCGCCAGCACCTATGCTAAGTTTTAAGGGTTCTAAAATTTCTATGGCTGATGGTCCGTACTCAGAAACTATCTGAGCTAAGTCATCAAGTTTTTTTGATATTAATTCAACATCACAAGTTAGGGAGTGACCAAGCTCTATATTTGGTAAAGGCTTTTCAACCTTTTTCATTTCTCCAAATTCTTTTTTATACATTTTAACCCTGTTATCTTTTTCTAGTTTGTTTAGTAAAACTTCTAGAGATTCCTTTGTTGTCTTTTCATTTACAGCCAAAACTTCGAAAATCATCGAAGCCTTTAGCCAACCTTCTTTAACCTTTTCATTAGCATCTTCTTTTGTTATCATAAAAATAATTTTCACCATAAAGGTATAAATATATACTATTTCCACAAATTTTCTGGAATCCACTTTACTCCAAGTATCGGAATTTTATTCCCACATTTTGAACATTTCAAATCTTTCTTTAATAAGAATCTCGTAACTCCTAGTATTGTTCTTTCGATTACAAGGTTTCCACAGTTGGAGCAATAAGTATTTTCCAATTTGTGCCCAACATTACCCAAGTAAACGTATTTCAATCCTTCCTTCTTTGCAATCTCATAAGCTTTTTCTAAAATTTCAACAGGAGTCCTTGGCAAATCCAATAATTTGTAGGTTGGGAAAAACTGGAGTATGTGAAAAGGTGTTTCTTCTCCAAGATTTTCTAAAATCCATTTACAAAGTTTTTTAACATCTTCTAAGTTGTCTCCGATTTTAGGAATAATCAAGTCTGTTACCTCGATGTAAACCTTATTTTCCTTGTAAGCCAGCAATGCATCAAATATTGGCTCAACCTTAGGAACCAGAGAAAATTTTTTATAAAATTCTGGATTTGCAGAACCTTTGAAATCTACTGTAGCAGCATCCAAATATTTCGAAATCTCTTTTATTGCATCAGGAGAGGTGTAACCATTTGTTACCCAATTTGTAAAAAGTCCTTTTTGCTTTGCTACCTTTGAGCTATCAAGAAAAAATTCTGTTTGTATACTAGGCTCAGTGTAAGTATAGGATATACCTTGACAATTACGATCAATAGCTAAGTCAATTATAGCTTTAGGTGAATATTCTTCTCCAACTACTTCTTTCCATTCTTGAGATATTTCGAAATTACAGCAGAATTTGCAACGAAATGCGCACCCAACAGTAGAAATTGATAAAGAATGTGAACCTGGAGCAAACATGTACAAAGGCTTTTTCTCTATTGGATCGATTCCAACTGAGCAAAGTTTTCCATAAACTAATGAGTATAATTTTCCTTTAATATTCTTTCTAGTTCTACAAAAGCCTACCTGATTTTCAGCTATGGTACAACCTCTAGCGCATGTTCCACACTTTACTGCATCTTTTAATTTTTCATAGAGCATAGCCTCTTTCATAATACTTATTAATTTTCAATTGTTTTATAGTATTATGCCCTAGTAGCTTAACTTGGTGAAGCGTTCGCCTCGTAAGTTCGATGAGAAAGCGAAAGATTGAGGGTTCAAATCCCTTCTAGGGCTTCAGTCAAATAATATATTACTTAATGAAAATTATCCAAAAAAGATCCCCAATTTTTGTTTATTCCAAAACGATAGTATAACCAATAAGTCAATTCATGAAGTATAAAAACTGTAGTTATATATGATAGCCAACAGATGAAGGGTGTCCAGCCATTGGCATGAGGACTCATGTAACCCAGTGACATTATAATATAATCTTCTATATAATTTAGCACAGAACCTGTGGTTAGGACGTAAAGTATACTGAATTTTGGATCTCTTTTCACTGGTAAAAGCATTGCCCAATTTGCACCTGTGAAGATACATATTATCATAACTTCTATGGGTACAGCCAAAACAAATTGAATTGAATAAAAAGATTCCCAGAATCCAAATATCTTTCCAAGATTTTCTACGACAAAATCAAACACCATCAAGAATAAACCAACTAACAAACCAATTTTTATTCTATAAGACTCTTTTTTGCGAAATATTAAGGTTAAGACCATAAAAAATAGAATTGAAGGTAAGACCATTGTCAACCAAAAGTTCATATTAAATGTAAATGCTTCTTATATTTAAACTTTTGAATATTTTTATATTTTATAAGTTTCTCCTTTATTAAAGGAATGAGAATGAAATAAAATAAAGATTTAAATAGATAACATAAAAATCTTATAAAGTGATTTCATGGAATGGATAGCATTTGTAAAGAAAGAAAATGTTAGAAAAGCGGAAGAAACCTTGAAAACTGACTTTGATGTTGCAGCCAAGCAGAGCATAACTGTCAGGGATGCAAAATCTTTAGGCTTTAATTTGGATGGAAGCTTCTTTTTAATAGGTGGAGATGATACAGGAGTTAATAAATGCAAGGAACTTATAAAGGAATTTGTGTTTGAAGTAAAGGAAGAAGAATTAAAAAAAGCAAAGGAAAAAATAAAGCAAGAGGAAGAAGCTGCAACCGAAGGCATGGGTGGAATTTTCAACATCTGATTTTTATGATGGCAATTTTTACTATAGGAGCGGATGCATTAAGAATTAGAAAAATGCAAGAGGTTGCAGAAGCTTGGGGATTCGCAGGTAAGTATGAAAATTCTGACAGACTTTTACAGGATGCTAAAAAGAAAAGGTTTTCTTATGTTTTAGTTGTAGACTATGAAGCCTTGGATGAAAAGGTAAAGAAAGAACTGACAAGCTTAAACATTGAAGTCATAAGTATTAATGATAAGAAGAAATTGGAAAAACTTGTAAAGATATAATTATTTCTTGACAATTATTATTGCGCCGGTAGTCTAGCCTGGTAGGACTTGTTAAACTAAAACCAGCTTCCCATGAAATTCAGAAAGAGCTGATAACTCGGGTTCAAATCCCGATCGGCGCATCAATTTATTTAAAAAGAAATTAAACATTTAGTATGCCAGAGCAGACTTATTTGAAATTTCATCCTACAAAGCTAGCTTATTTGGAATGGTATTTGTTAGCATTAATTACCATTGGAATTGGAATTTTCATTATATTATCTGTATACGGATTAATACCAGTTAAATTACCAATTCCAAAAGAATATGACCTTTACACTATTTTTATTCCATTCATAGGAATAGCCTTTATACTAATAGCTGGTTTGCTGAGAAAGGTTGATACATATTATATAACTAATTACAGAGTAATTGAGAAAAGGGGAATATTTAATATTAAAGAAGATTCTGTAAATTGGGAAAAGGTATCAAATTACAGCTTATCTCAAAGTGCAATCGAAAGATTATTCAATATTGGTACATTACGCTTATATTCTATTGGAGGAGCTGAAGATGTTGAAGCTGAGATAGTTATTAAAAAAGCCGCAAATATACATAAGATAAAAGCTTTGCTAGATAAGTTAATTGAAAGAAAACAAGGGCCGGTGGTCTAGCGGCTATGAGATTGCTGGTAAACGCTACCTTGACAAATATTTTCAAATGGGTAGAAATCAAGAGTTCGAATCTCTTCCGGCCCACCTAAGTGATTTAAATGAAAATTTTTGCAGACTTGCATTTACATAGTCATTATAGTAGAGCTACATCCAATGAAATGAACATAGAAAACTTAGAAAAAAATGCAAAAATTAAGGGCTTAAATCTTTTAGGAACTGGAGATTTTACTCACCCCTTATGGCTGAAAGAATTAAAAAGAAATTTAACAGAAACTGAAAACAAAAGCTTGTTTCATTTTAAAGACAAAGATGTATATTTCATGCTTCAGGCAGAGGTTTCAAACATCTATAATCAGAATGAAAAGACAAGAAAAATACATAATGTTATTCTTTCGCCTAGTTTTGAAATCGTAGAACAGATAAATGATTTCCTTAAAAAATATGGTAGTCTATCAGGCGATGGAAGGCCTATTTTAACCAATATAAACTGTGCAGAGCTTGCAGAAAATTTGATTAACATTTCTAAAGAAATAATGATAATACCTGCACATGCGTGGACTCCCTGGTTCTCTGTTTTTGGAAGCAAGTCTGGTTTCGATTCTATAGAAGAATGCTTTCAAGATCAAACAAAAAATATATTTGCATTGGAAACCGGTCTCTCTAGTAATCCTGCCATGAACTGGAGACTTTCTGCTTTGGACAGATTTGCATTAGTTTCAAACAGTGATTCTCATAGTCCTTGGCCAACTAGACTCGGCAGGGAAGCAAATGTTTTTGATGCTGAAATGAATTATAAAGAAATAATAAACGCTATCAAAGAAAAAGATACTAAGAAATTTCTATATACAATTGAAGTTGACCCTGCATACGGCAAATATCACTATAGCGGACATCGCAACTGTGGTATAAGTCTTGACCCAAAGGAAACTAATAAAATCAAAGGTATTTGTCCGGTGTGTGTGAAAGGCGATACAATAATACTAGGTGACAATAAACCAATATCACAAATAAGTGTCAATGACCGTTGCATAGGTATAAGTGGATATGGAAAAGTAAAAGAAATATTTAAAAGATATTATAAAGGTTCTATGTTTAAAATTAAAGCTTGTGGTTTGTTACCAATAGAAATAACTCCAGAACATCCAATGTTAGTTATAACTTCAAGAACAAAAAATGGGTTTATTTCTTCTTTTTCAGAACCATGTTGGAAAGAGTCTAAAGATGTCGTACCTAAACATGGGCATAAAGATGGAGATTACTTGATGGTGCCCCGAATAAATGGAATTTTAGATATAAATGAGATAGATTTACATCAGTTTACAAACATTCATGGAGCAAAAATAGTTAAAGGTAAAGGTCTCCCCTTATCTTTCCCGATTAATAAGGAGACTACGTGGCTGCTAGGCATATACGTTGCAGAAGGCTCTAGTGAAGCAGAATATTTTGAAGACGCTAGCCCTAATGGAGCCATTAGATTTTCTTTTGGTAAATACGAAAGCAAATTGTATAATAGAGTTTGTGAAATAATAAAATCTATAGGTTATTCTCCGTGTATTAGAAAAAAAGAAAGTGTTACAGAAGTTGTTGTTGCTTCAATGATACTTAAAAGAGCATTTTCAATGTGGTGTGGGCAAGGAGCAATAAATAAACGAATACCAGACTTTATACTTTTACATAAAGATTTGCAATTGTTAAAATCTTTTCTAGACGGTTATATGAAAGGTGACGGATGCGTTTATAAAAATATAACTCAAGCAGAAACCGTATCAAAAATGCTGGCTTTACAATTACAACTACTTTATGCTAGGCTAGGCATACTTCTTAATATTTGTTATAAAAAACCAAGAAAAGACCTATTTCAGGGAAGAAAAGTTAATCGTCACGAGAGCTATGCTTTGTTCTATAGCACTAAATCTCAAGCAAGAACATTTGACAAATTTATAGCAGTTCCAATTCGCAAAGCAGATAATGTACCATACGAAGGTGAAGTGCATAATTTAGAAACAGACGATAATACCTATTTGGTGTCTAATGCCTTAGTGCATAATTGTGGTAAACCTTTAACCATTGGTGTTTTGCACAGAGTTGAAGAGTTAGCAGATAGACCAGAAGGATTTGTTCCAAAAAATGCTGTACCCTTTAAGTCTCTGCTTCCGTTATCAGAATTACTGGCAGCTATTTATAATACTCAAATTTTTTCTAAGAAAGTTTGGGAAGAATCAACTAAGCTTGTAAAAGAGTTTGGCTCTGAGCTAAATATTTTGCTGGAAGCTCCAGAAGATAAATTGAGGTTATTAACCCATGAAAAGATTGCGAAAATAATAATAAAAAATAGAAAAGGAGAGTTAAAAGTACAGCCAGGATATGACGGAGTTTACGGCAGATTACTTCTAAATGAATCTACCTCTATCAAACAGCCTCAAAAAAGGCTTGATAGTTTTGCAAATAATAAGTAGATAGCTTAAGGCTATCTACAAAAATTATTTACCTGTTACTATTACGTTTGTTGTTCTTTCAGTATAATATCCGTAAGTTGCTGTTAATGTAATTGGATAACCTTGGAATGTTGCTGGAGCGCTTGCTAAAGTTAAATCACAAGACACTACATTTTTTCCCTTTGGCAAAGTTATATCACCGTCGCAACCTGTTCCGACTGTCATACCCGGAGAACTTACACTAATAGTAGCTATGTTAACTACATCTGGTGTTAGTGCTATGTTCTCGCTTCCAGCAGTATAAGTAACACTTCCAGTCTTGTATAAAGATCCGCCACCAACATTGTTAACATTTATAGTCAAAGTAAATGTATCTGTTCCTACAACTGGGTCTGGAGTTGCTTTAACTGATAATGCGACTGGACCTGCGGTTGATGAGAAAGTTGCTTTGTTTAAGGTTCTGCCGCCTGCCTTTGCGGTATCAGATTCTGCTTGAGTATAAGCCCATATTGTTCCTGTTACTGTTGTTTGATAATCGTAATAAACTCTTCCTATGAAAATATCATTTCTGTCTGGTTGACTTTTTGTTACATTTGGTGCTACTAGACTCCATGATATTATTTTTTCATCTGCTGGAGTTCCTGTATTTGAATTTGCCGGATTCATATCTTTTCCAAAGTGTTTAAATTGAGAGGTGTCTGTATTGCTGTGCCAATATACTCCTGTTGTATCGGTTAGACTTATATCTGAACCTGTTAGATAAATCAAAGAACTGGCATCTGGAGCGATAGCACCACCTGCATTAGTGATTGTAAAAGAAATTCTTGTAGAAGAACCACTGGTAACTGTTGAACTATCTGGACTAAAATCCGTTATCACAAGACCGTTACCTCCGATAGTTGTTGTTGTTACTTGTTGAAACGGCCATTGAACACCGCCTGCTGTACATCCTGCAACCAAAAGAACGGCTATTGTAGCTAATAAAATTGATTTGTTCATTTTGTTTTCACCTTACTAACAAATTGTTAAACGCATATTTATAGTTTATGCTTATGGCTGACGCTATAAAAAATAAGAGAAAAGATTATTTACCTTGAATCGTTACGCTAGCTGTTTTTTCTGTATAGTATCCGTAATTAACTGTTACACTAAGCGCGTATGAACCAAACGTTGATGGCTTTGGATCTACTTGAACATCACAAACTAAAGTTGTTTCTTTTCCTGCCACTAATTCTTGAGAACCTTTACAGTCGTTTCCAATATTAAGATATGTACCGGTTGCATTTACTGTAACATTATTTAGTTGATATGATGCTAAAGTAATATTTTCACTACCAGTTGTATATGTTACAGACTGCGGATAATAAATTGTACCTGTTGCTAAATTGCTTATCTTTATATACAATGTAAAATTGGTTTCTGCACCATATAATATAATTGGATCTGGAGACACAGATACTTGTAAACCTACTGGGCCTTTTGTATATGTAAAAGATGATGTATATAATGATCTGCCTGCAGTTCTAGCAGCGTCTGCTTCTGTGTCAGTATAAACCCAAACATTGCCGTTAGCAGAAGTTTCATATTCATGATAAACTCTTCCTATAAATGTATCTGCTCTTGTTTGACCCGGTGTCAAAGAAGGTGCTGTTAGACTTAAAGCAAATCTTTTTGTATCTGCTGGAATTCCTCTTACAACATCTTCTGCTTTCATTTCTCTATCAAAATGTTCATACACTTGTGCATTAGTATTACCCCATGCCTGGAAGTTTGAACCTGTTAACCAAAGTAGTGCATCTGAAGTTTGAACGTTTGTTCCGCCCTTATTTTGAACTTCTATTATAAGTCTCACTGTGCTACCACTAAAAACTGTATTTGGTTCTGCTGTAAAACTTGTTATCTCTAAGCCTTGTCCTCCACCTATAGCAGTCGTACCTGGAGTTATTCCTGATATACCTGGTATTGTGCAACCTGCTATCGCAGCTACTGCCAACAAAGTTATTAAAATTTTTGCTTTCATGTTGCTTTCACTCTTATTGATATAGAATTGTCAAGTACGTATTTATAACTTGCTGTTATTTCAAGAGATTTTATATCCATTGCTTGGGTTGCAACTGTGCCAAAACTACAAGTTGAGCTAGAAGCCCTATTGCCTATGAAACTTAAAGGTTTATTCAATAAAAGTATGTTTCCTTGTAAAAGATAATCTGAGCAATTTACATTTTTTAAATTTCCAGATGGAATAATGCTAATATTCCCAACGTCAACAAAACCATCTCCTGTGTTATAATAGTCTAAATATAAATAGTAATTTTCATTTTCCATAAACGGCTGATTATCAGAGAACGAGAGAGAAATTTTCAAAGGACTTGATGGGAATGAGGATTGAATAGGAATGCTGTTTAAAGTGCCTGCAACTTCTCTTTGTTCATATTCAGACTTTGATAAAACAGCTATGTCTTGGAATAGAGAGCTTTCAGCATCATATGATACTCTAAACTTTACGTTGCAGTCTTTGTCCAAATCTGTTTGGTCTGCAGTCCATTTTAAAGAAAACGATACAGTTCTGTTTGCTCTAATATAGTCTATGTATTTACCCATATCGCCTGTAAAAATACAAGGATCATAAACTGTTAAATTAACATTTTTCAAGTCGTATAAGTTTTTGTTTCTTAAATCAAAAAATACATTAATGTCTCTTCCAGCCTTAACCTCTGTGGGAATAGCATTTACGCTAACAAAGATATCAGGGCTTTCTTGGTCTATAACTAAAACTCCTGCCTTCTGAACAGATGTATTACCTGGATTGATAAAAGGTATTTCTGGCAAACCTGTACATAAAGACACTAAAACTATTGCTAAAATTAGTAAATATCGCATAATCTATATTAGAATTCTTTAAATAAATTTATCATGTTAATGTTGGTTTTATATCAACAGAAGTCTCCCCGTTTACATCATAATTATAGTCTATGTAACCTGATATGAAAAATGTCTTTTCTACCTCAGCTGTTGGAACATTAAAAGAACATCTTAATTGAGGCGAGTTTTTCTTTATTATTAGTATTTCTTCAGTGTTTACACATGCAGGAATTTGTAATAATAAAACCACATCAGATATATCAACTTTACCATCATTATTTGCATCACATATTGCTGGGAATTTTGGATTACTATAATAAACTTTGCAATAATCAGTTTCTAATTTGCCTACACCACAACTAAATTTTGGACAGTTTATTTCACTTGATCCTTCAGGAAAGGTTATGGCAAGTGTTTCATTTTTAATTGTTCCAAAAAGTCCTGTTCCTTTGTCCTCTACAGTTATAAAAAATGGTAGAGTTTTATTGCTTTTTATTGGTAGTTCTGCGCCAAAACTGAATGAAATTTTAATAGGACCTCTCCCGATTGTTAAGCTTGGTGTAAATGATGGTGGTGTTCCAGCTCTTTGCAACTGCTTTAGTCTGTCTTCAGAAATAACGTCAAAATCAATTTGTGATGCTGTTATGTAATTGTAATTAACTTTAAACCTTATTGGGCATTTTGCAGAAAGATGAGCAATCTGGGCGTTGTTTGGTGCATTGAAAACCCATTGTTTAAACTCTGTTTGAAGCGGAGCAAGTGAAGGAATGATACCATTAATTTTATCACCTTCAGTCTCATCAGGACTGCATAAACCCCAATCGTAAAGAGTGTAATTAATATCTCTAACTTCATTTATTTCATCTTGATTTTTCATTTCAAATGAAACCGAGAATTGGTCCTCAGCATTTATTGGAGGTGTTGGTATAACATTAAGGTTTTGAATAACTATCAAGTCTGGAGAAAGTTCTGTTTTGTTGACATTGCTACCAGTTCCAGGAATAATTCCTTTTAAAATGTCAGGCATTCCAGCACAGCCTGAGACTAGCAAAATTAAAAACAATCCCAAAACAAATTTTTTCATATTTATCATTTACTTTTTTAAATATAAAACTTAATGCCATGGAGCATTCGCAACTGTTATACTTGTCGAACCTGTTTTTATATACTCATAGTTTGCCAAGCCAACTATCAAGCTTGTTTTCCTATCAGAGACACTGCTGGGTGTGACAAAGAATGAAACCCTCTTGTATTCGCCTGATTTTATTGGTTCATATGTCTGGTTACAATTTATTTCGTAATATTTACCGTCTGATGTTAAACTTGGATGTGGATTAGCGGTTATATCACCGCAGCCCATGGGTTCATCCCCATCACCTGTTTTCTTGAAAGTTTGAGCTATCAATGTTATGTTATTACTGGAACTAACCAAGTCAGATGGGATTAATACTCTAAAACTACGAACTTGATTTAATATGCCTCCGCCCTCATTTACAATAGATGCTACGAATAAAGATAACTCTCCGTTATCTCTTACAGGTTGCTTCTGACTCCATAGCGTAGCTTTGACTGGACCGCCAGTGTATTGAGAAGTTAATTCTTGCAGAGTTATCTGCCTTGCTTGCAAAAGATCTCTATACTTATTTTGGTTTATGACCTCAACTGGGATGGAAACATTAACGTTGTAGTTGTAAGTTAGATTGACATTAATCTTAACTGTTTGACCGCTATGCTTATAAGTAGCAGTTGGATCGCTACAATCTGGTTGGTCTGTACCATTTAAAACACAAATATTTAGATTATCACCGTTTACATCCCAAGAATTTTTTTCAAACACAAAATTAACGATTTTTATTTCTTGCGGATAAGTTGTCTCTATCCAATTACAAGTTCCTGTTTGACCACTTCCGCTAGACGGTGTGCTAGTTGCAGAGTCAAAAGGCTTGCTGCAGCTAAATTTAGTATAATCTAATTCTCCAGTGGGTAGAGGCGGTACGGGATTAGTTGCACTTATTGTTTTAGGATCTTGCCAAGTTGCCCATAAGTCTAACGTAATTTTGTTGGCTTCAAACTCTCCTTGATTTTGGATTTCAAACGAACCAATCAAAGGATCAAGTCTAGGTTCTAATTCGCCTGTAACTGAAGTAAATAAATCTGTCTTAGTTAATTCTATCGATTTCGTTGTTCCTCCTTCTGTTACTACAGACTTTGTTGCCGTAGCTCTTTTATTCATAATATCATAATAACCCATTGGATTTGTTAGCATCAACCATGCATCTCCCATACCAGATTGTACTTGTTCCCACATAGGCGCTATTGGTGCAGCGATTGATTCTCCAAAAGAATAAACTTGAGGCCACCAATAGCCGAAAACTGCCTGACCCATAACTCCTGTGTAAGTAAATGCGAAAACAAATATTGCTATAAAAATCATAAAAGCTCCTATATATGGCCTTGCTTCAGGAGCAGAAATAATTCCACTAATTAATGAAAGTAGCCATACAGCAAAAAATGTTAGTTCAGTTATACCAGTTGGACTAAATATATTTTGAAAATTCAAGCCAGACATTCCAATTGCAAAAAGCATAAAGGTAAAGAAAATATATCTTTCTACAGCTATAAATGCATGACTTTGATTTAAGTCTCTTAATTTTGTACTTACTACAAGCTTCATAACACCTTCTTCTCTTTCTTGTTTATGGGTTGGAAATGACCATACAAAAAAAGCTATTGACATAAAAAATAAAGATGCGCCAGGACCTGCATTTGCTATTCCACCGCTTCCAGCAAAAGTTATGAATATTAAAAATGAGAGGTACGTACCAACAGCGAATGGCCTTGCCCAAGCTTCTATTAATCTATAAGGCTGACTTTCTTTGTAAGAGACTGGCATTGTAAAGTAAAAGAAGAATGTAAAAGCTAAAGCAATCAAACGATTAAGTGGAAACAGCTCAAGATATGCTACAAAAAAGAATATTAACAATTTAGCCATTGCTTTTGTCACAAGCAAACCTACTTTTCCTGGGGGTATTTCTACTTCTCCTGCTTTGGTTGATCTTCTAACATCGCTTTCGCTAGGAAGCAAGATGTAAAATGGCATGAACGCCATTAATGCAATTCCCAAATATCTGAAAGAAGGTAAGCCAAAGAAAGGAGGCACAAATATAACAGCAATTCCAGCTATTATGTACATTAAAATTTCATAAAGCCTTCCGCTAACTCTTTTGGCAGTAGCTTCACCCAATGTTTTTGGACTTACATAAGCTTTATTTATTTCTCCGCAATCGCAATATGGTTTATTAATATCAAATACTTTATGACATTTAGGACATACCGTTTCTCCTGGTTTTAATCGCAATTCTTTATTTGAAGTACGACAATAAGGGCATTGAGGCAAATTTATATCATACACTCCATAATGAGGTGGTGCCATAGCACAAATTGGATTTGAACATCTGGTATAACCCTCTTTTAGTTCTCCACCACTCTCCATTTCTTTAATTGCTTTTTCTTTTGTTTCTTTTTTCTCTTCCCCTCTTTCCCTATCTTCTGCTTCTGCTGCTATTCTTAAAGCTCTTCTTTTCTCTGCTTCTCTAGTTGATTTTTCCTGATATAATCCTGAATGTAAGGCTTCAGTTTCTATTTCTTCAGGAGTTGGTCCTGCGGCTTTTGCAGCAGCTTCTTCTGTTTTTAACCTAGCTTCTTCTCTTTCTATTTCTTCTCCCTCTTTCCAAGCTTCTTTTTCTGTTTCTAATATCCCTTCTGTTACTATTTTGTCTTCCAATCGTCCTTTTTTTTCCTTTTTTTCTTCTTCTTTTCTAAATTTTTCAAGTTTTTCTCCAGAAATAAGTAAATTAGGCTCTTCTGGTTCTTCTTTCTTTTTTCTAAATCTATCTAAAATACCCATAAACTAACCTATAGTGTTTTCTATAATTCTAAATGTGAAAAGTTGTATATTAAATTATCTAAAAGAACAAAATAATCTGGACAGAAGTAATATTATATCTCGTATTTTGTTCAGTTGACAAATCCAAAGTATTGTTTCCAACCTTCAAGGCATCAACAGCAAAATCTGTGTAAACTGTTGTAAATCCAGAATAAATCTCTCTTCCGTTTAATTTAGCAACCAAATTTCCAGTTCCTTCCCTTGTTCCAAATACAAGTAGTCTAGCCCTGTTAACATTCGTTATTTCTAGGTTTGTTAAATCAAAGCTAAGGCTTTGGGTCTTTTTACCCAAGTAGTTAACAGACAAATTAGCATCAAACGTATAAATCGTGGGTGCCCAGATTTTCCATCCAGAACTTTCTGCCTCTACCTCCATTGTATTAGAAGCTTTAAAATTGCTTCCATCAAATACTATAGTACTTTCACCAATCTCCGGAGCTCCATTATAAACTTCATTGCCATTGATGTAAATTAAAAAATTACCATAATAATTACAATCCTTTATCCTAAGTTTAATCACACCCTCTGAAGCGTCCCTATAGTTATCAACCGTAAAATCGGATTTTTGTTTGGTATTTCCAAACAATCCCTGTGAAACCTCTCCTTCTAGACTGGTGATATTCTTCTGACCCTCTACATACATAACAACCAAGTCCTGTCCAAGTACAACCGTCTTTGAAGATAGCAGCGTGCCGCCAGGTCTCGTTGGCGAGAAGAGCATAGATCCTCCAAATGCTAGCAAAAGCACTATCAAGGATAAAACAGCTGCTATGAGCACTGGAACAAAGTCTGGCATACTTAAGATTTAAAGAGATAAGAATAAAAATATTCTCATGAAGTCATCATTTGACTTAAAACATAACATCGGTAAAATCACTCCAGAAAGTCAAGAGGATTTGGAAATATTAAAAGAAGTTATTACGCCAGAAGCTTTGGTTACTGCCAAGTCGCCGAGAAGCATAAAGATAAAAAGAGAAGGAGAATTAATAAGAGCCAAGACAGGAAGAAAGGAAGTTTTAATGAAGTTACTAGTTGAGAAAGTAGAATTAAAGGAAAAATTAAGACTGACTGGAAAAATTTTAGAAGTTGCTGAAGATGTAGAAAAGGGTTATCATACGATTGAAATAGAGCCTGACAAATTCTTGAAAGTAGAAAAAATATGGAAAGGCTGGGAAGTTGATAGAGTAAAGTCAGCAGAAAGAAGAGCAGAACCTGTTTTGGTTTGCATTCTCGATGAGAGTGAGGCTGATTTTTACTTGCTCAAGGAAAGATACAAACACTTGCTTCACATAGATTCAGAGGCTTCTGGAAAAAGATATGAAGCGAAAAAGGCTGAGGAAAAGCAAAAGGAATACCTTCAGAAAATCTTAGAAATCTTAAAATCAAAGCAAGTAAATAAAATAATAATCGCAGGACCTGCTTTTGCAAAGGAAAATGTTCAAAAACTTATCAAGGAAAGGGAAAAACAACTTTTAGAAAAAATAATAATAGATTCAACATTCCAGACCGGTGAGACTGGCTTGCAAGAGCTTTTGAAAAAAGGCTTGATAGAAAAACTAACCAAAATCAGCAGGGTAACAGAAGAGACGAAGGCAGTAGAAAGTCTTTTGGAAGCAATTAGTAGCAGTGGTAAAGCTGTCTACGGAGACAAGGTGAAGGAAGCAATAGAATCTAGAATGGTTAGCTTGCTTTTGGTTTCTGATAATAAAATTAGGGATTTTGAAGAAGTTTTAGACTTAGCAGACAAAATGAGAGTAAGAATAATGGTTGTTTCCTCGCAGCACTCAGCCGGCGAAAAGCTGCTAGGTTTAGGTGGAATAGCTGGATTACTATTCTAACAATTTTCGCAGTAAATAAACCAAAAAGTTTATATTTACGAATTATTTATTCTATATTGGTAATAGAATTGAGTAAAGATTCCAATAAAGTAATAGTTTTAGAATCCGGCAAGCATATTTACACAACTAGCAAAATTCCAGAAACAAATATGTTGTTTCAAGCAAAAGCGATTAATTAAATTTTTATTTTTTCTCTTTGTTTCTCAACAATTTTTATAGCTTTAGAAACCTCTTTTGGAAATTCTAAACCTCTGTTTAAAAGTTTTTTCTCAACTTTTTTAACTTCAAATGCTTTGATTATAAAATTAACTGCCTTATTTACGTCAAAATCTTTACAAGAGAAAATGTCTACACTCATATAATTATATGAAGGAAAAGTATGTATCGAAATATGCGATTCTACAATTATTACCACAGCTGAAATTCCTCCTTTATCAAAAGAGTTTGGTTTACCAGAATAATTTATAGCATGTGGTTCTGCTATTTTATGCATACCTATCAAATCTGGTAAGTCGTTAAGAAACTTTAACACAAAATTAAAATCTCTTAATTTCTTTTCATTACAACCATAGCAGTCAAGCATAAGATGAGGGCCAAACATTTTTTCACCTTTAGATTTTAAAGACTAGAAATAAAAATTCTTCTAGAATCAGTTTGGAAAATTATTCTGTTCATTTATTTTTTGCTCCGATTTTTTTCTCAATATAAAATAACTATTCATAACTTATTTATAAAACTATCATTTTGAAGAAAAATAGCAAAAAAAGATTAAGTCAACAAATTACGCCCGCCGCCACCACCGCCACCACAAACTCCAACCGCTGTACAATTTCCTGGATTATAACTATTACATTGATACCAAGTTTTTGTGCACGTTAATGTACTTCCTGAACATGAAGGTGTATAACCGGCTGGACAACTGTAAGATGCACCTCCACAGCCTCCTCCAATTGAAACTATTAAAGTAATTGTAGTTGATTTTGGAAATGGTGCTGTTAATGAAGATGACTTCTTTTCCGCTGCTTGTAAATAGAATGCTGAATAATTGAGGTATAAAGTTGTGACACCAAATATAGTTTGATCCAATAACATTTTTGTCTGTCCTGCACTTAACATAGCAGACTCGCTATTAATAGTAAAAACGCCTGCCAGAACTGTACTATTTCCTATAGTTTGATTTCCAATTGCTATAAGAGTAACATTGTAATCTTTGATGGTATAGTTTGTTGTACATATCTGACAATTAAGTACACCATTTGAACATGTATAATTTGTCGTACCGTTGAAGCATGTATATGTTTGAGTATCTATGCATTTCCAGTTTGTTAAGTAAGCTCCCTGAGCACTGAAATAATACCAGCCTGCCAGAACAACTGCTATTATCACTATCACTATTATCGCATAAAGCATTTTTTGTTTCATAATACTCATATAATTAAATATACTCACTGATATAAAATATTAACTATGATAGATGTTTTGTTGAAAGCGTATTTGATTGAAAAGAAACCTTGGTACGGAATGGTTCTAGGTTTCATTTTTGCATGCTTAGGAATTGGTTTTTCTTTTCTTATTTTCAAGGATGCGCCTTCATTTCCAGCTATTTTTTTAACAACTTTAGCAATAGCACCAGTTGTCATAAGATTAATGAAAAATGAGGAATGGGAGCCTAAGTTTGAAAAAATACTTCAGAGACACAAAAAAGTTATAGAAACTTATTTCTACTTATTCTTTGGAATGTCTCTAGCATTTGCTTTATTTTATAGTTTTCTACCAGAAAACACTTCTAACTTGATTTTCAGCGAACAAATTAAAAAGTTTTCAGCAGGAGCTTTTTCACTTGAGTTTAATTTAAACTTCCTTATGGAACAGTCATCATTGTTTTCCAAAATAGTTATTAATAATCTTGGTTTAATGTTCTTTTTCTTTCTTTTGTCTTTGTTCTATGGCTCTGGCTCTTTACTTCTTTTGTCTTGGAATGCTTCAATACTTGGTGTAATGTGGGGAAGAATGGCAAAAACTGTATTTTCATTAACTAATCCTTTGATGTTTGTAACAAATACTTTTTTTAACTTTCCTTATCTTTTACCTGAAGTTCTAGCTTACTTTTTAGCTTCTGTAGCAGGTGCTGTAGTTTCTGTAAATCTGACTAAGAAGACAAAGGTAGGAATAGCCATGTTAGATTCTATATTTTTCTTGGTTATTTCTATAGTGATAATAATTATAGCAGGAATTATAGAAACTTTCATGCTAACTTATTTCATTTAAAAAGGTGGACTGGTCGGGATTCGAATTTTCGCAACTTTAGCCGCAACTAAAATTGTCCCGAAACCTCTTCCATGCCAAGGAAGCGATCTTCCGTTGATCTACCAGCCCATTTACTAATTAATTAGAAAGTTATTTTAATAAACCTTCTATTTTCTTAACGCATTCTGAGAAAACTCTTTGAGGCATGTATAAACAAAGTACTTTTTTATCGTCAGAAGGAATTCTATAATTAAGATGACTTTCTATTAAACAATTTAAATTCCATCTCTTTTCTGGTTCTATATCCCTTTTTTCTCCTGAATAAGCATTTATTAATTCCCACTCAGATTTTTGAATTTTGTTTGGTCTAAGATTTTTTAGAATATAAACATCTTTTTTTGAAACTAATTCAACACTTTCAAATTCACATATCATTAAAAATCACATAAAAGTGGGTCGGGGCAGATTTGAACTGCCGATTTCCACCTATCCTAGCGATCTTGTAAGGGTTACGCGAAGTTCTTGGCGTCATAGACCACTAGACCACCGACCCATAGAAATCATTAAATGTTTAACATATTAAAAAATAACTGAATTAATAAGTCTTTATTTATTTAGAATATTAAAAAATTAATATGAAAGGGATATCTGCAATAATTGTTACTATCATGATTTTAATGATTGCTATATCTTTAGCTGGCTTGGGATATGTCACTTTTACAACCTTTTTTTCTAAAATAACTACCTCTAGCGAACAGGCGATTAGCAGCACTTTAACAACAATGCTAGCTCAAATGAAAATAGAATCATTAACAAATACCAGTGGTACTACCAGAGTTTGGATTAGAAATACTGGAAAGGTTGACTTGACAAATTTCTCTGCATACGTTAATGATGCTTATGCTAGTATACAAAAGCCTACAGGAGATAAGATTTCTCCCGGGACAGTATCAGATCTTAACATAACAAGTATTGATCCGAATTCTGGAGATGTTATAAAAATAACAACTGCTCAGGGAGCAGTAGCAATGCAAGCATTAACATAAAAATAAGTGGGCGAGGAGAGATTCGAACTCTCGACCTCCAGTATTTACAGAGCGTAGTCACAAAAAATGACTAACGTCATTTTATAAGACTGGCGCTCTACCAGACTTTTAGCCATAACCTCCATCAAGAAGTTATGAAAGCTACCCGCCCATTAAAGATTTATTCTGTGTAAAGTAATTTAAAAATATGCTAGAGCTAAAACAACAGGTTAAAAGCTTTTTAGAAGAAAACGATTATGTTACTTGCGAGTATCATGGCTGCTTTGACATAGCAACAAAAAAAGACGTGTTACTTTTATTAAAAATTCTTCTAAATGTTGATGCTTTTCAAAGAGAGCAGGCAAAAAATCTAAAAATCATCTCAAACAATCTCGATGGCTATCCCATGCTCATAGGTATGCAAACAAACAGGGAAAAGCTAAAAACTGGCATTGTTTACGAGAGGTTTGAAATGCCAACCCTTTCTTTAAAGACCTTTGAGGAACTGATTTGCAACAAGATTTTTCCAAGAATTTACAGAGACAAAGGAGGATTATATGTAGAGATTGATTCAGAAATTCTTAAGGACGCTAGAAAAGGAAAAAGTTTAACTCAAAGGGAATTAGCAGAAGCTGTTGGAATTAACAAAAAAGTAATCTATGAACATGAGAAAAAGCAGTTAAGAATGCTTTTGGAAATAGCTGAAAAGCTAGAGCAAATACTTCATGAAAAAATAATAAAGCCTATTGGAATTTTTAAGAAATATGAAGAGCATGGTCAACCAAAGGATTTGCTAGAAAAAAATATTGGTAAAAATCTGGAAAAATTAGGTTTTAAAACAGACTTCGTTAATCAATCTCCTTTGGATGTTTTTGCCAAGGAAAAAGCATTGATAGTTTCTGATATTGAAATTGATAAAAGAAGAATGAGAAAAAGAGCTGCAGACTTGAAAGAATTTATTAATGTTGTTAAAAGACCTGCCTTGCTTATAACTGAAAAGACTAAGAAAGAAGAACTGCTTGGAATACCATTAATTGAAAGAAAAGAGCTTGAAAACATTGAAAGAAAGGAATTAATAAAAAGAGCTAAGAAAGCAATTTAATATTCTGTCAATTTCTACAGTTTGTTTATTTTACCAAGCATTAAATTATAAAAATTTTGTATATTCTTTAATCTTGTTTGGATGCTTAGCAATTTCACTAATCTTTGAACCAGGTATTTCTAAACAATGAGGTTTGCCACCATAAACACTTGTAGAAGAAATTGTAATAATTTTATCCTTATGCTTAAAATTTGGTCCACCTGTGGCTAAGTTTGGTTGATGACTTCTTATAATTAAATTAACATTAAGCTCATTTAGTATTTTCTCAGTCACATCTAAACCAAATTCTACACCAGCTCCTCTACTATTAGGCCATTCTCCTTTGTTTTCAAAAGGTTCTGGATCACTCCAGATAATATCCATCTCAACCTCTCTGTTAGGATGTCTTAAATCCTCCAAATTTTTTATCTTTGAACTTATACCCCCATGAACAAAAAGAATATCTTTTTCTGCTATTGCACTTAAATATAAGTTTTTAAAAAATGGTTCTAATTGATTTGAAAAATAAGAATTCCAATAACCACGTTTAGATTCAACTTCTCTAATTAAATTACAAGGACGAAATAGTGGATTGCCATCTTCATCATAATCTTCATGATTTCCTTTTAGTAAAATCACATTCTCATTATTTTTTAATTTCATTACTTTCTCAATTATTTCTAAACCATTATTTCCACGATCAGCATAATCTCCAAGAAATATAATATAATTATTTTTCTCCTTTTTCCAAATAATCAAAATCTTATTTAAACTTTCTAAATCTCCATGCAAGTCACCAACAACAATAAGATTTTCTAAAGCTTCAATTTCAACAAGTTTTCCATTTGTATATTTTACCATATTTACCTTTAAAACCGTCAAGTTTAAATATACTCACATACACATATATTTTTACTAATACTTATGAGGTGATTAAATGAGTAATGGACAACAATTCGCAGGACAACCTATATTGGTTCTGCCTGAAGGCACATTAAGAACTTTAGGTAAGGATGCACAGCATAATAACATAGCTGCAGCAAAGGCTGTGGCAGATGCTGTTAGGTCTACATTAGGACCAAAGGGAATGGATAAAATGCTTGTTGATAATTTAGGAGACATTGTAATAACAAACGATGGTGTAACAATTCTAGAAGAAATGCAAATAGAACATCCAGCTGCAAAAATGCTAGTAGAAGTTGCTAAAACACAGAACGAAGAGGTAGGAGACGGAACAACAACTGCAGCTATTTTAGCTGGTGAATTGCTTAAGAAAGCAGAAGCACTGCTTGACCAAGATATACACCCAACAGTCATAACAAGGGGTTACAAGTTAGCTAGAGAAAAGGCATTGGAAATTCTTAAAAATATTTCAGAAGAGATAAAATCTGATGATATTAGCACTCTTGTAAAAATAGCAATAACATCAATGAGTGGTAAAAGTGCTGAGAGAGCTTCAGAACACTTGGCAAAATTAGCTGTAGAAGCAGTAAGAACTGTTATGGAAAGGACTGATGGAAAAATAGCTATTGATAAGGAAGATATAAAACTTGAGAAAAAAGAAGGCGGTTCATCTGAGGATACTGAACTGATAAGAGGTATTATAATTGATAAGGAAGTTGTTCATTCAGCAATGCCAAAGCATGTTAAAAGCGCAAGGATTGCCTTGTTAGATGCTTCTTTGGAAATAGAAAAAACAGAAACAGAAGCACAGATTCAGATAACATCGCCGAATCAGCTGCAAACCTATCTTGAAGAAGAGGAAAAAATTTTAAGAGGAATGGTTGAAAAAGTAGCTTTGTCAGGATGTAATGTAATGTTTTGCCAGAAGGGAATAGATGATGTAGCTCAACATTTCTTAGCAAAGAAAGGAATTTTAACTGCAAGAAGAGTTAAGAAATCTGACATTGAAAAACTAGCAAAAGCAACAGGCGGAAAGATTATTTCAAATCTTTCAGACCTAACAAAAGATGACTTGGGATTTGCAGGATTGGTTGAGGAACAGAAAATTGCAGGAGAGCAAATGATATTTGTAAGAGAATGCAAGAATCCAAAAGCTGTCTCTATTTTGATAAGAGGCGGGACAGAACATGTAGTAGACGAAGTGGAAAGATCCTTGGAAGATGCCCTTGGTTCTTTGACATCTGCTTTAGAGGTTGGAAGAATTGTTGCAGGCGGAGGAGCTCCAGAGGAAGCTGTTTCAAAAGGATTAAGAGAATTTGCTCAAAGTTTTTCAGGAAGAGAACAACTAGCAATTCTAGCATTTGCAGAAGCAATGGAAGTTATTCCTAGAACATTAGCAGAGAATGCAGGCTTGGATCCGATAGACATTCTAGTAGAATTAAGGTCTGCACATGATGAGGATAAAATAACATATGGAGTAGACGTTTACACTGGAAAGATTGTTGATATGAGATCTAAAGGAGTTATCGAGCCTTTGAAAATCAAGACCCAAGCAATAAAGTCTGCTGCAGAGGCTGCTGAAATGATTCTAAGAATAGACGACATAATATCTGCCGGCAAATTAGAGAAAGGCGGAGCACCAAGAATGCCTTCACCTGAAGGCGGAGAGGAATACTAACCTTTCTTTTCTTTTTCTTTAAATTTATATACTGGTTTTGATACAATTCTTAGTAGGAGGATTAATCATGAAAGGAATATCAACAATATTGGCAACAATATTGATAGTTATTATAGTAGTTGCATTAGTCAGTTTGACATATACATTCGCTATTGGTCTTTTCAGTACAGCATCAGCTGGAGCAGAGAAAGGAGTTACAGCAACAACAATAAGAATGGATAAAGCAATTTCTATTGTAGGTACTCCAACTTGCACTTCAGGCGCCACTTACACAATAAAATTTGTAATAGCTCATCTTGGAACTACATACAACATCTCATCATCTGAAGTATCAGCAATTTTTGGTGGCGCTACTGGATTAATTACAGGCTTTCCAACCCCTGGAGGATTATCTCCTGGAACAATGTCACCACAGCTTACGTGGACAAACAACACACCTGTTACTTATACATCCATGGGAACAGATTTTACAGTACATGCACCAGCAGCTGATGCAACTAAAACAATAACATGTTAGTAATCAGTGATGCTCAATGAAATTGGACAGAAAGCAAATATCTTTAATAGTAGTTATAATAATTTAATTTTTTGTTCGGTTTTTCTTATTTTAATAAACTTAATTATAAACCTCCAGCAACCGGTGGAACAAAAACTGAAGAATCCACTGTAGCAGGAACTCCTCAAGAAAAAACTTTTAGTTTTGTTTCTGCATCATGCTCAGTCTCTGGCAATAGTGATATTGTAAAATTTAAAATTCAATCCACAGGAATTGACATAGGCAAAGGAGAAATAGCTGTATTTCTAGATGATGCTGCACTGCCAGCACCAAGTTTTAAAGATTCAAACGGCAATACAGTAGAATCTATATCATTAAAAGCAGGCTCTGAATCTAATGAGTTTAGCTGTACTACTTCTAGTCATAAAAGCAGTAGAAAAATATCTGTCTCTTCGCCAGCAGGAACAAACAGCACAGTCGTAACTTGTTAAGATTTAAATAGCGGTTCATTAAAAATATTGTTATGCCAGAAGAAAGTACAGAAAGTTACGAGATAATACCTGTTACCCCTCTAAAGAAGTTGGAGCAAAGAATAGAAAGAGTGGAACAAACTGGAACAATTCCTCAACTACAAAGCTTAATAAATCAGATAATCGAATTAATAAGAAGTAACCAAAAAATTGTTAACGATGTGATTCAAGCAAACGCAGAACTAAGAAATGAAATTTCAAAGCTGCCTCCGAAAATTGAAGAATTAACAACCACGATGAAGAATTTTATTGCTTTGGTCGAGGCTGCAGGAAGAGAAGAGGTTTCTGCACCAAGCGCAGAATCGCTAAAGCCGCTAACAGAATACTTGCAAAAGATGGTTGATCAAAACCAAAAAATATTAGAAGGAAATCAAGCCATGATCGAGCAGCTGGATAATATTTCAAGAAAGCTAAGAGGGGGTACACCTGTTTCACAGTTGCTTTCATCTTATCCTGGCATGAAATTTAAAAGGGAGGTTAGTCAATGAGATTTAAACTTTTTGTAAAAACAATGACAGTGTTTGTTGAAGTGATAATGACTCTAGTAATACTGATAATGTTTACAGCATTTGCAGTAAAACCTGCAGAAATAACTTTATTTACTAACGCATTAATATTAGTAATGATAATGGTACAATTATATACCGTAAATGTATTAATAGATGTATACGAAAAGCTAGAGACGGTGAAAAGAAAATGAAGGGTGTGTCGTCGATTATAGCAATAATTTTGATACTTATGATAGTTATTGCTTTGTCTGCTTTGGCTTATACATGGTTCTCTGGGATATTTGCTAGCTTGACTTCAACTGCTGGAACTGCTGTTACAACGACAACCGGAGAAATGGCTACACAGTTTAGAATTGAAAGTGCTGTTAAAGTTGGTGCGTCTTATACAGAAATTACAATAAGAAACATAGGGACACAGAATATTAATGCTAGTGCAGGAACTGGTTGGCAAATAGCCATTTACATAGACGGAAATCAACAAACAGGTTTCTCTGGATCAGTACCTGTTAATTGTATAAATTGCGTAACTGGTGCAGGTACTTCATGTACATCAGGATCAGGATGCATTATTTTGCCTCAAGGTGCTGCAACATACAGACCTACTACTACTGCACCGACTTGTGGCACAAGTGTAGTAAAGGTAACTATAGGAGCTGGTGTTACTGATTCAAGGACGATTTCGTGTTAGGTGATATGATATGAAAGGTGTGTCATCGGTTATAGCAATAATTTTGATACTTATGATAGTTATTGCTTTGTCTGCTTTGGCTTATACATGGTTCTCTGGGATATTTGCTAGCTTGACTTCAACCGCTGGAACTGCTGTTACAACGACTACTAGTGCTATGACTACACAGTTTAGAATAGAAGCTGCAAGATATGGTGGAAGTGTTGCAACCGGAACTAATGTTACTATTAGGAATACAGGAACAACGAATATTAACGGCTCTTTGACAGTTGCATATATAGGAGGACAAGCTTCAAGTTATGCAGGCATTACTACTGGAGGAGCCAATATAGCACAATATGGAACAGCAGTAATCTATAATATAGCAAATTTAACACCAATAGTATGTGGAACCACTGCAGTAATGGTTACTATAGGGACTGGTTTAACTGATTCAAGGACGATTTCGTGTTAGGTGATATGATATGAAAGGTGTGTCATCGGTTATAGCAATAATTTTGATACTTATGATAGTTATTGCTTTGGCTGCTTTGGCTTATACATGGTTCTCTGGGATATTTGCTAGCTTGACTTCAACTGCTGGAACTGCTGTTACAACGACTACTAGTGCTATGACTACACAGTTTGCAATAGACTCTGCAAAGGGTACCCAATCAAGTACAACTATTAATTTAGTAGTTAGGAATATAGGAACGCAAAATATTCCTGCAAGTACTATAAGTGTTTATGCAAGCGATGCTCCATGTAGTGGTACGTATGCTTCAGCAATTACACCAGGAACATATTCTACTTCATTTTCAGTTACTTGTCCTACTACTATTAATTGCGGAACATGCAGTGCACATATTTGTTACTTAAGCGGAAATATAATAGAAACGGTAGCAGTAACAATTAGTACAGGGTTGCAACAATCAACAACAATTACATGTTAAAATCAAGAAATAGGTATCATTTATTGATTTTCATATTTTTTTAGTTTAAAATATATAATTTAATTAGAAAAAATTATTCTATCTAGCAATAAACAACAGGATTACATGTTCTATCTCCTGGTAGATAACCTCCACTACAAGTCCCTGTACAGCCTGGTAGACCGCATACATATTCATAGTTTGGTTTGCCACTATCACTACAACATAAACAATTAGGATCAGTTCCACCGTTACATAGACAAATAGGGTCATCGCCACAATGAGACTGTTGCCAACTACAAGCACCGCCACTGCTGCAAGAACCATCTGCTTGACATGATTGACCTGCCGGACAAGAAGGACATTGATTACAATTATCAACTATTGTGCTTGCACTGTTACAAAATTTTGGTGGATTACCACTTATACAGCTACCGCATGAAGTTGCACCGCATGTGCATGATCCTGGGCCACCGCCAGTGCTAATTGTTGCGCCACAACCACAAGAAGCTCTGCACTCTGATTCTGTAGATGCATTAAAATAATTCTGACATAACTCAAACAAGTTATTTACCTTATAACTATTAGTTTGAAACTTAATATCGCTTGTTGTAGCTCCTCTAGCCCCACATTGATAGTTAAAACTATAATTACTGCATCCTTGATTTTTTAATGAGGCTAAACTTATAAATCCACCAAAAGGACTCCAACCTACAAAATAAAGAGCTACTATACTTAGTAAAATTATAACTGCTATTGCAACTATCACTAGAATATTTATTGGCAATTCTGGCATGCTATCCTAAATTTTATTATGTTCAGCTGTATAAATATTGCTATGCAAGGACAAAGTGAAATATTGATTTTTGTTCTTTTGTTTATCATAGGAATTGCTCTGTTCACCTCAGCAACCATATGGAGCAAAAGTATTTTCCAGCAAAATATTGACGTAGCAAGGATAGAAAGCTCAGAGAAGTTCATGAAAGATCTTAACGAAAACATATTAAACATAATAAAGTTCGGAGGCTCTCAGGAAATGGAATATAATTTGGACGGAACAATAGAATTAAACACAACAACTAATAATACTATAGAAATTAAAACTCCTCCAGTCACAATACCCCTACCAGCCAGCTGGGTTAATATAAGTTCTGATGGTTCTTATATTCGAGAAAAATTAGAAGGCAATGTGTTTAGAATACAAGCAATTTATAATAATACAAAAGATTATAAGGTTGAATTCTTTACAGAGGGCTCAACATTAGCCAGACCAAAATATATTTCCATAGAAAGAAATAAAACCTACAGCGTTTCTGGTTTAACTGTTATTAAAATAAAAGTAACCTTTTCTTAATCATTTATATGAAAGGACAATATCTTACGCTAGAATATCTGATTTTTTTTATGATAGGAGTTTTTTTGATAATTTCTGTCTACATCACATTCTCAAACACAAACGATATTTACAGGAACAGCATAATGCAAAACCAGCTCCAGATGACAGGAGAGCTCATATCCGGAGCTATTATAAATGCTTATGAGGCCTCGAATTCCACCAACAGCAGCATAAACTATAGTTTAACCATACCCACAAAGCTTTCTACTTGTATTTACTCTATAAACGCAAGCAGCAGCGGCTTGAACATAAACTGCACAAACATGCCAAAGTCAGGAACTGTTCTAACTTTGTATAATTTTAATATCAGTAATAAAAATATTATATACAGCACTAATGGTTTGCTAAAAATATTTGCCAAAGAAGGAAAGGTTGAGCTATCATGACTATTGCCTTAAAAAAGCCTGCAACTAGAATAAACTTTGGTAGAGTCTTTCGTAAAGCTGTTATTGGAAACAAGAATTTGCAGGCAAAAGCAGCTGAGGCCGGGGTTCCAACTCCTTTCTCTTTAGAAATATTACAGACGATTTTGCCGTATCTTAAAATCGGAGAAATAACAAAAGAGCCTGCAAAACCAATGGGGGTTTCAATAACAGAGCCGATCGGACCTGTAAGAATAAAAGAGCCTGAGGTTGATTTAACTGAAGTTAACTTGGTTTATACATTAATTCCCTCTGGCAGCGATATTCCTTTTGCAGCAGCTAACATAAAATGGTCAAAGAGAGACTCTTCATTGATTTATTATGTAATAGAACCGGTCTTATCAGCTGTAGAAATGGACCTTTTGGATAAAATTAAAACAACCTTAATAGAAAAATTAGACATTGATTTTACCACTTTAAGAAAAGATGAGGCAAGAAGTTTTTTAAAGCAAAAGTTCGAAGAGACTGTAAACATAATGGCATTGAACCTACCTGAAGCCAAGAGACAGCAGATTCTTTACTACATTGAGAGGGATTTCGTAGGCCTAGGTAAAATAGAACCTTTAATGAAAGACCCTAACATAGAAGACATATCATGCGATGGTGTAGGAATTCCAATTTTCATTTACCATAGAAATCCATTGATAGCAAGCGTAAAAACCAATGTTTTCTTCAATACTGGTGAAGAATTAGATATTTTTGTTAACAAACTTTCTCAAAGGTGCGGAAAAAATATCTCCATAGCGCAGCCTTTGATAGGAGGAACCTTACCAGATGGCTCAAGACTTCAAGTAACCTTAGGAACAGATATAGCAAGAAAAGGTTCGAACTTTTCTATCCGTAAGTTTACTGAAAGGCCTTTAACGCCTGTTCATTTGTTAAAATTCAAAACAATGGACTCAAAAATTATGGCATTCTTATGGTTAGCCGTCGAGTATGGCAGGTCTATTTTAATAACAGGAGGCGTAGCAACTGGAAAAACTACTTTATTAAATGCTTTATCTCTCTTCATAAAACCTGAATTAAAAATAGTTTCAATCGAAGATACGGCCGAGCTTTTGCTTCCTCATCCTCACTGGGTTCCTTCAGTAGCACGTCTTCCCATTGCAGAGATAGAAGGAAAAAAGCTTGGCGAGGTTGATCTATTTGACTTATTAAGAGAATCACTAAGACAAAGGCCAGACTATCTAATAGTAGGAGAGGTTAGAGGAAGAGAAGCTTATGTTTTGTTCCAGCAAATAGCTACTGGACACAGTTCGATGTCAACAATTCACGCAGACTCAATTGAGAGATTAGTAGACAGAATAACAACTCCGCCCATAAGCTTGCCAGCAAATCTTATCGAAGCTTTGGACTTAATAGTATTTATTGTTAGAATAAAATACGGTCAAACTTATGTAAGAAGAATTAACAATGTTTACGAGGTATTAGGATTTGATAGAGAAAAAAACTTTCCGATTGTTAATGAAATATTTAAATGGAAAGCGTCTAATGATACTTTCGAGGCAGTAAATCCTTCTATTGTATTAAAGAAAATTTCTCAACAATACGGTATCGGTGAGCAGATTTTACAAAAAGAAATTTCAAATAGAATAAAAGTGTTAAATTGGCTGGAAGATAACAACATAGACGATTATTTAGATGTTTCTAAGGTTATTAAAATTTATTATTCAAATCCAGAGGACGTACTTAATACTATATAGATGATTAAATGGATATGTGGAAGACTTTAAAGGATTTATCATTTAAATTCTTCGGAAGAAGCCTTGAACCGTTTGTAGGATATTTTGAAAGTATAAAATATGACTTGTTAAAAGCAAACATGGGTTTTAGTCTAACTGAATATGTTTATGTTATGTTCTTTTGTCTTCTTCTACTTTTTGCAGTGGAATTTCCTGTAATCGTTGTTATAATAGCTATAATCTTAAAGGATGCTGCAGTGGCATTTTTATTTTCGTTTACAATAACTACCGTCGTCTTACTCTTAGTATTTTTTCTTTTTTACACCTATCCTAGCATGACTTCTGGCAAAAGAAAGAAAAGCATAGATGCTGCCTTACCATTCGGTACGACTTATTTAGCAACCATAGCAAGCTCAGGAGCACCGCCTATAGCGATGTTTAAGATACTTTCTCAGTTTAAGGAATATGGAGAACTGTCCAAAGAGACTGGAAAAATATATAGAGATGTGGAAGCTTTTGGCATGGACTTGGTAAGCGCTGTAAGAAAAACTGCTGCCAGAACACCGTCAGAAGAATTAAAAGAATTGCTTTGGGGACTAGATACTGTTCTTACAAGCGGAGGAAATGTTGGAAACTTTCTCCATGAAAAATCCAGAGCATTTATATCAGAATACAGAAGAAGGTTAGAGCAATACTCTAGAACCTTAGCACTCTTAATAGAAATTTATTTAACAATTGTCTTGGTCGGTTCGATATTTTTTATAATAATGACAGCCCTTATGTCAATACTGGGCGGAGGAGGTGGAGGCATTTCAATGATTTTTATTCAATTTTTAGTTATCTTCATCGCTTTGCCCTTTGCTTCCATCGGCTTTATAGCTTTGTTAAAGGCTATATCACCATCTGCGTGATAAAATGGATATAAATAAAATAAAAATGAAGCATGTACCACTTATAGTAGCAGCAATGCTAACATTGATGGGATTGATTTTTTATAATAACATCAGCTTGATGGGCAATTTCATTCTACTAGCAGCTGTCATAGGAATTATACCCTATGCATTGCTATCGTACTTTGAGTTCAAGAGAATAAAGGATATAGAGGACAGGCTCCCAAATTTCTTATTAGATATTGCTGAAGCACAAAAAGTTGGGATGACCTTGCCAGAAGCCTTAAAGCAAGTTTCTAGGACTGATTATGGGAAGTTGTCTGCCGAAATCAAGAAAATGAATGACCAGATATCTTGGGGCATACCTGTCCAAGACACTATGAACAACTTTGCAGAAAGAATGAAAAGATCAAAGGTTATAGGAAGAGTTGTAAGAATAATAAACGAATCCTATAATTCTGGAGGAGATATAGCAAGGACAATGGAGGCTACTGCTTCTGACATAACAGCAATAAAGGAGGCTGAGAAGGAAAGAAAGTCTGTAACATCTCAGCACATGTTTGTCATGTATGCTATTTATTACATATTCATTGGAATAGTAATCGGACTTTCCCAGACACTGATACCAATGCTGAAGTTAAACATTCAAGCTGGCTCGATAGGAGGTATAATGGCCTTCCAAGATCCGTGCACAGTTTGCATGAGCAATCCTAATGTATTTTGTATAAGCTGCTCGCTTTTTTCTGTTATATGCCAGATGTTTGCCTTGGGAACTGGCGGAGCTTGTTACTATGATGCATTATTTATATTAATGACAATAGTCCAAGGCATTTTCACAGGCTTGGTAGCTGGACAAATAGGAGAAGGTTCGGTGATAGCTGGAATAAAGCATAGTGTTATAATGACTGCTTCTGGTTTTAGCGTCTTGTTGATTATGCTTAAGTTTGTGGTATAATGTTTGGACAAATAAGAATTGAGTTTGTTTTCGGTATAATAATATTTGCATTAATAATATTCTTTATAATAACCCAAACCAACACGCTGTTCTCATCTTTGCTAACAGACTCGAGAACCGATGCTGTAAAAGCCAAAGCATCAAATGCAATTAAAATTTTAGTTGAAGATAATGGAGACCCCCCAAATTGGGAAACTCTACCTGATGCCAGCGTAAAGAGGATAGGCTTAGCATATAATCAACCTTACAATATTTCAAAAAATAAAGTAATCAGACTAAGTACCTTGAATAATTGTACTTTATTAAATAATTTTGACCTTAAGGCATATAGATTAAAAGTTTACAACTCAACTCAACAAATTTTATTTTGCGGTTTTGATAGCTTAGAACCTGTTACTGTCATGGAAACTAGGTACATTTTTGTTGATGGTGATTTTGGTAACGTAACTTTAGAATTGTGGTAAGATGAAAGGCTTTATTTACTTGATTGAAATAGCAGTTGCTGCTATACTCATGACAGTTGTTTTATCTGTATTCTTTTCTATAAGGATAAAGCAAGACTGGCAGAAATCAGACCTTATAGCCGCTGGAAACGACATCTTAAGCTCAATCAAAAACAATAATAACTTTTTTATAAATATTTTGAATGAAAATTTAACTGATATTGAAGAAAATAAGCCTGAAAACATAAAATACGGCCTAGATGTTTACGGTTCTCCAAAATCAAAAATTAGCATTGGTTGTCCCATTAACTATGAATATCTTAAAGGATTGCTAAATTCGCAAGATAGTGATTATGGTTCTGTTTTTGTTAATGGAAGATGGATAAACTTTACTATTGAACAATTTGATATAAATTCTGGAATTCCTCCTTATGATGCTATTGTTCTTATTAACTATACTAATTATTCCAATAATATCATCAAATCCTATTTAAACAAATATCTAAGTAATGGCGGAGTTGTTATAGGAATAAATGCAACTGTAAATGGCACAGATGCTGACTTTAACAGTGCTTTTAATCTAACTTATGTTTCGGGAGCATCATCATACCCAGTTAATTTTACATTTTACAATCCTTACATAGATGATATATCAAAATACTTTTTAGGCATAGGAATGGATGCTTACTCAGACTGGTATATATGGGAACAACAATGGCATATTGATTACTGGGGATCAAACAAAATCAACATAACGAATGTTTCAAATCCACTTATTAATGTAACAAATCTTAAAGAAGGCGATAATTTTACTATAACTGGGCCTGATTCAAAATCATATTATTTTAAAATAAAGAAATTATGGTATCCGGACAGAGTCGATTTCCAGATTTTAAATAAAACCTTTGTCTTTAAAGATTTTTCAGAAAAAAATGTTACAGGAAATAACATAGTAGGTAATATTAGCACAATTTATGCAGCCTTAACAACAAACAATTCTGCTGTTTGGATTTCAGACTTTCCTAGAAGTGATGAGTATCGAACTCTTTTAAAAGCTGCAATTTTGTCTAGGGTTGACAGATGGACTGTTAAGGGTGTTTATACAAGCAAAGAAAAAACAACCATCTCCTCATTTGCATCTTTATGCTGCGATATGCCTGAAACAGCAGAATTATACCTCACATTGTGGTATGAGATATAATTCAAGCTTATATTCTATTGTTAAAATCTATTCTTATGAAGTTTTGTTTTGTTTGCGGAAAGAAGACCGAAAAATTAATAGAAGGTTACTGTGAGGACTGTTACAATAAAAGTTTTAATCTAATAGAAGTTCCTAAAGAGTTATGCATATTCCAATGCAGTAAATGCAAGAAAATAAGACAAAAAAATGCTTGGGTAGATACTGAGATGGAAGATTTAATAAAAAATAGTATAAAAATTCTAGGAAACAATGTTAAAATAGAAGTAAACAAGGATAAAATTTTCTCTACTGGTTTTTTAAAAACTTCTAAAAAAGCCAAAGAGGAGATTCACGAAGTAAATATTAAAATCATTAAGGCTCTTTGCCCAGAATGTTCTAAAAGATCTGGTGGTTATTATGAGTCTATCATTCAACTAAGGGGAGATACATTAGAAGAAATCCTAAATTTCATAGATAAGGAAGTTAAAGAAAAGACATTTTACAGGACTGAACGTGTAAAAGGAGGCTTTAATTTATATATTGGAAATAAAAATACAGCTAACCAAATAGCAGATAAGCTAAAAAGAACATATAAGTTAAAGGTTAAGAAGAGTTTTAAATTACACACAAAAAAAGAAGGTAGAGATATTTATAAGAGCACCTTTTTAATAGAATGTGATTAAATGGAAGAAGAAGGCCAAGAATTCATAAGAGTAAAAATACCTCAGAAAGGAGAGATTTTAGGCATAATAAAGTCTAACCTTGGCGGTAGCAGGTTTGAGGTTAAATGCAACGATGGCTTTACAAGGATATGCAGAATTCCTGGAAAAATAAAGAAAAGGATATGGATAAGATTAGGAGATCTGGTAATAATAGAACCTTGGACCGTTCAGTCTAATGAAAGAGGGGATATTGCATGGATGTATACAAAAGCTCAGGCTATTTGGCTTGAAAGAAAGGGTTATGTAAAAAATCTTTCCTTAGAAGGTTAATAGTTTTCTTTATACATTTGCTATTGTTTAATGTACGTTATACATGTTAAAATGTTTGAAAGAATACTTTGATTTTTCATAACCTGAATTACTTCTTTTGTAAATTAAGTTATTTTTTTATAGTAACTAAGTTATAATAAGAATAAGTAAAGCTAAGGTGAGAAAATTTGCCAAAGAAGATTTTCGACTATCCTGACGAGGAAAGACTAGAGGTATTGGTCCTAGCTAATTCTCCCTGCACTCCTACTGAGTTGCTTAAGATTGAAAAAATACCTGTTAAGCCAAACACCTTAGAAACCTTAAGAAAGAAGCTTGACTGGCTTTTTAACGAAGGGAAGATAAAAAAGAAAAAGATAGGTAAGGGAAACTTATACTGGCACTCTAGCATAGAGAATTATAAGAAGAGAACTATAACAAAGGCATCTGAAAAGATAATAGAAACTGAGGGTCAGAACGTGGCTTGAAATAGAAAGCCATAAACTTTAGAATGCTTAGAGCCTCTTATTATCATTTGAACTGCCTCTCTTGCTATATTTAGTTGTTCATAACTCCCTATCAATGAAATGGTTTTGCCATACACGGACAAAGAACAACCACTGCATTTCTCAATCAGTCTCCAGGTTTTACCATTGGTTCCTATCAACCTTGATTTAATGATTTTTAATCTGTTTTCATTGAACTGATCTAACTCTATTATCTCTAAGCTTTCATTTTCATCTAAAAGTCTAAATGCATTCTCTGGAGAGAAACCCCTTCCTATCGCTTTTACAATGTTTTTAGCTTGGTAAAGTTCCAAGCCTTCACCTTCTATTAAAACAGAATTATCTTGAAAAGATAGATTAACATTTAAGGATTTCTTTATCTTGCTTAATGCTTTCCCATCTTTTATTACTTTAATCCTTTCTTGCGGAACCAGGACTGCCTCTAAAATAAGGATCCCTCAATATTATAAAAAGAAACAGTTAACATATATATCCTTATGGAAATAATGCTCATAAAAAGGAATCGAGAATTTATAAAAAATATTTGAAAGCTATCAACTAATCCTAACAAAAGATTTGAATCGAGGTTTGAGCCCTGATGTAGCAAGACAAAAAACCATTTTGAAGCAACAAAGAGCATTAAAAGCTATAGAATCTATCAAGTTCCTATATAGCAGTTTGTTAATAAAATATAATAAAAATTTGCTATAAATCCTAAAGATATATATTCATTCCAAAAATACAGAATATTATTTCAAAGGAGCATTCAAAACAACTTTAATTAATTCTCCTGCATTAGCTCTAAAGATAAAAATTTTTAAGAAGTTAAAGTTTACTAAAAGTTAGTTAACTTATATTAAATTAAAAATTTAATTTATTTTTGAATATATTTAACTTTAAAAATAACAAGCGATAATTTTGATTATAACAATAAAGTGATGAAATGCCTGATAATATCGCAAAGAATGCAGAGGAACAAGCAAAAGAAATGAAAGAGATAAGCCCAGCAGAATTCTTCGAGAAAAATAGGCATTTCTTAGGATATGAAAATCCAGTAAAGTCATTATTAACTGTTGTAAAGGAGGCTGTTGACAATTCATTAGAATTCACATGCGATGCAGGCATTTTACCTGAAATATCTTTAAGTTTAAAGCAAATCGGCGAAGATAGGTTCAAAGTAATCGTAAAGGATAATGGACCAGGAGTGGTTGAAGAACAAATACCTAGAGCTTTTGGCAAAGTTCTTTATGGTTCTAGATTTCACAAGCTTAAGCAATCAAGAAGTTTGTTTGGAATAGGAATAAAAGGAGTTTGTTTATACAGTCAATTAACAACCGGAAAGCCTTTTAAGGTAACAAGCGGAATTGGAAAGGGCCCTATACATGAATTTGAGATGATGATTGATGTTACTAAGAACGAGCCGCACATAATTTCTCATAAAGCAGTTAAAAATCCAGAAAAATGGCATGGAACTATACTGGAATTCGAAGTTGAGGGGAAATATATTGAGAAAGGCAAGTCAATACCAGAGTTTTTAAAGCAAACTGCCATCGCAAATCCATATGCCAATATAATTTTTGATGGGCCTAACGGAAAGGTTGAATTTCCCTCGGTTGTTAAAGAATTGCCGCCAGCTCCTAAGGAAATAAAACCGCATCCTTATGGAGTTGAAATAGGTGTTTTAAGAAGATTCACAGGAACTACAAAAGCAAAAACTGTTTATGGTTTTTTAAGAAACGAATTCTCAAGGGTTGGGAAAAATTCTGCAGAAGAAATATGCAAACTTGCAAGAATTGACAAAAACAAGAGCCCACTAGAATTGACTCATGAAGAATTGGAAAGATTGCATAAAGCAATGCAGACGGTTAAGTTAATTGCACCACCTACCAATTGCCTATCGCCATTAGGAGAGGACTTGATAGTAAAGGGATTGAAAAAGGAGATAGAAGCTGAATATTTTGCCTCAATGTCAAGGCCGCCGGCAGTTTATCGCGGAATTCCTTTCCAAATCGAAGTTGGATTGGCTTACGGAGGGAAATTAGACCCAAACGGAGAATCACAGTTGCTAAGATTTGCAAATAAAGTTCCTTTAATATATCATCAAGGAGATTGTGCTATTACTCAGGCTGTTGAAGAGGTTGATTGGAGAAGATATGGCTTACAACAATCCTCTGGTTCATTACCTAAAGGACCTTTGGTTATACTGGTTCATTTTGTTTCAGTATGGGTTCCATTTACAACAGAAGGAAAGCAAGCAATAGCATCTTACCCTGACATTATAAAGGAAATAAAACTTGCATTGCAAGATGCAGGAAGAAAAATTAAAATTTTCATTTCAAGAAGAAGAAAAACTCACGAATTGCAAATGAGACAGAATTTATTTGAGAAATATATACCAGAAGTTGCAATAGCATTGTCAAAATTATCTGAAACACCTCAGGAAAAGATAAAAAATAATTTGGAAAAATTATTAAAGAAGGGAGTTAAAGAAGGTAATGATGAAGTTATAGAAGAAAGTGAGGAAAATGGAGAAGAAAACAGCGAATAAAAACCTTAAGGATTTAGGAACAAAGGTCGTTAAGGAAATAGAAAGCGGCAAGAATCCCTCGATGGATGTTCCAATCAGAACATTATCCAACGTAATTTATGATCAAAAGTCTAAAATGATAACTCTTGGAAACAAATTTGCAAAAAGATACTTCTTTAACGTCGCCCATGTTAGGAAATTTACCCAAACAACAGAGGTTGCTGCCTTAGCAAAGGAATTATTGGGTGTTGACAAGCACATGAGCCTAAGAGAAGTTTTTTATGCAATGAGAAGAACCTTGCCTAATTCTAACATAGACATAGTGAATGAACAGATCGAGTCAAACAAGGCAGTGGAGGATTTAGAACTTATAACCGACCTGCTAAGGGAACAGTTACATATAAATGCAAACAAACTTGGGACTGCTGCTGGAAGAGTTGTAATAAGAGATAAAGGAGATTCTATAGACTGGGCAAAGCTAGGAAGCGGTGGTTGGAGCATACCAAGTGCTGTAGAAGATATAGAATTCAAAAAAGTAGATGCAAAATTTGTAATATATATGGAAAAAGCAGCCATATGGGAAAGATTACACGAGGATAAGCTCTGGGACAAGATGAATTGCGCAATAATAGCTTCACAAGGTCAGGCTACGAGAGGAATTAGGAGGCTTTTGCAAAGAATGAACACGGAACTAGGCTTACCTGTATATGTTTTAACAGATTTAGACCCTTACGGAATATACATTTATTCTGTTCTTAAGACTGGATCGATATCCTTGGCTCATATTTCAGAAAGACTAGCAATACCTGAAGCAAAATTCCTTGGATTAACTGCAGATGATATAATAAAATACGATTTAAAGAGACAAATCATAAAGCTTAAGGATGTTGATATAAAAAGATTGAAGGAACTTTCAAAGTATGAATGGTTTAAGAACAAGAAAGAATGGCAGAGACAATTCAAGCTTATTGAAGAGTTGAAAGGAAAGGTTGAACTAGATGCCCTAGTAACCAAGGGAATAACATTTATTTCTGACAAATATATACCAGAAAAAATGAAAAACAAGGAATGGCTAGATTAATTTTCATATGGTTATTTTTCATCTAGTAATAGAAAAAGAATACTAAAATATTATTATTTTTCAAAAATATAAAGTTAATTTTTATTTTTTCTAATAAAGAAAAATTTTTAAACTTTGAAAACGTACTTATGGAAGGTTTCTTCTCCTCCCTGGAGGATAAAATGTTAGAAAAATTAGTGGAAACTAGGGAGAGACATAAATTAGTTAACACAAAGGAATTAGAGATAGTAGCAAGAGTTGAAGCAGCTTTGCTAAAAGGTGCAAGAGATTTCTTCATTAAAGAAGGATTCATAGAAGTCAATGCACCGCATATAACTAAAGCAACAGGATCTTGTGAAAACATAAATACCTTATTTGCTTTAGATTATTTCGGCATACAGGGATATCTTAGCCAAACCCAGCAGCTATACTTAGAAGCAATGATACCAAAACTAAAGAAAGTTTGGTGCATAGGACCAAGTTTTAGAGCAGAACCGGAATCTGATAACAGGCATTTAACAGAATTTCCTTTGCTAGAGATAGAATTCGAAGGAAACTTTGAAGAGCTTTTAGCATATATAGAGAACACGATATGCAATATGGTAAAAGAAGTTTTGAAAGAAGAAGAAATGCTAAAGGAAATAGGAATAGATGTTGAAAGATTGAAAAAAGTAAAAGCTCCTTTCCAAAGATTACCATACGACGAGGCTGTGAAGAAACTTTCCAGTATAAAATGGGGAGACGACCTAAAAAGTGCACATGAGAAAATGCTTGTAGAAATGACAGGAAATCAGCCGCTATTCATAACGCACTTTCCAAAGAAAATAAAGTTTTTTAACATGAGAGAAAATGATTTTAGAGAAGAAATAGTTAACAGCGCAGATCTTATCTTGCCTGGAAGTGGAGAAGCAGTCGGAGCAGCTGAAAGGGAATATCGATATGATAAGCTTAGGGAAAGATTAGAAAATTCAATGATGATGCAACAGCTTAAAGCCCGTGGAGGAAGCATAGAAGATTTTGCTTGGTACTTAGATTGCGTAAAAAGTAATGGAATTAAGCTGCATTCAGGCTGTGGAATCGGGTTAAATAGAGTTACTCAATTTGTCTTAGGAGCAGATGATATAAGAAAAAGCACAGTCTTTCCCTTGAATTCAGAAACAATAATGTAAACATTTAAAGTTTGACAACTAAAAAGAAAGTAGAAAATGATAGCATGAAGCATTTAATATCAATAAAAGACTTGAGCAGAGAAGAAATAGAAGAAATTCTTGAAAAATCTGGAGAAATGGAAGCTGTTTTGAAAAATAATGAGAATCTAGACATAATGAAAGGCAAAATACTAGCAACCTTGTTCTTTGAGCCTAGTACAAGGACAAGACTTTCCTTTACCTCTGCTATGCAAAGATTGGGCGGAAGTGTTATGGGATTTGAAGCAGTTGAATCCCTCTCAGTAGCTAAGGGAGAAAATCTTACAGACACCATAAAAACTGTGGAAAAATATTCTGACATAATAGTTATAAGGCATCCAAAGGAAGGAACAGCCAGATATGCAGCTGAAGTATCTTCCAAACCTGTGATAAACGCTGGTGATGGATCAAACCAACATCCAAGCCAAACTTTGCTTGATCTCTATTCAATAAACAAACTAAAAGGGAGGATAGAAGGTTTGAATATAACTTTGTTGGGAGACTTGAAGCATGCAAGAGTCATGAAACCTTTAGCTTATGCATTAGCCATGTTCGGGTCAAAACTAACTTTTGCTGCTCCAGAAGGATTAGAATTCAGCAAAGAGTTGATAGACGAATTAAAAGAAAAATTTAATGCAGATATAACCCAAACAAATGATATTCACTTAGGAGTTGAAGATGCAGATGTTGTTTATGCTTGTAGAATTCAAAAAGAAAGGTTTGCAGACCAGTATGAAGCTGAAAAAATGCAAAAATCTTTCAAAATAACTCCTGAAATATTAGAAAATGCAAAGGAAGACATGATAATTTTACATGCCTTGCCAAAAGTTGGAGAAGTGGATCCTTCAATTGATGAAACAAAATATGCAAAATACTTTGAGCAAGTCGCATACGGAATACCTGTGAGAATGGCCATACTTAGCATGGTGATATGATGGATGAACTAATGGTAAGGAAAATAGAAAATGGAAGCGTAATAGACCACATAATAGCTGGAGAAGGAATGAAAGTTATTAATATTTTAAAATTAAATCCCAACGAATCCGCAATTCTTTTGATGAATGTTCCTAGCAAGAAACTTGGAAGAAAGGACATAGTTAAAATTGAAAACAGAAGGTTGACGACAAACGAAGTTAATAAAATTTCTATAATTTCTCCTACTGCAACCTTAAACATAATTGAAAACCGTAATGTCAAAGAAAAGAAAAAGGTTGTATTACCAAACGTTTTAGAAAACATTATCAAATGCCCGAATACAAACTGCATAACTAATTCCAATGAGCCAATAAAAACAAAATTTATTGTTGAGAAAAAAGAACCTGTAAAGCTTAGATGCTTTTACTGTGAAAGAATTTTTAGTTCTGATGAAATCATAATTTAAAAAAATAGTGTCTACAACAAAGAAATTTTTATATATCATAACGTAAAATTATTTTTATTGTGAATGAACAAAATTTGTTCACTTTATTTATTTAATGAGGTGAAAAAAGTGGCAGCAAGAAAAAGGAAAAGATAATTTTATTTTTGAACCTGAGAAATCGATGAAGGTTCTTCTTTTTCTATTTATTTTAAAGTTTAAATATAATAATTCTTTATCAATTTGTATGGGACGATAGCTCAGACCGGGAGAGCGCACGAGAGTAATCTGCGAAGCTGAAGGCTGAGCGGCAGTGACCGTACTATCATAAAGATAGGGTTAAGGTGTCGCGTGTTCAAAACATCAGCAATTGATTTGCTGTTGTGATATTCACGCTCGTCCCATTTTTTCTTTTTTAAAATTTAACTTTCTAAAGAAGCTTTTAAAAATCCATAAAACAGCGGTGAAGGATTTATTGGGCGTGATTTAAATTCTGGATGGGCTTGGGTAGCAACAAAAAATGGATGATTTTTTAATTCCATAAATTCCATTAAAGTGTTATCTGGAGACTTTCCAGAAAATATCAAACCATTCTTCTCTAAAACTTCAATATATTTTGGATTAACTTCGTATCTATGTCTATGCCTTTCTGAGATTTTAGAATTGTCATAAAGCTTTCTTACCAGCGTTCCCTCTCTTAAAATTGCAGGATAAGCCCCAAGCCGCATTGTTCCACCGTAGTTAGATTGCTTAACTATATTGGCCTGCTCTGGAATAAAATCTATAACAGAATGTGGAGTGCTGGCAAACTCGCTTGAGTTAGCGTCGTCTAAATTACAAACATTTCTTGCAAATTCAACTACTGCAAGCTGCATGCCAAGGCATAAGCCTAGAAACGGTATTTTATTTTCCCTTGCATATTTTATAACAGCAATTTTTCCTTCAATTCCTCTCTTTCCAAATCCGCCTGGTATGATAATTCCGTCCACATCTTTTAACGCGTCTTCAACCTTAACCTTCCCATCTTCTATGTCAGTGGATTCTATCCATTTTATTTTAACCTTAGCTTCTAGACAAGAAGCGACATGCTCCAAAGCCTTGATAATGCTTAGATAAGAATCATGAACATAAGTATATTTTCCTACGATTCCTATTACAACTTCTTTGTCTGCTGTCTTTATTTTGTTTACAAAACTCTCCCATTTTGAAAAGTTCAGTTCCGAATCATTGTTCTCCTTCGGTTTTAACTTTAGAATATCAAAGACGGCATCATCAACATTAAATTCTCTTAGCAAGAGTGGTATCTCGTATATGCTTCCATAATCCCACAAGTTATAAATCCTGTTTACATCTAAGTTTGAAAAAATGCTAATCTTTTCCTTGACCTTTTTGTCTATTGGTCTTTCAGATCTGCAAACTATGATATCAGGCTGTATTCCTAGTTCCATTAACTTTCTTATGCCTAGCTGGGCTGGCTTGCTTTTAAACTCACCAATGGATTTTGGCTCTAGTATATAGGTTATGTTAACAAAGCAGACATTGTCCTTTCCTTCCTCGTGTCTTAGTTCTCTTGTAGCTTCTATGAAGTATGAGTTTTCCAAGTCGCCGATGGTTCCTCCAACCTCAACTAAAACTATGTCAGCACCAGATTCCAAAGCTAAATTTCTTAGAAAATATTTTATCTCTCCTGTGACATGAGGTATGAACAGGACGTCTCTTCCAAGATATCCTCCTCTTCTCTCCTTATCGATTATCATTTTAAAAATCTTTCCAGCTGTTAGATAGTTATCCTTGCATAAATTTCTGTTAACATGCCTTTCATAAGTTCCTAAGTCAAGGTCGCACTCGGTTCCATCGTCCAAAACAAAAACCTCCCCATGTCTGTATGGGTTTAAAGTTCCAGCATCAAAGTTAAGATAGCCATCGAATTTTAAGGGAGATATCTTAAAGCCATGACAGGACAACAAAGTGGCCAAGCAACCAGAAAAAGTTCCCTTACCAACGCTTGACATTACGCTTCCTGTCACTATTATGTATTTAGTCTTTCCTGTCTCATAGCCCTTTGGAAAGGAGACATAAAACTCCTCTTCAACTGACTTCTCAGAAGCTGATTTTTCTTGCATAATATACTATGTAAGCAAAAAAACTTAAAGTTATTTAATCTTAAAAATATAATTTTAATTATATGTTTCTTCGTATAGTACCAGTAGGCGATTTTCCAGAAGGAATTTTAAATTTGGTTAAGGATGAATTGGAAAACTTGAATATAAAAAGCAGGATAATGCCGAAGATTCCTATTCCAAAAGAAGCTTACAACCAGTGGAGGAAGCAGTACAATGCAGAAGTTGTGATGAACTTGCTATCAAATGTGTCAGAGGTAAAATTCATAGACAAGAGCATCCCTACATTGCTTCTAACTGACTTTGATTTGTATTATGCTGGCTTAAACTTTATTTTTGGTTTGGAAGAGCCTACAAAAAGCTGCGCCATAGTTTCTTTGGCTAGATTAAAGCCTGAGTTTTATGATGAAAGACCTTCCAGAGGCCTTCTGGAAGAAAGGACAATAAAAGAAGTTATGCATGAGTTGGGTCATTATATAGGTCTAGACCACTGTCAAAATATCAAATGCGTGATGAGTTTTTCACCTTCAGTCTTTGATGTTGATAAAAAGTTAAAAGAGTTTTGCGACGACTGCAAGGTTAAAATGATAACAAGAGGAATAAATATAGGATAGCTTTTCTAATTATAAAGTGAAAATATGAAAAAACTTACGGAGCTTATTAAAGAAGACCCGAGGATTAAGAACATTTATGATTATGCCAAAGAAAAATACAACGAAGCTAATTTAGCACAACACAACTTTGAACACGTCATCAGAGTCCTATATAGGGTATTAACAGTAGCTAGTACAGAAAAAAATGTTAATTTCAAAATTCTTATACCTGCTACGTTATTACACGATATTGGAGCGACCAAGGGAGATTGGAAACATCATAAAGAAACAGGAGTTCCTATTGCAAAACAGATTCTGCCGAAGTTTGATTATTCAAAAGAAGAAATTGAAGCTATATGCCATTGTATAATAACGCATGAAGGTAAAGACGTTCTACCTAAAACATTAGAAGCGAAGATACTTTATGATTCAGATTTATTAGAAAAAAGTGATTTGCCTTCTATATATTCAATTGGAAAAGTTCAACACGAACGAAGAATGTCTATAAAGGAGTATAATGAATTTGCAATTAAATTAAGAAAAAGAGAATATAGACAAAAATTTTATACTAGAAAAGCTACTGAAATTGATAATGGCGGCCTTAAAAGAAGATTGAAATTACTTGAAAATATAAACAAAATTATGAAAAGAAGAAAGGACTTCATAGCAACAGAAAATGACGTGTGGTAATTATCAAAAAGTAGAAATTTAAATAGGGTAAGTATATACTGATTATATGGAAGAAAAAGTTTTGAAAGCTGAGCTTGTTGAAGATAGAGCATTTATTTTTGATATGGAAGGAGCCAAGCAGATTTTTGAGAATGGATGGTACGGCGAGCTTCTAGAAGATAGATTAGAGTTAGCATTAGTTGAAGCCATGCTTCTTTTAGAAAGAGGAAAGATTGAAATTTTTAAAACCAAAAAGAAAAAAATATCTTCCAAGGAATTTTATGATTATTGTTTGAAAATTAATCCAAGATTTCACACAAGATATGTTGTTTACAAAGATTTAAGGGAGAGAGGATTACCAGTAAGAACTGGATTCAAGTTCGGATGCGACTTTCGAGTTTATGAAAGAGGCGTTACACCTATAAAGAAAGGACCGAAAGCACCTCATGAACATACGAAGTGGATTGTATTTACAGTATCAGAAGACTATACATGCTCTTTCCAAGAACTTTCTAGAGCAGTTAGACTAGCTCATAATATAAGAGCAAACATGCTTTGGGCAGTTGTTGACAACGAAGGAGATTGCACATATTATAGTGTCACATACATAAGTCCATAGGAAGATTTCATGTTAGTAAAGGATACAATAGCAGAAGAAATTATTTCTGTGTCTCCTGATGACACTGTCTCAAAAATAATCTCTTTAATAGAAAAAGAAAATATTAGAGAAATAATAATAACTGAAAAAGGAAAATTTAAAGGGATTGTTTATTCAAAAGACATAGCAAATAAAGGAATTACAGACCCAGCAAAAGCAAAGGTAAGCACTCTAATGAGGTTTCCTGCACCTGTGATTTCTTCTAATCAAGATATCAACGAGGCAGCTCAGATGATTTTTAAAACCGGTTTAAGATCATTGCCCATAATAGAAAATGAAAAAGTAATCGGGTTGATAACCTTATCCGACATAATAGGTTTTGCATCTAAAATAAAAGAATTTAGACAAACCACAGCAGAGGCTGTAATGTCCAAACCTGAAATAATTGAAAGCGATACTGATATAGGAACTGCTAGGATGCTGATGAGAGAAAAAAATATATCAAGGCTACCTGTGATTGATAAAAAACAAAAACTGGTTGGCATTGTTACAATATTTGATTTATTAAAAGCTGTTAAACCTAGAGAAAGAATGGATTTTTATTCAATGCCAGCAGAAAAAGAAAGAATAATGGATATACCAGTATCAACTATTATGAATATTTCACCTGTAACTGTAGATAAAAATAAGACTTTAAATGAAATTGTAAGCTTAATGAAAGAAAATAAAACCGATGGCGTTATAGTTGTTGAAAATAATAGCCCAATAGGTATAGTTACTGAAAAAGACTTGTTGGAAGTTTATATTTCTAGTTTAAATAAAAAAGGAGTTTACTATCAAATAAGTGGAATAACTGATGAAGATGATTTCATTATCTCTACAATTGATAGAATGATTAGAGATACCTTACAGAAAATGTCAAAAATATTTAACCCTCAATTTTTCTTTTTGCATGTTAAGAAATATGATAAAACTGGAAAGATAAAGTATTCTATAAGAACCAGGTTTAGAACTGACAAAGGGATTTTTGTCAGCAAGTCCTATGCGTGGGACTTGAGAGATGCTGTTAACGAGGCCTTGGACAAGCTGGAAAGAATAATGATAAAGGAAGTTGAAACCAAAAGGGATAAAAGGCAGGATATGTTAAGATTTAAAAAGATGAACATGTAAAATTTAATATTCGGTGATCAAGATTCAAACCCATTGCGACAAGTGCAAAAAGTCTGTCAAGGAAGTTGGAAGATTAACTAATGTAAAGTGGAAAGGCATTAATCAGAAACTGTGTAAGGTTTGCAGAAGGAAGCTGAAAATTTCAATAAGATGACATATATTTTTCTTCCCATGCTTTAAATTCCTTATCGCTTATTTCTTCTTTTGGTTTTTTAACAAAGGTTTCTCCATAATCTTTTCTCAAATATATCCCATAAATCAATCCAAAAACCAATCCAAACAAATGAGCTGCATGAGCTATTAAATCAGAAGGTGAAAATAAACCTAGCAAATCTCCAGCTGTCCATAAAATAACTGCCAAAAACATCGGCAAGGGCACGAAACCAACATAAACAACCATTCTCGGTCTTAAAATTGCTAAGGCTCCCAAAATACCATAGATTGCCCCAGATGCTCCTATAGAAGATGTATAAAAAATTAAACTGCCAATGCCTGCTATTATTCCTGAAGCAAAGAACGTTAACAAGAATTTTTTACCGCCGATTATGTCCTCTAAAACCGAACCAAAAAGACCTAGGGCAAACATGTTATAAAATAAATGTTCAAAACTTCCGTGAAGAAAAATATAAGTGATGATTGTCCATGGTCTTGAAAGAAATAATGAAGAGTCTAAAGAAAACTGGTCAGTTAAATCCTGATAAATATTTTGGAGAATAAAGACTATCACGCAAACTGCCAGAAGTTTTAAAGCATACCAATTATATTTTTCCATTTAACTGCCTAATTTTTCTTCAAATCAGTAAAAGCTATCTTTCCTTCCAGTAAAGAGCAAATAGTATCTGCTACATCTTTTATAATTATTCTTACCTGCTGAGCATCATCACGATTCCTAAGCGTGACAGTATTGTCTTTCATTGTGTCATAGTCAATTGTTATAGCAAATGGTGTTCCTGCCTCGTCTGATCTGGCGTACATACGACCGATCGATCCTGAGTCATCGTAAAAGGCATTTAAGCACTTCACTTTGCCAAAAACTTCTTTTGCTTTTTCATCCAACCCATCTTTATTTACTAAAGGAAAAATTGAAACTGTTATAGGTGCTATGTTAACAGGAAGTTTCAAAACAACTTTGTCTTTTTCCTTGGAATAAAACAAGTCTAACAAAGAGAAAAGCATCCTGTCCACTCCGAATGAAAGCTCTAAAACATGCGGTACAAACTTCTTGTTTTCAAAAAATATTTCCTGCGATTGCTTTGAAACCTTTTGGTGACCAGACAAATCATGGTCAGTCCTGTAATGAACTCCACCAATTTCTTTGAATCCATCTAAACTTTCAAGATTCAGTTCCATATCCCAATGCAATTTGTTGTAAAATGCTTTTTCCTCGTCTGAAAGTTCTCTAAATCTAAATTTATCTCTAGGAATTTTAAGAGCGTCTAAAAAGAATTTCTGGACTTTAGTCATGTAATAAACGTAAAATTTTGGAAGCTTTTTTGAAAGTTCTTCACATGTCATTTCTATTTTAGATTTCTTTTCTCTTTCAGATACCGGCAAAACGACAAGTTTGTAATCTTTAATCTCGTTCCATCTCTCATGCTCATTAATTTTGTCTGAATCAAAAAATATCTGCAGTTCTGCTTGAGTAAATTCCCTCATTCTTGTTGTTAATTGCCTAGGTGAAATTTCATTTCTAAATGCTCTCTCAACAATAGCCAGACCCATAGGAATTTTCTTTCTAAGAATATTAAACTGATTTAGGAAATTAACATAAACACCCTGTGCAGTCTCTGGCCTTAGGTAACCAATCGTATCCTTTTCAGCTCCTATTTCTATCGGAAACATCATATTTAGAATTCCTACTTCTTCCAAAGATCCTTTACATTTCGGACATTTTATGTTATGCTCCTTTATCAAATTCGTTAGTTCCTTTGGTGTTAAACCTTCAAATGTTCTATTCAAGCAGCTTTCAACGATATGATCTGCCCTATGAACTGTCCCACATTTTGTGCATTTTACAACAGGGTCAACAAAGCTTTTCAAATGTCCGGATGCCTCAAAAACTTTTTCAGACATTACAATCGAAGGGTCAATTTCAAAGAAGTTGTCCTCATCTAAAAAGAATTTTCTCCACAGGTTTTCTAGTTTTCTTTTCATTAAAGTTCCTAGATGACCATAAGTATAGAAACCAGACAGACCGCCGTAAATCTCGTCTGAAGGATAAAAGAATCCTTTCTTTTTTGCTAACTGCTCAATAGTCGCTATATCAGTCATATACCTAATAATGATAGCAATAATTTAAAAATTTCATTTGGTTGTTACTTTATGCCTTAACGCATAAGTGCTTAAACTTTCGCTTCATATTTAAATTTATGCAAAGAGCATTAAACTTGGAACAGGAGTCAACATTTGAGAAAGTTCTTTCCTGCATAAATTCTGAATTAAAAAGCGTTACTGCAGCATTTTGCTTAGATGAAAGTTGGAAGTCTAAAACCGACTTAAAAAAGAGTTTTTTAGGTCTTGTGGAAGATTCGGATGTTTATGTTCCAGACCAAAGCAGTTTTGGAGAATATTGCCATTGGAGTTTTTTAAAATTTGGTTTCGTTGAAGAAGCCCCTGTAAAAAGAGGCTCTAGGTTTTCAAAGTGCTGGAAGCTTAATGAAAATGGTGTTAAACTTCTGCAGCCATCAGCTGCATTATCAATAAGAACTGCAAATGAGTTTAAAACAAGCCTTTATGAAATTCTTGGCCAAACTAAATCTAATGGTAAATCAAGATCGGCCTACAATAGAGCAAAAATATTAATGTATTTAGATAATGTTGAAGAAGCTGGTGTACCAGAACTGTCAGAGTTCTTAGAGTTAAGAAGCAACGCAGTAATTGCACACTGCAGAGCTCTTTCTAATATAGACTTTATAGATTTTAGCACTCAAAATCCTTATGAACGAGGTTGGGCAAAATATAAATGGGTTAAAGAAAAAAAAGCAAAAGATGTAAAGCCAATAGAAGGACATAGAAATCTTACCGGTCTGTTATTTAGAGTTGCAGAATTTATGGAAAGACATGCTGGAGGTTGGAGTTCCTATGATATAGCCAATGATAAAGAAATAAAATATAATCACCCTAGTAACATAAACGCGATTCTTTCTTTAGGTTTAGAAAGACAAGGATTTGCTAAAAGATTAAGCAGGTTTAATAAAGTTGAAGAAAAGCTATCTGAAGCAAGTAAAAGAGAAAAAGGAAAAGAACATGTTAGCGAACTTCTAAATCCAATTTATTTTGCGTCACATCCAAATGTCAGTGAAGACTATTTAGCAAATATTAGAAGTGTGTTTGATAGTTATATGAAATGTCCGGAACTAAGAAAAGAACATGTTACATGCGCTGTTAATTTATATGAAGAAGTTGCACCAAACTTGAAAGCCGAACCAAGAAAAGTTAGAGAAAGTCAAATAATAAATCTGCTAAAAAAAGCAAGAAAGAGACCTGTAGATATAGACCGTGAAATAGGAGTGGGTTCTAAAAAATATTTAAGACAACTTCTGTCAAATGGTACTATTCAAAGAAAAGAAGAGGGGAGAGCAGTATTTTACTCATTACCTAAAGTTGAATAAACATTATAAATAAATAAAATTTAATTATTAATCATGAATCTACTTATAAATCCTGCTGCTCTTGAGCAAACTTTTTTGCCTAGGCTATTGCCTTATAGGGAAGAACAGCACCGCTATCTAGCAGAATGCATAAAACCTTTGATGAACGGTAGAACCGGAACTAACTTACTAGTGGTAGGCGCTCCGGGCATAGGGAAGACTGCATGTACGAGATTCATTTTAAGAAAACTGATGGAAGAGACTGAAAACATAATGCCAGTCTATGTCAATTGCTGGAAAAGGGACACAAGCTCTAAAATAATCAATGACATAGCAAGCCAGATGGATATCAAGCTTGCAGAAAAAATACCGTCTGACGAAATTTTTGACAAATTAATAGAAAGGTTCAACAAATATGACGGAATTGTTTTTGCTTTTGATGAAATAGATAGAGTAAATGATTTTGACTTTCTTTACAGAATTGCTGAGGATGTTCCTCGCAAAACAATATTTCTAGTCACAAATGTTAGCGATTGGATAGCAAAAATGGATAGAAGATTAATGTCCCGCCTTTTGCTGGATAGGCTAGAATTCAAGCCGTACAAGTTTGAAGAGATTAGAGGAATACTTTATGAGAGGCAGAAGTATGCCTTTTCACCAAAAGCTTGGGATTATGACGCATTTGAAAACATAATAAGGAAAACCTTTACCTCAAAGGATATAAGAATTGGCTTGTTTTTAATGAAGGCTGCAGGCGAGATTGCGGAAGCTAGGAACGCAGTTAAGATAGAAATAGAAGATGTTAACAAAGCAATTGAAAAGTTGAAAGATTTTTATAATTCTTAATCTATTCGCCCTGTCTTATAATATCTTTTTCTTAAATATGGATTGTTATAAATTTTTTCTCCAATCTCTTCTAATTCTTCCATACGTTCATGCCAACTTTTTTCCATAAAATCTAAAATTATTTTATTAATCAAGAATATAAGCTTATAATTCCTGATTAACTTCTCTTTTCGCTTCTCATTTTTACTAAACTAAATATTCCAATTAAAATTATTACTAATCCGACGATTTGATAAACTGTTGGCACCTCCTTTAAAATGAACCAAGCTAGGATAACGCTCACAACTGAATACGGTGCTAAAATTGCTTGTGCTTTAGATAGGTTTATTCTTCTAATACCTTCGTAATAAGCAAGAGTACCTATTCCAGCCACTATAAATCCTAGAATAAGAATCGTTGTTAAATTCAAAGGATTAGTTAAAATACTAAATTGATTCATGTTAAAGAGGCTGCTGATTAAAAACAAAGTTAATCCTGCAAACAAATATCTTCCTGCTTGAACCGCATAAGTTCCTATTTTCTTCATTGTTCTCTTAGCAATGACATGAGAAATTTGATAAAACAGAGGAGTAATCAATATAAGGAAATCTCCTAGATTGAAAGAGAATGAACCGTTATAAATCACAGCTATTATTCCTAAAATAATAAGAAAGGTAGATAAGATTTGTTTAGGAGAAATTTTTTCTTTTAAAATTAGGTATCCTAGAAAAATAGCATAGATAGGTTCTGACTGCATCAGTATAGCAGTGTTGATGCCGCTTGTTAACTGAGCGCCGAAAAAGAATAATAGATAAGTAATAGTTGTTCCAAACAGACCAATTAGTAAAATATTTTTTATGTTTTTCCTATCGATTATCAATTTCAAATTTCTATTCCTAATCAAAATAACTAAAGGAATTATGCACCCGATTAAAGAAGCTATGGATGCGGCGAATATAGGATTGATAGTTTCGACCGCAAGTTTTGTAAACACTGGTTGAAAGCCTGCAGCAAAGACTTCAATAAAAATGAAAATCATTCCGACTGTTTCTACATTCATTTAATCACATTTAAAAATAAACTCTAAAGACATCCCAAAAGTTTCCTCTTAGTTTTGAAATCCTTCTATAGGTTTCCTCCTCGATGAAGTTTACCCTCACGTCAATCTGCTTTGATACCTCGACAATCTTGCCTCTTTCTATGTTTGTTAGGATTTTAACATAGTAGGCGCTCTCCAACGATATGATGATTGAGTATGAGAAAAAGAATCCTAAGGACATGAAGACTAGAAATATTATGATGGCGAAGAAGCAGTTTCCATAGAAGCACTGCAAGATTGAGAAATAATTGATATTTAAAATAATAGTAATCAAAGACATTCCTATTGGAACTATGACAATCGGCAAGAATAAAGCAGAGAGGTTTTTTGTGTAAAATATGTTAAAGGGACTTTTCTTGAAATATTCGAAGGACTTCTGTAGAGCGTCCACAACACTCATCCCTTTATAGACTATGAGGCAAGCTGACCAGATTTTTATTGGAAACATCATGTTTTTGTAATGAACTCTAAATAGTTTAGGGGTGCATCTGCATGCAAGATCAACTGCTGCAAATGCGACAAAAGCATCTCTTACTAAACTTAACTTAAAGAATTTCATCATGCTACCAAAGAAGTCAGACTTCTTTTTTTCTTCAATGCCCTTAAGCATAGCGTACTGTGAAACTGTCCCGATTATTTTTATGAAATCCCATCCCATAAAAAGTATGAAAGCCATCCAGAAAAAACTCAGTAGAGCAAGGATATTGAGCATCAAAGACCCAAATGACCCGACTGTGAATAAGATGCCAACCGACTCCAAGAAAGCAACAAAAACAATTGACAAAGCTACTGAGAACCCTCCTATAAACACCAGCATGAGTATTGGAACGGCTATTTTCTGGCTAACTTCAATTTTTTTGATTGCAAAGTCAAAGCACTTCCTGCTGCTTCTATAAGCGAAGAAAAGAACTAAAACGAATGATACTGACAGCAAAAGAGTCTTTTCAAGTGTCTCTATCGAGATAACATTCAGTGAGAACTGATGATAAAAGAATGATACTGTGATTATTAGAAAAAGAAAATAAATTAAATTAATCAGCTTGATTAAATTAGCCATATAATATGCTTTTAAATCCTTAGTAATAAAATTATCTTAGTGATCGTATGGGATGGGACCTTTGCCAATTTATTTGGTAGATTTTGCTAGTTCTAGGAATATTAATAAAACTAAAGAAAGTTATCTATTAGCTGAAAACAGGTGAGTAAATGACAGAAGAAAAAATGATTGTAACTCCGTATGAAGTTCGTGGTAAGATAGACTATGACAAGCTTGTAAAGGAATTTGGGCTGAGTTTGATAGACGAAAAGCTCTTAAAAAGGTTAGAAAAATATATGGGTGATAACTTCTTCTTAAGAAGAAAGATATTCTTCGTTCACAGAGATTTAGATTTTATTTTAAACGAATACGAAAAGGGTAACAAGTTTTATTTGTATAACGGCAGAGGACCTTCTGGCCATACTCAACTAGGTCATTTGCTACCTTTCATTTTTACAAAGCAATTGCAGGATGCATTCGATGTTAAATATTTGATTCAGCTCACAGATGATGAAAAATTTTTGTTTAAGGAAAACTTAAGCTTAGAAGAAGTTGAAAAATTTACTTACGAGAATACTTTAGACATAGTAGCTCTTGGTTTTGAACCTGAAAAGACTAAAATAATTTCAGACTTAAAATATGCTAAAACTATGTATAAACAAGCCTTGAAGGTTGCAAAGAAGCTAACATTTTCAACTGTAAAGGCTGTTTTTGGATTTACAAATGAAACAAACGTTGGCTCAATATTTTTCACTAGCATGCAATCTGTTCCAGCATTTATAGAATCTGTAAAACAGAAAAAGAATATTCCTTGTCTGATTCCTCACGCCATTGATCAAGATCCACATTTTAGAATAGCTAGAGATATACTTCCAAAGCTTGGTTTCTATAAACCAGCTTCTATTCAATGCAAGTTTCTACCTAGCTTAGGAAAAGGTGGAAAAATGTCTGCAAGTGAACCAGAAACTGCCATATACACAGTTGACACCCCGAAAGATATTGAAAGAAAAATCATGAAAGCATTTACTGGCGGTAGAGACACAATAGAAGAACAAAAGAAATTTGGTGGAGAGCCTGATATCTGTTCTGTTTATCAATACTTCTATCTTTTATTTGAGCCAGATGATAAAAAGCTTAAAGAAAGATATGAAAAATGCAAAAAAGGAAAAATCTTATGTGGTGATTGCAAAAAAGAACTTGCTGAAAGAATCAAAAAGTTCTTAGCAGAACATCAGAAAAAAAGAGAAGCTGCAAAGAAAGTTATAGACAAGTTCATGCTAGAGGATTGATATGTATAAGCTTACTGAGGAAGGCAAAGAATATCTTAAGAATGGCTTGCCAGAAAAGCAATTGTTAAAATTCTTGGAAATTGACAAGCCAATGGCAGAAGTTGTAAAGCTTCCGAATGCACAGATAGCAATCGGCTGGGCAAGGAAAAACAAGTGGATAGCAATTGAAAGTGGCGTTGTAAAGTTAACAGAAGAAGGCAGGAAAGCATCAAAGGAAAAAATCCCTGAAGAAAAAGCACTGGAAGAGGTAGACAAAAAAGGCGAATCAGAAGCAGAAATAATAAAAGTATTACTAAGTAGAAACCTGATTGAAGAAGCAAAGGAAGCTATTAAAGAAAAGAAGCCTTCTTTTTGGCAAAAAATTTTAAGCATATTTTCCAAGAAAAAAACTGAGCCTAAAATTATAAAATCCGAGGAAATAGCTCAACTAACTCCTGAACTGATTAAGACTGGTGAATGGAAAAATATACCTTTTAGAAAGTATGATGTTAATGCACCTGCTCCAAAGATTTTTGCTGGCAAAAAGCAACCATATATCCAATTCATAGAAGATATCAAAGAAAGACTGATTGGTTTAGGATTCCAGGAAATGAAAGGACCTTTAGTTGAAACTTCATTCTGGAATTGTGACGCACTTTTTACTCCTCAAGATCATCCGTCTAAAGATATACATGACATTTTTTACTTGAAAAATCCAACCATAGGAAACCTACCTGATGAAAACTTGGTTTCCAAAGTAAAGGCAACTCATGAGGGCGGATGGATAACTGAGAGTACTGGATGGGGAGGGATATGGAATAAAGAAAATGCATCAAAACTTATATTAAGATCGCATACAACAGCTGTATCAGCAAGAACATTGTTTAAAGTTGGGGATAAACCTGGAAAATATTTTACTATAGATAGAAACTTTAGACCTGATGTTATTGATGCAAAGCACTTGATGGAGTTTGATCATTGTGAAGGAATAGTTATTGGGGAAAATCTCACCTTCAGTCACTTGCTTGGATTCCTGAAGGAGGTAGCTGAGACAATCGGAGCTAAAGAAGTAAAGTTCAAATCTTCCTACTTTCCGTTCACCTCTCCAAGTTGTGAAATGTACATCAAATATCCAAAGTTCGGATGGATAGAAGTCGGCGGCGCAGGTATGATGAGACCGGAGGTGTTGAAGCCGCTCGGCATCGAAAAATCGCAAGTTCTAGCATGGGGACTGGGAATTGGCAGATTGGCTATGCTAAAGCTCGGCATTGAAGACATTAGAATGCTCTACTCAGATGATTTGGAATGGTTAAGAAACGAACCGTTGGTGAAATAAAATGAAAACTCCAAAATTACTCTCTAGAAAAATTATATTTAAAGGAAAATTTTTTAATGTCATCTTAAACAAGGTAAAGCTTCCTAACAAAAAGATTGCTTATTGGCATGGCATAGATTGGACTCATGATTCTGTTGTGATTGTTCCGATAGATGATAATAACAACGTTTATTTTTCAAAAGAGTGGAGATATGCTTGGAAAAGGAAAATAATAATGCTACCTTCTGGCGGTGTTAAACCAAACGCCAAAGAAGCAGAAAATATCAAGCAGGTGCACAACGAACTTAGGGAAGAGGTAGGACTTGATGCCAGAAAAATTGAAAAACTTATAACCGCTTTGCGCGGAGCCAAAACAAGACACATAATACACATTTATTTGGCTACAGACTTGTTCAAGTCATACAAAAAACCAGACAATGATGAATTCATTGAAGTTGTTAAGATGCCCCTCAATAAGGCACTTGAATCATTTTTGTCAGAAAAAATAGAAACTCTCGACGACACAATACTCGCGTTGATTCTAGCCAAAGAAAAATTGAGAGTGAAATAAATGAAAGTTTTTACAGAACCTAGGCAAAAGAAATTGTTTGAAAGTGTTAGAAAATTTTATGAGACGCACGAATATGACTATGGCCATTGTTTTGATCATGTTATAAGAGTTATATGGTGGTGCTTGTTCTTATCAAAGAAGGAAAAAGCAGACTTATCAATATTGTTACCTGCTGCTATACTTCACGACATTGGAAAATTTAAAGGAGCAGGAGGATCTCATGCAAAAACAAGTTATAGAATGTGTCGCTCATTCCTAAAAAAATATGATTACAATGAAAATGAAATTAAAAAAATTGCAGAAGTAATTTTAGCACATAGCGTACAATATTATAGGAAGCAAAGAACAATTGAAGGAAAGGTCATGTTCGATGCTGATAAACTTGATGCTGTAAATGCAATCGGCTTGCATAGATGGGTTTTTGAATACTCAACAAATGGCAGACATGATGTTACCATAAGAAAAATATTAATTGATGTTAAAAAATGGAAACATGATGCAGGAAAAAATCCTTTTTATACAAAGACTGGTAAAAGAATAGGCTATAAAGGTGTGCAGTATATTGAAAAAGTATTTAATGACACTGCAAAAGATTTTAAAAAGTTTAGAAAAATCTACAAAGAATTTGGTTTAGAGTGATTAAATGGTTTCAATTGAAATCGACAAAAACGATTTGAAGAATTTGATTGGAAAGAGTCTGCCAGATGAAGAGATAGAAGAGGTTTTATTCCTGTTAAAATGCGAGGCTAAAATCGATGGAAACAAAATTGAGTGCGAGCTGATGCCCGACAGACCTGACATGCTTTCTGTGGAAGGAATAGCAAGAGAAATAAAAGGTTTTCTGGAATTGGAGACCGGATTAAAGAAATATGACATCACTGAATCGAATTTCATTTTGAAAAAGGAAAAGGCAGAGGTAAGACCTTCCATTGCATGTGCAATCATTCTTGACGTCAAGCTGACAGATGAATTGGTAAAAAGTTTGATGCAGATGCAGGAAAAATTGCATGCAACCATTGGAAGGAACAGGAAGAAGGTTGCAATCGGCGTGCATGATTTTGACAAGGTAAAGCCACCTTTTACTTACACGGATGTCTCTGACGAGAAGTTCATACCATTGAACGAGAGCAAGGAGATGACTGTAAAGGAGATTCTAGAATATCATCCAAAGGGAAAGGATTACGCGCATTTGGTGAAAGACAAGTATCCAATGCTTTATGACAAGGAAGGCGTGATAAGCTTTCCGCCTATCATAAACTCTGAAAGAACAAAGGTGACTGACGATACTAAAAATCTTTTCATAGATGTTACAGGAGATGATGAAAAGGCAGTGAACCAAGTCCTAAACATACTGGTTTGTAACATAGCTGAGAGGGGAGGAAAAATACTGACTGTAAAGGTCAGCAATAAGAAGACTCCTGACTTAGAGCCTGTTAAGCTCACGATAGATATAGAATCCATAGACAAAATCCTAGGCTTGGGATTAAGTGAAAATCAAATAGAGGAAATCCTTAAGAGAATGAGGTATGATGCTAGAAGGATGAAAGGTGGAAAAATCGAAATAGAAATTCCTGCTTACAGAACTGACATACTTCATACTGTTGACATAGTGGAGGACGTCGCCATTGGTTACGGTTATAACAATATCCAGCCTATTCTTCCAAAAATAGCAACCATTGGAAAACAGTCTGACCTGGAAAAGTTCTCAAATAAAGTGAGAGAAATCATGATCGGCCTAGACTTCCAAGAGGTTCTTAATTTTGTTCTAACAAACGAGGAGAATAATTTTAAGAAAATGAACATTGAGGGAAAAGCTGTAGAAATACTTAATCCAGTATCTAGCGAGTATTCGATATGCAGAACCTGGCTTTTGCCCAGCCTCTTGAAAGTTCTGGTTGCAAACAAGCACAGGGATTATCCGCAAAAAATATTTGAAGTGGGAGATTGCTTAGACTTGGATGAGTCGTCTGAAACAAGAACAAGACAAACTAGGAAATTGGCTGCAGTTGTTTCTTATGATAACGCTAATTTAACAGAGATAAAATCTATAGTGGAAAGTGTTTTGAGCAATCTAAACTATACTTTTTCAATAAAAGAATTGAACCATCCAAGCTTTATTGAATCAAGATGCGGAGAAATAATGGTTGATAATAAACGAATAGGATTCTTCGGTGAACTGCATCCACTTATCCTTAACAATTGGAAGCTAGAAAAACCTGTTATTGTTTTTGAAATCAAAATCGAATAAATTGGCATAGCAAAATCTTTACTAATTTTATCTTTCTATTTTTCCTATGATTTCTGTCAAAGAGCTTATCCCTTTTTTATCCATAAAGTTTTCCAGATTCTTTTTGAAGTCTGTCAAAAACGAAGACCAATTATTTAATACGTCCCCTTGGCAAGCAACATTTACAATTTTACTATTCAGCACCGAACATAGCTGAATCGCAGTTGCTCCAGCTCTTAGAAACTCTAGTGCATCTGAATAATCGTATATACCGCCCAATCCAATCACAATCAAATTTGTATTTTCGTGAAGTATGTTTACTGTTCTTAGCGCTAAAGATTTGAGACCTCTGCCGAATACTCCTCCATATTTCTTCACAACGCTTCTTCCGGTTTCAATGTTTATTCCCATGCCAGGAGGCGAATTTATTGCTGTTATGCCATCGACGCCAATATCCTCTGCATTTTTGCCAAAAGCAACAAGCCTTTCTTCCTCTGGGAAATAACCTATTTTTGCAAAGATTGGCAAGCTTGTATTTTCCCTGACTATTTTCAAATGCTCTAAAGAATCTTCCTTGTAACAAGAAGGACAGCCTGGAACATTTGGACAAGCTAGATTGTACTCCACTGCTATTATGTTTTTATTTGCTTTCTCATCCAAAAATTTTGTCATAACTTTTGTCTCTTCTAAATTTTTTCCAGTGAAGCTAACTATTGTTGGCGCAGCGCAAGATTCAAACGGAAAATTCCATATGCCTCTGTTTGGCAAACCCATGCTTTGTATGCCTAAGTCTTCTCTGATCCAACAAAATCTTGGATGAGGATTTCCTTCCCTTGGCTCATTTGTAAGCGTCTTTGTGGTTACGAAACCTAGCAATCCCTGCCTTGTCATTTCAGAGAACATTTTGAAATCTGTTATCTCATCTCCTATGCTTGATACTCTTGTATAATCCGCTGCAGCATTGCCGTAGAAAAGTCCAAGTCTTATCCCAGAAATCACAGTTTCTAATCTATTCAAAACCCTTCAAGATTTTAACTTTAGAATTTATAAAGATTTCTTTTTTCAATGAAATCATAAAATATTGTTTATAATTAGTTATCTAGGTCCTATTTCTTTTATGTATGTATCTAAAACCTGCAATGTAATGGGATAGTCTCCATCTTCAGATTTTACAGTAATTCTTCCGTGTCTGGTGCAACCGTAAGCCGGCATATCATCCAAATTTTTCCAATCGAAAAAAGGCATTGCCTTTTCACATGGTCTAGAGTTAAAGCAGGCATTCGTTTCTTCACAGTTGGGTTCATGCGAAAGAATCTTGCTATAGCTTTGACTTTTTATAATAGGCCCGTAACCATCAAAATCAACTACAAAAGTTCTTCTTAAAGAATTTTCTTCACATGTTTTTAAATATCTCTTTAAGCATTCCAAATTTTCTTTTTGATACGCTGCATACATCTCTTCTGTGACAACTGGAGGTTCCTCGATTATCGAGTGCGTAAAAGGACTTCCAATTCCCCAGAAAATCTTTAGCAACAAAACAACATCATCAGATTTTGGAATTACAGGCATCGTATTTCTTGCGTCGCTCTTTTCGTATAGAACTGATTTTGTTTTGCTTCCTATAATTTCAAATGGATTTCTGTCAAAACCATCCAAGTCTATGCCAATGAAATTGTCTGGCTTGAAGATTCTAATCCAATCATTATCTGTACCACATGCAGGGTAAACCAGTGTTCTTGTGCCTTTTTTCTCTGGTAAGATTTCCTCTCCTCTTATAGAATCATGAACAATTTTGCAATTCATAGATAGACTATATAATAGAAAAAGATTTAAAGTTGAAATAATTAAGACATATACTTAACAAACATTGTTAACTTAATGCTTTAAGTCAACCAGAAAAATAATCTTTCCATCCATCCTTTCTTTTTTATTGCTATCCAAGGCTCTCCAACTATCTTTGCAGCCAGTCTTTGGAACTCTAAAGATGCTTTGCTTTTTGGCTTGTGATGAACAACTGGAAGTCTTTTTGCTATTGATCTTGGAACTGCCAAGTCTTCTGGAACAGCTGCTATTATCGGAACCTCTAAAATAGACTTTATCTCATTCAACGAGAGTTCGTGCCTCAAGCCTCTGATTCTGTTAACAACCACACCAAGAACCTTTGTTCCCTTTTCTTCTGCTATCTTTATTGTTCTTAGAGCGTCTGTGACAGCTGGCAACTCCGGATTGGTTACAACTATCAAATCATCTGCAACATTCATTGCAGCCAGAGCTTCCCTGCCCAGGCCGGCAGCAGCATCAACTATCACTATGTCAGCCTTTCCCAAAAGTTTCAGAAGAGTAGCTTGAAACTTCTCCATATCTATGTCCTTGACCGCCTCGTATGACAAGGAGGCAGGAATTATTCTCAATCCAGATTCGTGATGGTATATTGCAGCTTCTATTGGAGCTTTTTTATTTAAGACATCATGCAAAGTAACCGGATAGAATGGTATTCCCAGATGAAGACTAAGATTTGGCGTTGTCATATTTCCATCAAGGATTATAACATTTTTTCCTCTCTTCACCAAGGATGCCCCAAGATTAGAAACCAAAGTGGTTTTACCTACACCACCTTTGCCTGAAAGAACTGATATTATCCTAGTCATTGTATCAAAAATACTTTGTTTGTAAGAGATAAAAAGTTTGCCCTTGACAGCATTAATTATTTAAAGATTAGTTTTCTTTAAAATGTTATGAAATATTTAGAATATGCAGAAGCAAACTTAAGAAGAATAGTAGAAAGCTTAGAATTCAAACAATATGCTCAAGGCAATCCTTATGCTGAAGTTGATTTTGCTCACGTTTTAAATGTCTCTTATATAACGAGAGAATTATGGTTAAGAAGATTTAGAACAAAACCTCCTGTAGCTATTAAAATTTCGGGATTATTTCATGATTGTGATAGATTTTTTCCCAAAGAAAGAGTTGATACATCGAAAGCTTCAGCAGAAGAATATGAAACTAAGAAGTTAGAGCATTCAAAGAAATGTGCCAGAATATTCCAAAGAGAAAACCCAGATTTACCTACAAGATTAAAAGATGATGTTGTTTATATGATAGAGAGGCATGAGGTTGGTGGTGACAAAATTAATGGTCGGCTTATAGAAGTTTTTGATAAATTTACAAGCAGCTTTAACCTAAATGTTTCTTCAGATATACTACAAGAAGGTGATGGAATGGATTTTTTCTTTACGATTCTACCTAAATATATTGAATGGGCTCCTCCAGAAAGAGTTAGAGAAAAAATAAAATTTAGTTACAATAAATTATCTCCAATAGGTCAACAAATGGTGAAAGAAAGGAAATATACTGATGAAAAAATTAGAGAAATTATTATGTCTACAATAGATAAAAATTAAAATGTTTAGAATGCCCCCGACGAGCTTTGGGAAAATAGCAAATCCCACAAATTTAAATCCTGATTTTTTGCATATGATTAGTATGGAAAAACTTAGTAAGGAAAGAATTTCAAAGGAGATGAATGAAGCTAAGAAAGATAGAAATCATTACGGTTATATCGCTGTCTTGTCTGCAATTCTCGTAGTATCTTTATGGGGGAATAACACTATAGCAAGTTTATTTTTTCTAGCATGTCTAATCTATGAATGTAATAAATATCGTAAAATGGATAAGGAATATAAGAAATGGAAAAATAAACTATAAGTATAAAAATGATTTTATGAAAGATAATAGAAAATATAAAAGGTCAAGAAAGTACGGAGCTTTTAATAAACATGAATTAAAATGAGAAGTGATAAAAAATGACAGGCAAGAAAAACAAAGAGAGAAGAAAAAGAATGTATGGGGATAAGATTGGTGATAGAAAATGAAATCTGAAATAGACAAAATATCAGAAGAGATGAATGTCCATCCAGAAACTGTAATAGATATAAAATTAAGATATAGTGAAAAAGAAAATGAATGAATTATTGTTGATATTTTTATATCTAATATGTGTAGGAAAAAGAAAAAATAACCCTTAAATTCTTAGATTAAAAACTCTTCTAAGTTATCTACGATTTTTATAAAATGGTTCAAAATTTATTAAAAGTTGCTCTCTATCAAATTCCTTTCTTATTTCTTCAATGAAATTTCTAGCACTCTGATCATTTTTAAATTTTATTAAATATCTATTTTCTTTATTTAATTCCATGTGTGTAACCTTTCCTTCTCCTACAAATTTTTCTATTAAATATTTCACATATTTCATTGCATTTTGTTTTTCTTCTCCACCATATCTTATTTCTATGCTCATAATAAAACTAAGAAACTAATCTTTAAGTGCTTAATGGGATTTTACCATAATGAAAGTGCCCTGGACGGGATTCGGACCCGCGACCTTCTGATGACCTCATCACAAATCAGATTTTCTAAGTTTGGACTTAGAAGTTTCGTCTAATCTCAGACGCTCTATCCAATCCAGAGGATTAATAATTTCAATCCTTAACTGAGCTACCAGGGCATAATGATTTTATTTATTTATACAATTTAAATATAATACTGATATCATGAAAAGAGAAGATGCTTTGAACCTAATAAAGGAACACATCACCAAGGAGAATTTGTTTAAGCATATGTATGCAGTAGAGGCAATCATGAAGGAAACTGCAGAATTCCTGAATGAAGACAAAGAAAAGTGGAGAATCATAGGTTTGATACATGATATAGACTTTGAAAAAACTGAGACTACTCCCGAAAAGCATACCTTGGTGGCAGAGGAAATTTTAGAGGGAAAAATAGAAGACGATATGATTAGAGCAATTAAAGCTCATAATTTTGAAAACGTAGGAATCCAGCCTGAGGCCAATGCTGAAAAAGCATTGATAGCTGCTGATGCAGTCTCTGGACTTGTTATCGCATGCGCGTTGATCATGCCATCGAAAAAGCTGGCTGACGTCAAAGTTGAGAGCATCGCGAAGAAATTCAAACAGAAGGACTTTGCGAGAAACTGCAGCAGGGAAAGAATTTTGTTTTGCGAACAGATAGGAATTCCAAAGGAAAAATTTTTTGAGATTTCCCTAAAGGCTTTGCAAAGCATTTCAAATGAACTAGGGTTATAATTTTGATTTATCTCTGTATTCTGATGCTTCTTTTTCTGAATCAAAGAATTTTATTGTAGCTTCTTTATTTCCTAGTTCTACAATACAATAATAACCCTTTTCCACATCTAGATTTGCTGCTTTTAAATCTGCTATATTAAAACAAACATACCTATAATCAATTTTATCTCTATGTTTTTGGGTAATTAATTTTTTAACATTTCCTATTTTCGATCTTTCTACCTTAGGTTTAAGTAAACCATATTTTCTGAGGATACCTCTCTGTTGATAAATATATCCCTTAGTTACATTTTCATTATCTGCCATTTCCTTTGTAGTTAAAGAATTATTTGAAATGGTATCATAATGCCTTAAAGCGCTCTTCAAAAGAATAGTATCGTCTTTAGATGCCTTGAATTTTTTGCGTAGCTCTTCATTTGAGAGCATTTTCAATTTTTCTACTTGTTCTTCTATTTCCATAATTTAAGTATCAAAAGATAAAAATTTAAATTATACTAAATTAAAGTAAGTGATAGATATTATGAACTTTAGCAAAATAGAAGAAAAGTGGCAAGATAAATGGGAAAAAACAAAACCATTTGAAACTAGTCCAGATGCTAGAAGCAAATACTATATGGTTTTTGCCTATCCGACCGTGTCTGGTACGTTGCATGTTGGACATGCACGTTCCTATGTCTTGCCAGATATAATAGCAAGATTCAAAAGAATGAGAGGATTCAATGTCTTCTTTCCATTAGGCTTTCATGCCACTGGCTTAGGTTGTCAGAAAATTCTTGATGACGTTGAAAAGGATTTGAAGAATGCAAAGTTATATGGCATTCCTCCAAAGGATGCTGTCAAATTCAAGACTCCTTTGGACGTTGAAAAATATCTTGAGAAAGTTATGATAACAGCTTTCAAAAGAATCGGCCTGTCCCTCGACTATAGGCCTGTTGTTTCGACTATTGACCCGCAGTATAACAAATTCATCCAGTGGCAATTCAAGAAACTTAAGAATAGCGGCTACTTGATTCAGAAGGATTACAGACTGCCTTGGTGTCCTGATTGCGACCACGCTGTCAGCTTGGATTCTGCTGAAATGGATATACAGGAAGGCGGCGGTGCCCAAATAAAGGATTTCATAATTATAAAATTCAGACAAGGGAAAACTGTTTTTCCAACAGGAACAATGAGACCTGAAACCATTTTCGGTGTCACAAACATCTGGATCAATCCGAATGAAAGATATGTTAGAGCTTTAGTAGACGGAGAGGAATGGATTATTTCTGAGAATGCTATTGACAAACTGAAAAATCTTGAGAAAAAAGTAAAGGTAATAGAAGATGTGGCAGGAGAGAGCTTCGTCAAGCAGACTGTTGTTAACCCTGCTACTAACAAGGAAGTGCCGATTCTTGCCGGAGATTTTGTTGATATGGACGAGGCAACTGGAATTGTAATGAGCGTTCCGTCTCATGACCCGTTTGATTATATTTATCTTAAAAAAATTGCACCTGAGATAAAACCTATACAAGTAGTCAAGACTTCAGAATTTGGAGAAATTCCTGCAGAACAAATTTTAGAAAAATATGGAATAAAATATCCAGAAGACCCAAAGATAGCAGAGGCAACCAATGAATTATACAAAATCGAGTTCTATGGAAAAATGCTTGACTCGATTCCAATGTTCGGAGGAATGATAGCTTCAAAGGCAAAGAACGAAGTAGGTAACTGGCTGAAAAGAACTGGAAATGCTGACATGATTTACGAGTTATCAGTCAAACCAATCCACTGCAGATGCGGCAGCGAGGTTGTTGTCAAGCTTGTCAAAGGACAATGGTTCATAGATTACGCAAATACAAAGATGAAAGGACTGGCAAAGAAATGCATAGAATCCATGAGCCTTTATCCGCCTGAATATAAGAAAGAACTTCCACCAATAATCGACTGGCTGGAAGCAAGGCCTTGCGTAAGAAAAAGAGGGCTAGGGACGAAGTTTCCGTTTGATGATGGATGGGTTATAGAAGCTATTTCAGATTCAACAATCTATATGGCCTTTTACATTGTCTCAAAATATTTTAATGCACAGAAAATATTCTTGGATGATTTGACAGATGAGTTCTTTGATTATGTTTTCTTAGGAATTGGAAAAGCCAAGAGAAATGTATGGGAAGGAATAAGAAAAGAATTTCTTTACTGGTATCCACTAGACTTGAATGCTGGCGGCAAGGAGCACAAGGCAGCTCACTTTCCAGTCTTCATCATGAATCATGTTGCTATATTTCCTGAAAATCTTTGGCCAAAAGGGATTTTTGTTAACTGGCATTTGATTGCATATGGAAAAAAACTTTCAAAGCACCTAGGCAATGTCATTTTTTGGGACGAGGCGATTGACAATTATGGAGCGGACACTGTAAGGCTTTATATGAGTCATGGCGCAAACCAGTGGGAGGACTTTGACTGGAAGAACGAGGAATGCGAAATATACAAAGGACATTTGGAAAACTTCTCAAAACTTATAAATAATTTTATAAAAAGCAAGCCAAAGATTGAGAAAGAGCATATAGACAGATGGCTAGAATCAAGATTCAACAGAGTAATAGAAGAGGCAACCAATGCTTTGGAAAAGAATGAAATCAAAAAAGCTGCGAACCTTGCTTTCTTTTCAATCCTAAATGATATCTATTGGTATAAGAAAAGAACTAAAAAGCTTGACCCTGATATAGCAAAAACATGGCTAAAACTTTTAACACCTTTCATTCCTCATATTTGTGAAGAAGTCTGGAGCAAAATAGGAAATGAAAAATCAATAATGCTTGAGACTTGGCCTTCGTACGATACTCAATTGGTAAGGTTAAAGGAAGAGGCAGCTGAGGAAGAGATTAAAAACATTCTAAGGGATGTTGACGAAATTAAAAAATTATCAAGAATAAGCAAGCCCGCCAAGATAACGATATTTGTTGCACCGTTTTGGAAGTATGAAGTCTACGAAGATGTTCTTCAGGAAATAGATGCAAAAGAAATTATAGCAAAGCACAAGGGTTTGGAGAAGGAAGTTTCTGCTTACATTGGAAAGTTGAAAAAGAAAAGAATTACAGATGAATTGTTCTTGAAAGGTCATGAGTTGAAGCATTTGGAAGAATCAAAAGATTTTCTTGAAAATGAATTGAAAGCCAAGGTAGAAATTGTTTCTGCTGAGAAAATAGACCATCCTAAAGCTTTGGTTGCTGAACCTGAGAAACCTGGAATACTTATTGAATAAGAATTTAAACATTACCCATCACTTCATTATTATGAAGCAGAGCTATACTGAGTTAGGCTACATAATTTTAGAATTTGAACCTGACATTTCAATGGGAGAAAGGAGATTAATAGCAGAAGATGTGGTAAGCCTTGGGAATGGAAATGTTCAGGCAGTAGAATTCTTTAAAGATAGGTATAAGGCTGCTGCAAGATTCGAAACTCCAGATGAGCATAAACTAAATGAGCTTGTAGATTATATAGGAAAAATAAGAGGTGTAAAGAAAGATTCTCTCTATGTTAGACATATGCTCGCATGCAAGCCTTACATTTTATTTAAAAATTTGGAACAATTAATAGTAGTAAATGAAAAATAAAGCTAGAAAAGCTAAAAGATGCATCTGAAAGTAAATTATTTATTAAACTAATTAACTCAATATATTTATGACACAAATTTTGGTTTTTGGAGATAGTATAACTTACGGTGCACGGGACAAAGCTGGCGGTTGGGTTCAAAGATTAAGAACCTTTATTGAAGAAAAATACCCAGAAGAACATTTAATATATAACTTAGGTGTGTCTGCAGACACAAGTGATTCTCTAATAGAAAGACTTGAGGACGAAACCAAAAGAAGAGAAGGAAGCGAAATAATATTCATATTTCAAATTGGAGCAAATGATTCGGCTTTTCTAAGCACAAAAAAAGATTTTTGGGCTAGTAAAGAAAAATTTAGAAATAATATAAAAGATATAATAAAAAAATCAAAAAAGATTTCTCAAAAAATTTTCTTTGTTGAGAATATTCCTGTTGATGAAAATAAAACTCATCCAGTCCCATGGGATAAAAGAGTAACTTACAAAAATGAAAATATAAAGAAATATAATGAAATAATAAAAGAAGTCTGCAATAAAGAAGTGGTTTCATTCATAGGAGTTTTCGATAAATTCTTTAAATCAGATTATAAAAAACTTTTGCAAGATGGAGTTCATCCAAACTCAGAAGGTCACGAAAAGATATTTGAAATTGTAAAAGAATTTCTAATTAAAAACAAAGTAATTTAAGGTTTTCTTTCTTAAGAAATAATATGAAAGAGGAGAACGTTAGAATAGAATTAGCATCCGCAGATGTTAGAGGAGAAATTGTAGATGTATATGCAGATGGACAAAAAATAAGAATTGTGCATACACTTTCTGGTTATCAAAGAGGAGGCTATGTTTGTCCTAACACCGAAAAAAGAGCAATTATATTAGATGGATCTGTTACATTCCATCTTGTTAGACCTGAAAATCCTCAAGAGGAGAAAGTTAGAAATTTATCGATTGAGGACAAACTTACAATACCGAGAGGGACTGCATATAGAGAAATTACCAGAAAAGGAACTTGGTTTGCTGGAATTTCAATTGGTAATGATAATTGCGAAATTTACGAGCCTTATAGAAAAATGGTTGCTAAAAGTTTTGAAAAATAATATTCTAATTTAGCGATATAGATTTTATTATTTTAACCATTTGTTAAACCAATCAACTGTAAATTTTATAGCAGTTAATTTGTAATTGCCCTTGAACACGTGACCAGCATCTTCTATTGCTATCAGTTTCTTCTCTGATTTTGCTCTTTCATAAACTTCTTCGATATCTTTTCTTTCTACGGTTTTATCTCTTGTTCCGCGTAATACTAAAATAGGCACTTTTATTTTTGTTATCAAACGAATGTAATTTTGGTTTATCTGTTCTGAAAACTTCTTCTCGACTATTCTAAATCCGTCTCTATAATTAAAAGTTCCAAATCCTTTTTCCTTTATCTCCTCTAAAATATTCTCGTTAAAGTTTTCTTGTAAGTCTTCTAGAACAGCTTTTTTAGTATTCAGACCTGGAGACCAGAATGTTACTGCCTTTATTCTTTTGTCATTCAACAATGTTATGATTAGGCATCCTAAACTCTCTCCCAAAAGAAACAGTTTATCAAACTTCTTGCTCATAAAGTCTATCGCAGCTTTAAGGTCATTGACTTCACCATCTAACGTCAAACCTTTTCCCATGAAGTTTCTAAACTCAAATCCTAATGTAGCAAAACCATCTGATGCGAATATCTTAGCAACATCCATTTCTTCTATAAATGAGAAGTATCCCCCAAAGCCATGAACAATGATGATTGCCGGAGGGTTTCTAATATCCGGGGTATACAATTTTCCAATAATCTTTTGTCCTTCAGAATAGAAACCAACTTTTTCCTCTTTCATATAAACAGCTCATTTTTATTAAACTATCAACTAATAATATTATGAAAAATTCTTTATTAAAAAGACATATTAAAGAATTAAAAAGAAGAAAACCTCCACTTCTTGTAGTAAATGCAGTCATATCAAGAGAAGATGAAGTACTTTTAATAAAAAGAGGTAAATTTCCTGATCGGGGAAAATGGGTAGTGCCTGGCGGTCATGTAAGATATTATGAGACTCCTGAAGAGGCTTTGAAAAGAGAAGTCAAGGAAGAAACTGGCTTGGAAATAGAAATTCTAGGTATAATACTAACTGAAACTGACAAAAGAGGCCTTGACCCAAGAGGCTATCATCTTGCCACAACATTTTTAGTTAAACCTATAGGAGGCAAACTAACTAAATCAAAGGAAGCCTCTGATATTAAATGGTTTAAATTAGGAAGATTACCATCAAATTTAGGTTTAGGTTGTAGAAAATATTTTCAAGAAACAATAACAAAAGAACAACAGACATCAGAGCTTTTAAAATATGTTCCGCCGATGCCAATGGTAAACCAAATAATTTATAGAAAATTTAATAATGGAATAAAAATATTATTTGGTAAAAGAAATAAACCTCCTCATTTTAGCGAATGGATTGTTCCTGGAGGACATTTTTCTTTTAAAGAATCTATTGAAGAAGCATCTATAAGAAAAGCAAAACAAGAAACAGGATTAGAAGTAGAAGTTGAATGTGTAATAGATGTAGCGTCTGATTTTGGCATTGATCCTAGATCAAGAAATTTATTGATTTACCATCTTTGCAAGTACAAGTCTGGAGAATTAAAAGAATCTAAAGACATAAGAGATTTTTATTGGCATGATATAAGAAAACCATTACCTAAAGATATTAAGTTTGTTGTACCTACAATTTATAGAGCTTTTAATAAATCAAGAAACTACTTATTATAAAAGTTATAACCCTGACAAATCAAATCAAATGAGAGTGCTCCCAGAATTCTTCAAACTTGTCCTTATAATCAGTCTTACAATTTACAAACCAGATTCCCTTCTCAGTCTCATCAACAGTCATTCCATGTTTCCCATCAACCACGACCATGTAAGGTGCAGCTCTTCCCAACTTCATTTCTATACCAATCTTTCTTAAATTTGCAAGCATTGTCGGGTGCAACTCGGTTGCAATTATTCTTATTCTTACTCCACGCTGTATAGCACGTTTGATTGCTTCTAAAAGAACGATATCGTCATAGAACTTGTCAGTCGTTATAAGAATTTCCTCGTTCGCCAAGTCAAAAAGCAAAGAAGCCTTATTGACAAAATCTCCCTCATATTGCTCGTAAGCTTTCTCGCCCTGCCATATTATCTTTCCCCTAAGCTCTAGAAAATCGTTGTAATGTGTTTCCAACTTAGCAAGCAAGTCCTTCAATCTTAAGTAATCCTTGCTCACGTAACTCATCATTCTTGGAAATGGATTCAATGACCTTGCTAACCAGAAAACTTTGTTCTTATTCTGACCGCTTTCAACCAATCCCTTCTTTTGCAAAGAATAAAGATATTTGTAGGCATTTGTCACAGAGATACCGGCTTCTTTTGCTATAAGGTTTGCATCAGCCTTTATAACATCCCTATTCGTTAACATGAGCATTGATCTTACTATTCTCACCTCCAAGTCATCAAACTGCTTGCTGTCTTTTAACAAAGAACAAAACTCATTTATTTCCATACCTATTTTATAATAACGCTGATTTAAATGCCTTTTGGTTTATAAGAAAAGATATAATATAAATATTTATTTGTTCATATAAAGTTCTATGATTGAATCTATAGAAAAAATGGCAGAAACATTGAGAGAAAGAGGATACGAAATAGAGGAAGTAAAAATAGAATCTGGAACAAAAAACTTATTAAAAACGAATAAGACTAGAAAATTCAGATTAGACGACAAAAAAGCTATAGATGATTTTTGTAAAAGATATGGACCTCTTATCTCTGTCAGTTTTGTATATTCAAAATTTTTGAGAAAATATAGAGAATTTAATTATAAACCTGATGCTTCAGATCCTAAAAAATGGGTTTTAAATTATATGCAGGATGATGGACGCATATTTTTAAACGATGGAAGAATCAAAGACATTATAGAAATACATATTTAAATATCTTATTCTAAATATTGACATGCAAATTAATGATTTTGTAAAAATAAACTATTCAGGAAAAGTAAAGGAGACCGGAGTGGAATTTGACAAAGGTGAAAGCGTTCCGATAATTATTGGCGTTAACTACACTTTGAAGGGAATTGACAACGCCTTGCTGGAAATGAGTATTGGAGATAAAAAAATAATAGAGCTCTCACCAGAGAATGCGTTTGGAAACAGAGACGCTAGGCTTGTAAAACTAGTTCCTTTGTCTGAATTTAAAAAGCACAACACAAATCCTTATCCTGGCATGATTTTTGAAGCAGACAATCTAAGAGGAAGAGTTCTTTCTGTTTCTGGCGGAAGAGTAAGCATAGACTTTAATCATCCTTTGGCTGGAAAGACTTTGATATATGATGTAGAAATAAAAGAAAGAATAGAAAGCATAGAGGATAAAATAAGAGCAATAATAAAAATTTACACCACTCTGGATGAAGGCAAAAGCAAGGTCTTTGCAAATGAAAAGGAAGTTGAGATTGAGGTTCCACCTCTGATAAATTCTGTTTACAAAAAGAAAATTGCTGATGATGTGATGAAGTTCTTGGGATTTGAGAAAGTAAAATTCGTGGAAAGTTTTGAAAAACCTAAAGAAGAAGTTAAAGAAAACTAGATACCTTTAGTTACCTCAGCATATCTTTTTTCTAATTCTAATTCATCTAGAGGATATGTTTGGAAAATAGAAGGAAAGACTCCTTCAGGAAGTTCACGAGATTCTAAAATCTTTTTAGTTTGTTCTATAATATCTTCTTTAACTTTTCTACCTTTTTTAGTTAATCTCACAAACACATCTTCTCCCTTCAAAGTCTCTGTTTTAATTAATCCATAATTTTCATGAAACTTGAGGCTTGGCATAAGATAAAATAGTTTGCCTATTGATAAACGAGAAGGTAGCACCCAACCCTCATCAGTTAATTGAGATAAAAATACCATATCTGTTTTATTTAATTTAAGACTTCTTTCTTTTTTAGATAGACTCAGAATTCTTTTAGCATATTTTTCCATGTTTTCAGGTTTCGCATCGCTCACAATACTTTCAAAATCTTTTTCAATTTCTCTTTTTATTTTTTCATCTGTTATAATAGGTAAATCATAAGTAGCATCTTCTAGTAATGCTATACCTACTTTCCTAGCTTTACTTTTATTAGGATAAAAGAGCTTATCAATACTGATTTTTTCTTCAGCTATGCTATCTAAGAATTTACTATATTCATTACCTTCTTTGGAAACAAAATAAACAGCAGGGTGCCGAGCAGCTTTTATAATAAATGAGCCAAACTTCTCTAAACTTTCCTCATTGAGAGGCTTTGTAGGTATTTTATATATTATTATATTTTCAGCAATTGGTTTTATCATTTTTACCAAGTTTTATTTGGATAAGAAAAGATTTAAACCCATTATATTTTCGCTTATAAGATTTCAATTAATTTTTTAAAGGTGTTTCCTAAAGAAATTATCAGGTGAATACTATATGGCAGTAAGATCTATTGAAGGTATGGGAAAAATTTCTGATACTGATGAGGATTTAAGGAAAATATTGGAAACTAGAAAAGCAGATATTAAAGTCATTGGAATTGGCGGTGCAGGCAACAATACAGTTTCTAGAATGATGCAGGTCGGAGTCGTTGGTGCACAAATTATAGCAGCAAACACAGATGCACAAGATTTGCTTTATACTGACGCAGACAAAAAAGTTTTGCTAGGAAGAGATTTGACAAGAGGTTTAGGTGCTGGAGCAGACCCGAACATAGGAACAGAAGCAGCAAGAGAGAGCAGAGAAGATATTAAAGATGCTTTGAAAGGAGGAGACATGGTTTTCATCACCTGCGGTCTAGGTGGAGGAACAGGAACAGGAGCTTCACCAGTGATAGCAGATATTGCAAAGAAAATGGGCTTGCTAACAGTAGGCGTTGTGACATTACCATTCTCAATGGAAGGAAGACAAAGAATGGACAATGCAAGAAAAGGTCTGAGTGAATTGGAAAAAACAGTTGACACATTGATAGTCATACCGAACGACAAGCTCTTGGAAATAGTTCCTGATGTCTCGATTGTATCAGCATTTAAAATATGCGATGAAGTTCTTGTAAACGCAGTAAAGGGTGTGACAGAACTTGTCACAAAACCTGGTTTGGTTAATTTAGATTTTGCAGACATCAAAGCAGTTATGACCAATGGCGGAATAGCAATGATTGGAATGGGAGAATCTGACACAGAGAACAGAGCAGTAGAGGCTGTTGAAAAAGCTTTGAACAATCCTTTGCTTGATGTAGACATAGAAGGTGCAACAGGAGCTTTGGTAAACGTGTCTGGCGGAACCGACGTTACAATAAAGGAATGCCAAGAAATAGTTGAAGCTGTTTCAACGAAAATAAGCGAGGATGCAAAAATAATATGGGGAGCGCAGATAACAAAGGAACTAGGAGACATAGTAAGAGCATTATTAATAGTTACGGGAATCAAAGCACCATTAGCATACAGCGGAGAAATTTTCTCAAAGGAAAAACAAACAGAGATTGAAAAGATACTTGGAATAGAATTTGTCTAGTAGAAAAATCAGGTTAAAGAAAAGCATTTAAATAGTACTCATTATAATAGTTTTATTCTAGGTGCTAAAATGGAAGAGGCAAACATACAACAAAAGGTAGAACACACTAAGGAACAGAAAATAGAGAAACCAAAAGGTCCAAGTATTTTTAGTAGACTAAAGAATAAAATCGAAAATTTTAAAAGAGTAGTAAGCGTATCTAGAAAGCCCTCAAAGGAAGAATTCTTTTCATCTGCAAAGGTAACTGCAACCGGCATAGCAGTGATAGGAGCAATAGGCTTTATAATATTTTTAATGTATTATTTGGTGACTAAATGATAACCACAATAAGAACAACAGTAGGCAGAGAGAATGCTGTTATTGAGACCCTAACAAACAGAATTAAGAATATTGGCTTGGGAATAAAATCAATCTTCCATCCAGGTGAACTTAAGGGTTACATATTCATAGAGGGTGAGGAAGAAGTTATAAACACATTAATAAAGGGAGTCCCCCACGTCAAAGGAATCATTAGAAAAGAAGTTTCAATGGCTGATATTAAAAAATTCTTAGAGGTTAAAAAGATTGAGATAAAAATTAACAGAGGAGATGTCGTAGAAGTAACGGGCGGCCCTTTCAAGAATGAGAAAGGAAAAGTAACAAGGGTTGATGAAGCAAAGGGTGAATTAACTATCGAGTTTCTGGAAGCAGCTGTTCCAATTCCAATAACCATTCCGATCGAGTCTGCAAGACTTATAGAATCTGCTGAAAAAAGTGAAAACAAATGATAACTGTTAAAGCTTTGGTTGAAGGTGGAAAAGCAGCTCCTACTCCTCCGATAGCTCAAGCATTAGCTCCGACTAAGGTAAACATCGGACAGGTTATAGCTAAAATAAATGAGAAGACAAAAGATTTTGCCGGAATGCAAGTGCCTGTCACAATAAAAATCGATCCTGCAACAAAAGAATTCGAGATAAGCATAGGCAGCCCTTCTGTTGCTGCACTGATTAAGAAAGAACTGAACGTTAAAACTTTGTCAAAGGCTCCTTTTAAAGTTTTTGAAAAGGACGGAGTAAAAGAAGAATTCAAGGAAAGTTTAAAATTCGAGCAAGTTGTTAAGATTGCGAAGATGAAACAGGATGATTTGAAGACTGACGATTTGAAAAAAGCTGTTAAGCAAGTCGTCTCGAGCTGCGTAAGTTCTGGAGTTTATATTGAGCAAAAGACTCCGAAAGAAATTTTAAAGGAAATAAATGAAGGAAAATGGAACGATAAAATCAAGTAAGTATTTATTTTTATAAATCTTAGATATATTATGATACCTCTTTTAATTCTAAAAATCACTCGATATCATAAGTGATACAATGAAAACATATGCCGAAGCTGGAGTTGATAGAGAACTGAGAAGTAAGGCAAAAAAGCATTTAGTAGAATTGAAATCAACCTTTGCTTTAAGCAAGCATGGAAGTATAATTGAAACTCCTTTTAATAACTTGTATCCGATCAGCGATGATACCTTTCACGTAAAGACATCTGACAGCGTTGGGACAAAAGTTCTGCTAGCTCAATTAGCTGGAAAGCATGACACAATAGGAATTGATGGAATCGCGATGGTGGTTAATGATTGCATAAGATGCGGAGCAGAACCAATAGCATTGACAGACACCATAGATGTAAAAAAGTCTGACCCTGAAATTATTGGAGAAATCCAAAAAGGTTTAAGCATAGGTGCTCACGAATCTGGCTGTCCATTAATCGGAGGAGAGATTGCTGATGTTCCTGAAATCATCACCGCTTCCTACAATATAATCTGCGATTGCGTTGGTGAGGTTGAGAAAAATAAAATCATACGCGGTGAAAAAATTAAAGTTGGAAATGTAATAATAGGTTTACCTTCTTCTGGCGTTCACAGCAATGGCATTTCTCTTTTAAGAAAGACTTTGTTCAAAGCGTGGGGAGGGAAATATGATACATTTGAAAAGCTTGATAATTTTGATAGAGAATTGATATACGAGGCACTTGAGCCTACAAAGATTTATGTTAAACCATTCTTGAATGCTGCAAAACAAATTGATATTCTTGGTGCAGTCCACATAACAGGAGATGCTTATCTAAAATTCAGGAAGCTAACTAATTTGGGATTTGAATTTGACAATTTCAAACCGCAGCCAATATTCCATCTTATTCGTGAGTGCGGTGTTCCAACAGGAGAAATGTTCAAGACCTTTAATTTAGGGTGGGGGTTTGCATTCATTGTAAGAAAGGAAGATGTTGAAGACGCATTACAACTTCTCAAGGACAGCGAGGTTATAGGAAAGATTACAGACAAAGGATTGATAATAAAATTTGAGGGTAAAAAAATTGTACTAGAAGATTAAAATGTTAAACAGAATCGAGGTTGGATTCAAAGCAAATGTGGTTGATGCACTAGGAAACAGCATAAGGAAAAGGATAATAGAAGATTTGAAGATAAAAGTTGATTCTGTAAAGACTGTTGATGTTTATACAATCGATAGCGAACTTTCAAAAGAAGAATTAAAGACTTTGGGAGAAATTTTGTTTGCAGATCCTGTCATACAAGATTTTGCTGTTGATTCTTCTATAGCCAAGGATTTTGACTGGCTGATAGAAGTAGGATTCAACCCAGGTGTAACAGACAATGTTGGAAAAACAGCAAAGGAAGCAACAGAGGATGCTTTCAAAACAAAAATTAGCGGCGTCTATACTTCAAAGCAGTATATTATAAAAGGCAATATAAGCAAGGAAGATGTAGAAAAAATATCTTCTGGACTGCTTGCAAACCAACTCATTGAAAGATGGGAAATACTAAGTCATGACGAATGGAAATATAAAGGCATCAAAGCATTTGTACCGATTGTTAAATTAATTCATGAACCTAAGGTTTCTGAAATAAATTTAGATGTCAGTGACGAAGAACTAATAAGAATAAGCAAGGAAGGTATTCTAGCGCTAAGCTTGGAAGAAATGAAAGCAATCAGAGATTACTACAAAGATAGAAAAGTGTTGGAAGAAAGAAAGAAACTTGGATTGAAAGACAAACCAAATGATGTTGAGCTAGAAACTTTGGCGCAGACTTGGTCAGAACATTGCAAGCATAAGATATTTAATGCTGTCATTGATTATACAGACGGAAGTAGAAAGCAAAAAATAAATTCCTTGTTTAAAACTTTCATAAAGAAATCAACAGAAGAGATCGGAAAGGACTGGCTGGTTTCTGTTTTCAAGGACAATGCTGGTGTGATAAAATTTAATGATGATTGGAACTTGGTAATGAAAGTTGAGACACACAACAGTCCCTCTGCACTGGATCCGTATGGTGGAGCATTGACTGGAATCGTTGGAGTCAATCGAGACCCTTTGGGAACCGGAATGGGCTCAAAGCTTATATTCAATACAGACGTGTTTTGCTTTGCTTCTCCTTTTTATGATAAACCGCTACCGCCTAGACTGATGCATCCAAAAAGAATTTTTGAAGGCGTAAGAAAAGGTGTTGAACATGGAGGAAACAAAAGTGGAATACCCACTATCAATGGCAGCATAATATTTGATGATAGATATTTGGGAAAGCCTCTCGTATATTGCGGAACAGGAGGCATAATGCCATCTAAAATAAATGGAAAGGAAACTCATCTGAAAATAATAAAACCAAATGACTTGGCTGTAATGTGCGGCGGAAGAATAGGAAAGGATGGAATTCACGGCGCAACCTTTTCTTCAGAGGAACTTCATGAAGGTTCTCCTGCAACAGCTGTGCAAATAGGCGATCCGATAACTCAGAAAAAGATGTCAGATTTTCTGTTAGAGGCAAGGGATTTGGATTTGTATGCGACCCTGACGGACAATGGTGCTGGTGGTCTTTCATCTTCTATCGGCGAGTTAGCGCAGATAAGCAATGGCTGTGAAATCTATCTTGACAGATGCCCTTTAAAATATGCCGGACTAGACCCATGGGAAATACTTTTGTCTGAGGCACAGGAAAGGATGAGTGTAGTTGTCGATCATGAAAAGCTTGATGAATTTTTAAAGCTTGCTGAAAGAAGAGGAGTGGAATCAACGATTGTTGGAAAGTTTACTGATAGTGGAAAGTTTCATGTTTTTTACAAAGATAAAACAGTTGCCTGTTTAGATATGAAATTCTTGCATGAAGGCGTTCCTCAAATGAATTTAAAGGCCGTTTGGACCAAGCCTGAGCATGATGAATTAAATATAAAATGCTCTGAAGATTTGACTGAACTTCTGAAAAATATTCTAGGAAGATTGAACGTCTGCTCAAAAGAATATGTAGTAAGACAGTATGATCATGAAGTTCAAGGCGGATCGGTTGTAAAGCCATTGACTGGTTTGAAAAATGATGGGCCAAGTGACGCTGCTGTGATAAGACCGATACTAGACTCGATGGAAGCTGCTGTTGTATCTCATGGAATATGCCCAAAATATAGTGATGTAGACGCTTACAATATGGCTGCATGCGCAATGGACGAGGCTGTAAGAAATTATATTTCAGTTGGCGGCTCGTTAGAGCATGCAGCTGCATTGGATAACTTTTGCTGGTGCGACCCGATTAAATCTGAAAAATCACCTGATGGCGAACTCAAGCTAGCCCAGCTGGTAAGAGCCTGCCAGTCTTTGTATGATTGTACAACCTATTATAAAATTCCTTTAATATCTGGAAAGGACAGCATGAAAAATGATTACATGATTGGAGGAGTCAAGATATCAATACCTCCAACACTTTTGATTTCTGTTATAGGAAAAATGAATGATGCAAGAAAAGCTGTAACAATGGACGCAAAGCAAGAGGGCGACATCGTCTATGCTCTAGGCTTGACAAGGAATGAACTTGGCGGCTCTGAGTACTATGCTATTCATAACAAGATAGGCAACACTGCTCCGTCAGTTGACTTGGAGGCAGCGTTAAAACTTTATAAATCTTTAAGCAATGCAATAGATTCTGGTTTGGTTTCATCTTGCCATGACTGTTCTGATGGAGGATTGGCAATCGCTCTAGCTGAGACTGCTTTTGCTGGTGGACTAGGAATGACTATAGACTTGAGAAAGGTTCCAACTACAGACGTGGATAGAAATGACTTCTTATTGTTTTCAGAATCGCAAAGCAGGTTTGTTGTAACAGTAAAACCTGAAAATGAAAAAAGATTTGAAGAATTAATGAAAGAAAATGTTTTTGAAAAAATCGGAACTGTGATAAAAAATGAGTTTGTTGTTTACGGACTAGATGGAAAGATCTGTATAAGAACCGATGCAAGTGAATTGAAAGACGCTTGGCAAAAAACTTTGAGATGGTAACATGAAACCGAGAGTATTGGTATTAACTGGATACGGAATTAACTGCGATTACGAAACGCAGCACGCTTTTAATTTGGTTGGCGCTGACGCAAAAAGAGTTCATATAAATGATATAATAGACAAGATAGAAAATCTAGAAGACTATCATATACTTGCTTTCCCGGGGGGATTCTCGTTTGGAGACGATATAAGTTCTGGAAAGGTTCTAGCAAATAAGATAAAATTTAATATTTTTGGTGAGCTTCAGAAGTTCATAGACGATGGGAAAGTTATAATAGGGATATGCAATGGCTTCCAGTCAATGGTTAAACTTGGAGTTCTGCCTGCATTTGAAAGAAATTATAAGAAACAAGTCACGACCTTAACATTTAACGACTCTGGAAGATTCGAAGATAGGTGGGTTTATCTGAAAGCTAATCCAAAGTCAAGATGCATTTTCACGAAAAACATAAGCATGCTATATCTACCGGTTAGACATGGCGAAGGAAAGTTTGTAACAAACGATATATTTTTGCAGAAACTGAACAAAAACAATCAAGTTGTAGTAAGGTATGTTGACGAGAAAGGAAATCTTAGCGGATATCCTTGTAATCCTAATGGTTCTTTGGAAAATATAGCAGGAATATGCGATGAGACTGGAAGGATTTTTGGATTGATGCCGCATCCAGAAGCTTACCAGCATAAGGTTAATCATCCTAGATGGACAAGAGAGAAGCTTGCTGAAGAAGGAATGGGAGTCAAAGTTTTCAGAAACGCTGTTGAATTCATAAATGAAAATTTTTAATGTATAAATCTTTAAAGTCCGTTATATGTTTAGAGATTTCATGCCAGCTAAAAACAGGATAGAACAATTACTGCAGGAGGTTAAAGCCCAAGCAAAGGCAATGGGCGTAGATGTTAATGGATACAAACCTCACATGGCCCGTCAAGGAGAAGAAGTGTTGGCTTTTGTTTTTTATCCTATTAATAATGCTAAATTAAGTGAACCCCCTATTCTTGTACAGTTGAAACGAACAGAACCCAGTGTTGAAATATGCACTCCTTATGCAAGTTCTAATTATGGCATACAGAAAATGTTGTGGGGTATGGGAGCAGATGGGCACTCTGTTCAAAGTGATATAGAGAAAGCCTGCAGTTAATTAAATTCTAGTTCTAGGTGATTATATTATGATAAAACTTTTGGTTTTTGATTTTAACGGCGTATTGATTGCAGATACTCAAGCGTGTATGGAAACAGATAATCATGTGATAAAAACTTTTGGTGGAAAACCAGTCGGACTTAAAGTTTATAGAGATACCATAATTATTCCTGCTGTTGATTTTTATTCCCTTCATGGATGTAACAGAGAAGAACTGCTGAAAAATTCAAAAAAATTAGGAAGAGTTTTTCATACATTTTATGAAAAAAGAGCAGCAAAAATAAGAGGGAGAAAGCATGCAAAGAAGATTTTAAAATGGCTTTACAAAAACAATATTGATTCTGTAATTTTGAGCAACCATACTGTTGTAGGCATAGACTATCAATTAAAAAGACTTGAAATGAAAAAATATATCAAAAAATTATTGGCAAACACTGTTCTTGACTCTACATTGAAAACAAGAAACAAGCAAGAGAAGTTAATTGATTACATTAAATCAAATAAATTCAAAAAATCTGAAATTGTAATAATTGGCGACTCGCCTGAAGAAATTGAAATTGGCAAAAATGTAGGGATAAAAACCATTGCAATTACCGGTGGTTATTATTCTGCTTCCAGACTTAAAGAAAGCAAACCTGATTTTCTAATTAATAATTTAAAAGAATTGATCGGAATTATTAAAAGAATAAACAATCTATAAATAATTAAGCTCTAAAATTATTAGTGATAACATGAACTCTATTACAATAATTCTAGGTTCTGCTTCTGACAAGCCGATATTTGACAAGTGCAAAGCAATCTTTGATGAATTCGGAGTAAAATATAATACGCATGTTGCATCTGCACACAGAACCCCTGAAAAAATAGATGAGATAGTAAAGAATTCTGATAGTGATGTCTTCATTGCAATTGCTGGTTTGTCTGCAGCTCTACCAGGAATGATAGCTGCTAAAACAATCAAACCAGTTATCGGTGTTCCTGTTGAATCAAAACTTGATGGACTTGATGCTTTGCTGTCAATGGTTCAGATGCCACCCGGAATACCTGTCAGCTGCGTTGGAATTGATAGAGGAGAGAATGCTGCTCTTCTAGCAATACAAATATTATCTCTTCAAGACGAGGATTTGAAAGCAAAGTTGAAAAATTATAGAGAGAAAATGAAAGAAAGCGTCAGAAAGGCAGATCTAGAAGCGAAAAATTGGTAAACATGGCAATACATCCAATAGACTATAGATACGGCTCTCAAGAAATGAGGAATGTTTTTGACGAAGAGAGAAAGCTAGAAAAAATGCTTTTGGTAGAAGCTGCACTAGCAGAAGCTTTAGCAGAACTGGGAAAAATCCCACAAAAATCTGCAGACGAAATAACAAGAAAGGCAAACATAAAAGATGTAAAAATAGAGAGAGTCAAAGAAATCGAGAAAGAAACAAAACATGATGTAATGGCTTTGGTAAAAGCCTTAACAGAAGTTTGCGGAGAATCTGGCAAATACGTTCACCTAACAGCAACGAGCTATGATATAGTTGATACTGCCAATGCTTTGCAAATGAAAGATGGTTTAGAAATTCTACTAAAAGAAGGAAAAGAACTGCTGAAGACTTGTCTGAATATTTCTGAGAAGTATAAAGATTTAATAATGATCGGAAGAACCCATGGGCAGCATGCAATACCTATCACCTTAGGATTCAAGTTTGCTAATTACTCAAACAAATTGGGAGATGATTTGATAAGATTGGATTATGATATTAAAAATTATATTCTCGGAAAATTCTCTGGCGCTGTGGGCAGCTATGCGGCACAAAAAATCTATGGTTTAGATGACAACTTAGAAATAAATGTAATGGAAAAACTGGGAATAAAGCCTGCAGATATAACAACTCAGGTTGTCGACAGAGAAAGTTTTGCAAGAATAATTTGTGATATCGCAGTACTCGCTTGCACCATAGAGCAGATTGCAAAAGAAATCAGAAATCTTCAAAGAACTGAGATAAACGAGCTCAGCGAACCTTTCGGAGAAAAGCAAGTTGGCTCGACAACAATGGCACAGAAAAGAAATCCTAAAGATACAGAAAATGTGTGTTCAAATGTAAGAATAATAAGATCTTGCGTATATCCTGCCTTAGAAGACATCGCACTAGAGCATGAAAGAGACCTTACAAATTCCGCATCAGAAAGATCATTAATACCCACTGCATTCGTCCTTACAGATGAAATCCTAACAAGAATGAATAAAATATTAAGCGATTTGGTTGTCTATCCTGAAAACATTAAAAAGAATTTAGACATGTCAAAGGGAACTATAATGTCTGAAGCAATCATAACAAAGCTCGTTGAGAAGGGAATGGGAAGGCAAGATGCACACGAACTGCTAAGACAGTCTTCCATGCAGGCATTTGAATTAAACAAACATTTGAAAGATATACTGCTCACAAAAAATATAGGAAAATATCTGACTAACAAAGAACTAGATGAACTGTTTAATTATAGAAACTATATTGGGCTGTCTGTGGAAAAAACAGAGAAAATAATAAACAAATGGAGGAGTTTTGTTTGACAGGAATTGCTATTGTTGGGGCAAATTTTGGTGATGAAGGAAAGGGCAAGATAACCGATCTCTACGCCGAGAATGCAGACTTGATAGTAAGATATGCAGGCGGACCAAATGCAGGTCATACTATTTTCGATAACAAAGGAAACAAGTTTATATTTCATAACATGCCCTCAGGAGCTCTGTATCCTGATAAAAAACTATTGATTGGAAACGGCACTGTTATTGACCCAGAAGTTCTGTGCGAAGAAATGGACATGGTTTTAAAAAATGGATATGAAGTAAAGAATCTTGTTATAGATGAGTGCGCCCATATAATAATGCCTTGGCATAGGATTCTAGACGGAGGGGATGAAAGCAAAAAAATAGGAACCACTAAAAGAGGCATAGGGCCTGCTTACATGACTAAGGCAGAGAGATTGACTGCAATAAGATTTATTGATTTTGTAAATGAGGAAAGACTTTCAGAAAAACTTGATTATGTTTTACCGATATTTAAGAAGAGAATGGAAATTATAGGAGTGTTTAATGAAGACTCGATTGAAGAATGGAAAAGACAAATACTGCAAAAATATTTACCTATGTCAAAAAGATTAGCGAAGTATATAGGCAATGTTTCTTTAGAATTAAATAATGCATTGGACAATGGAAAAACTGTTTTGTTTGAAGGCGCTCAAGGAACTCTTTTAGATGTAGATCACGGCACTTATCCGTTCGTGACGTCCTCAAATGCTTCTATTGGTGGTTGCTTAACTGGAACAGGAGTTGGACCAACAAGAATAAACAAAATTTTAGGGGTTGCCAAGGCTTACATCACAAGAGTTGGTGAGGGACCGTTCCCAACAGAAATGAAAGATGAGATAGGTAAAAGAATCCAAGATATTGGAAAGGAATTCGGAGCGACAACCGGCAGGCCCAGAAGATGCGGATGGCAGGATACTGTCTTACTAAAATATTCTGCAAGAATAAACTCAATAAATTCTTGGATAATAACTAAGCTAGATATATTAGATAACATAAATCCCCTAAAGGTTTGTATAAAATATAAAATTAATGGGAATGAAACGGACGTATTTCCAAGAGATGCTCAGATACTGGAAAGTGTAAGACCTGTTTATTTAGAAATAGACGGATGGGAGACCCAAGAATGGAACAAAATAAAAGCATTCAAAAATATTCCAAAGGAAGCTCAAATCTACTTAAGACTTGTAGAAAAAGAAACAAAAACACCAATAGAGCTAGTCTCCGTAGGTCCAAACAAGAATCAAATCATAAAGGTAAGATAATATGCAAGCAATTGAGAAAACTAATCTGCCATTTAAATTAAAAAATAGAGGAAAGGTCAGAGACGTATATGATTTGGATGACAACCTGTTGATGATAGCCACTGATAGAATTTCCGTCTTTGATGTCGTTCTTCCTACGACCATTCCTTACAAAGGGATAATACTAACTGGTTTGTCTAATTTCTGGTTTAATAAAACAAAAAATATTATAGACAATCACATAATTGTTGATGATTTTAACTTAATGCCATCGCATTTAAAAAAGTTTCCAGAACTTGAAGGAAGGTCAGTTCTAGTAAAGAAGGCTGAAACAATACCAGTTGAATGCGTGGTCAGAGGTTATATAACCGGTTCTGCGTGGAGCGCATACAAAAAAGAAGAAGCGATATGTGGAATAAATTTGCCAGAAGGTCTTGTAGAAAGCGACAAGCTTCCAGAACCATTGTTCACACCGACCACCAAGGCAATGACAGGGCATGACGAAGCAATAACAGAAGAACAAATGAGAAAACAATTTGGAGATGAATTAACAGAAAAATTAAAAAATGCTAGCTTGGAAATTTATAATTTCGCTGAGAAAGAAGCCAGGAAGAAAGGAATAATAATAGCTGATACGAAATTTGAGTTCGGATTTTTAGATGGAGAAGTTATATTAATCGATGAGCTGCTTACGCCTGATTCTTCCAGATTCTGGCCAGCTGACAGCTATAAACCCGGCGGTTCACAGAAGAGTTTTGACAAGCAATTCGTGCGTGACTTCATGACAAACATCGGCTGGAATAAAAATCCACCCGCACCAAAAGTGCCAGAAGACGTTGTGAAAGAGACCACAAAGAAATACATAGAGGCGTATGAAAAAATAACTGGAAAGAGATTTGTATTTTAGAAATTACACTTAGAATGTTATATGAAATTATCCATATGAAACAACTAGTTTATATCGAGTTGAATGTCTAATTCGTAAAACTTCATCGCTTTCACCGAATAATACTACAGTTCCCCTATAAATATTGACTTTTAGGTTGATAAAAATATGAAAGCGGAAGCTTTAAAACCAATAAACTTCAGCGTCTTTCTCATCTTCAAATATGATTCTCATAGTCTTATTTAATTAAGAATCTATGAACTTCCTACAAGAAGCATTGTAATTAAATCACATGACGAATGCATGTCAATTCTATCTTGAAAAGTGTTTGATCTAGATACTTCAACTATAGTACTAGAGCAATATTTATCGGACGAAAAATTAACTAACTGACCTACATAAGATGCCTTATCAGAAATAGAATAAGATACTCTATAATTTTTTCCTTTCCAAACTTCTACAATAGAAGCTTCAACCCTTCCCTTTAGATCGTCTTCATTTTCATTTCCGAATACTGTAGACACACTTTTATTGCTCTCATGATGATCTAGAACATAAGATGGATTAAAATATCTCAAAATACTTTTTGCAGTCAAAGCTTCTTTTGATGCAAAGCTTTCAAAATCTCTATTGATATCGATTCTTTTGGAATTTAATCTCTTATTATCTAGTGCGCCATCTGGATTTAACATGGGAACACCAACAAAGGAGCAACAACCAAGAATCTCTTTAGCTAATTCATCTCCAGAAGAAAGAAAATTAGCAGTTCCTAGCACTCCGTACGTAGACGATTTTTCATCTCCATGTATCCTACCAAAAGATAATAGTCTTTTTTTCGAATCGCCGACATCTATCACAGGTATTGGATGACCATTTTCTGAATAACCAAAAGCATCATAAATCCTAATTAAACCTTTATTTTTACTTTCAAGTTTTTTTAAAAATTCGTTAACATCAAAATCTGAATAAGCAAATTCTATTCTCGTATCAACAATTCTTTTAAGCAATCTTCTTGAATTAATCATATCCACATTAAAATAGTTAAAAATTTAAACTTGAGTTTATGCGCCACTTTTATATGTTTGTGACAAGAGAATAATTCTTGAAAAATACTAAGGAATTAGACTTTCAACTGCAGACAAACAACTAGTTTAGATTTAGAAAACTATTTTTTCCAATTCTTCTTTTTTTATTCCTATTTTAATTTCTCTAGCAATCCTTCGACCAGTTGACATCGGCTCTTCAAACAAATAAGTTGAATAGGGAGAACCTTCCGGATAAAGATTTGTACCTGCAACTATCCTTGCTGATATCTCAAAAACGGTAAATCCTTTTTCAGGATGATATATTGTCTCTAAACAAAACGGACCTATCATTCCTGGATTGAAAAGCTTTAAAGAAGCGTTAACAGTATCAACTCCCATTTTAATTACCTCAGGCAAGAAACTTTCTCTTATTATAACTGGTTGATTTCCTGTAACAGTGTAATCTAAGAATTCATCAGGAACGTTTGGTAGACCTCTATAGCTTTCGTCAATAGGTTCAATCCTTTTGTCCATGCTTAACATTTCTGTTCTGTTTTCAAAAGGAGAATAAAAGTAATGAATGTAATATCTCACTCCTGGAACAAATTCCTGAATTGTTATGTTTGAAGAATCGATCTCAGAAATTATACCTCTTTTAACTTTTTCTTTTAGTTTTTCTCTTAAATCATTTTCGGAATCTGTGGTAAAGAACCCTCTGCCGCCCTTTGCGCCTGAAAGCTTTACAAAAACCTTTGCTCCAGCCCCTGAAATTGATTTAAATTCTCTGGGAAGTTTTAAACCTGCTTTTTCTAGCCACTCTCTTTGCATCTTTCTGTTACCTTCCCATTTTAGTGTTTTCCTGTTACCAAACATCGGAACAAGGAAATTTTCTTCTAGATTCTCTGGACCAACATACTCAACAAAAGAACCATGTGGTATGATTATTGCATTATTTTCAATCAGCCAGTCCTGAAACTTTTTTTCTAGAACATCTTTGAAGTTTTTTACAATAAGATATTCATCTGGTTTTGCAAGAGGAAAGGAATCGTATGTTGCCTTTCTGCTTTCAGTACATATTCCAATTGTTTTGAATCCCTCTTTTTTAGCGCCATGAAAGATTTGCAATGCTGAATGGGAGCATATTGTGGCAATTCTGATTTTGCTTTTATCATACCCTGAAAGAATCTCTTCTATTTGAGATTTGGATATCATGACAACACTTCCTCTATTTTTGAGAGTATGATAGCATCTTTGATTTCTTTTGCTATTCTTCTGCCAAAGCTGATTGGCTGACCGTATAAATATTTTGTATATGGTGTAACTTCTGTGTCAGGCGAACCAGGAATCCTAAAACTAACATCATAGACTAATAGGTTTTCGTTCTCGTCTGCTATTGTCTGTAAAGCAAACGGTCCAATTATGCCTGGAGAAAATATTTTTTTAGTTATTTCTACCATTTTCTTTCCCATTTCCAAAGCTTTTTCCAATAAAGATTCCCTCAAGCTTAGAGGTATGTGAGCTAGTTCTTCGCCATTGGGAAATTGAAGCCTTGTGTCTGTTCCTAATAATTCCAGTCCTTCATGAACCTTTGAATAAAAGAAGTTTAGATTAATTTTCTCACCATTGATATACTCTTCAATTGGCGCTGCTCTAAAGTTCTCTTCTATTGCTTTTTTCTCTTCCTCAGTCTTTCCTTTGTTTACCAGTTCTTTACATTTTGCTTCATACTCTTTTAGTGAGCTAACAATTGGAAATTCTCGTGTAAAATGTCTTTCACCTGTAGCTTTTGTTGCCTTTACTATCACTGGACTATCAATTTCTTCTGGCCTTGTAAATTTCTTTGGTGTTGATATGTTCGCTAACTTTACAATGTAATCTTGATTCCTCTCTATTTTGTAAGGACCTGTTCTCTCCTCTGCCCTCAATAATTTTCTATTACCAAACAATGGAACGTTAAATGAATTTTCTATTATATCATATCCCAAATAAACTTCCAACGATCTGTGAGGAATGATTATTGTGTTGGAAGTTATTAATTTTTTTACAATATCTTCCTTTACTATTTCCTTCCAATCATTAAGAATTATAATTTCATCAATGCAACCTATGCTTTCCTTTCCTCTCACTCTGAATTTGAAGTACTTGCTATAGGTTTGTTCTCTTCCTTTTTTGCATATTGCCAATGTTCTGAAGCCTTCGTCCTTCGCCCCCCTTGCTATGTCTAGCATGGAGTGTGAAGCCAGGCTTCCAATGGAAACAGCTTTAGACTTGAAGTTGTAACCAGAAATCAGGTCTTTCATATTGTCCATAACCTTAATTATCTGTATTAAAATTTAAGTTTATCTGCCATAATATTTGACTCAATAGAAAATCCTAATGAACCGAAGATTGTTTATCTGAATTAAACCAATCTCCAAAAATTTCTTCTGCAGCATCTCCACAAATATCAGCATGTTCAGGATTTCTTCTATATTTTTTAGGTCTTCCCTCAACAATCAGTATCCTATCTTTTGCGAGATTACTTAAATGACGTCTTACATTTGAAAGGTTTCCTCCAACAATTTCCAAAAACTGTTTTGCTGTATATATATCTTTATCTGTTTTGAAAGGAGTTAGAAAAGAATGAATGCTTAGATTGGGAGGAATGTAAATTACTTGATGCCTACGTTCTTCTTTTCTTTTTTCTACACCTTCACAAATATTATGATACATAATCCGCGCTTCTTGAACTTGATGTTCTAAGTACCAAATCCCACTATGTCCATTACCCATGTAAAAAAGATTTCTTGATCTTCCAAGGGCTCTTCCTGGTCTTTCCCCTTTGTAACCAGCTATCTCTGCAATCTGTCTTGATGAGAGAGGTTCATTTTCCATTACGATCTCTTCTGCCCTTTTTACAAACTCCGGATCTTTCATTAATTTAAAATAAGAAATAATCTTTAAATTCTTTTGGGCAGCATTATTTTGTATGCTGAAAATATTATTTTTGCTCTCAGTTGCAATTACAACAGTCTTGACAACCTTGCAAATCTCTGGTTATCAAATTCTTGATTTGATTATAATCATGATTATAATAGACTTTCTTTCTTTGGGAGCATCAATAGAACTAGAGAAAAGAAAATCTGAAAAAGATTCTAAAGGGTTTATCACTTCGAAACTAGAGGGCATAGAAAATATTTGTAAGGACATATTTACTCATGTAACTTCCCCAAACCCTGGTCTTGAAGCTAAGCTGGAAAAACAAAAAAATGATATGAGTTATATTCTTGATAAGATTGCAAAGAAATCTTTAGAGCTGGAAGAGAAATTAAATGCTTTTGGACATGTCTTAACCAAAAAGGAAGAAATAAAAGCTGACGGAGAAATTAAAGAAGAACAGAAAGAGGAAGAAACACAAGAAGAAAAGCCGATGGAATCTTTTGATGTTGGGGAAATAGTATACGTAGAAGACGAAGAAAAAGAGTAAAGATTTATTTTTAATTACTAGGATGCTTGAGTTGTTTGTACTTTCTCAGCTTTTTTCTTTTCGACATTTCTTCTCAAACATTGAATGTCTCCAAAAACTATACATGAGCCACTTCTATCCATATTTGATTCTATACCATAATCTTCTCTAATAGACATTTTTACTTCTTCTATGCTTCTTCTTTGATTATTTTTATATTCTCTCCACTTACCTTTCACTGCACCTGCAGCACTTGAAATTCCGCCTCCTAAAAATGCAAACGAAGTTTTAACACCGCCACCAATTTTAAAGGCTCCATTTGCTAAAGCTTCAAGTGATTTATGCTCTTGCTCATAAGATTCCCAATAAGATACTTTATCACTATCTTTTAATTCAACACTAAATAAACTGAGTGACTCTCCAAACATATTTGAAATATCAAATGGATAGCTCCAGCCAACAGTTGTCACCTCAACATTATTCGATCTTGGAAGAACAGTTGCCTTAAAGTCATAACTTTTTCTATGCCTACCTTCCTCAACCTTTGAAACAACTGATGATAAAACTAGTTCCTGCATTTCTTTCCTTTGCATAATAGAACTTGTAAAATTAACAAATTCTTGTTCAACCATTTCCCAAGGATTTACACATACGTGTCCTAAACATTTACCTTTTTCAGGTTCAGGATCACTCCTCTCTCTAATAAATCCTAATTTCTCTGCTATTATTGCCATTTCTAAATATTTTCTTCTCGATTCCATATCACGCGGTGAAGCAAGCAGATATCCTCCTGAACCATCTAGCGCTATTCCTGAATAGCCACCAGGAATTTTTGCTTCAGCAACGATTGTCTTAGCTTTTTGGTCTCGAACAATATGCTTATCAACAGCTTGACCTGGAACAAATCTAATATAAAAAGAAAGTGGATCTTTAGAATCCGGATGTTCTGAATATGTGACATCTAAATTTGAACCTTCAGTTTTTCTTAAAAAGTCTGGTAAACTTTCATAAAATCTTTCTAATCTTTCTCCTTCTAATCTTGTTGTCATTACAGCTTCCAAGCGTCTAGGCCATGGAAACATAAGTCTATTCTCATCAAGAGATATTTCAGTATTTCCACTTTTTATAAAAGCATTAGCTAATTTTAATTCTTTTAAGCCTACTAAATATTGTTGAATTTGTCTTTGCTTTGCTCCATACTGTTCTTTTCCTAAAGTAGTGTTAACATTTCTCCATGGCATAAATTTTATTATATAACGTTAAAGATTTAAAGTCATTGTTTTATTCTTTTCAATAAAATCAAAAGATTTAAATACCTATCAAAATAATTATTTTCACTGCGTTAGCAGTAGCATAGTGCGACAACTGATTATTATGGCTGAACAAAAAGTATTAGACGCTATTAAAAAGGCTAGAGATGCAAAGAAAAGAAACTTTAAGCAAGCATTTGACTTAGCCATAAATCTAAAGAATATTGACTTTAAAAAACCAGAAAGCAAGATTAAAACCGAAGTAAAACTCCCACATAGTTTTAAGGAATCTAAGATTGGAGTCATTGCTGACAATCTTTTGCCTCAAGCAAAAGACTTGGAAAATGTTGTTGTTGTAAGAAAGGACCAGATAGAAGCTTTTGGAAAGAATAAGAAGGAAGCTAAAAAGCTTGCAAGGTCTTGCAGATATTTTTTGGCTGAAGCACCATTGATGCCTTTGATCGGAAAGTCCCTAGGACCTTTTCTAGCGCCGAAAAATCTTATGCCATCACCAATACCTCCTACTGCTAATCTAAAATCCATTGTCGATCAAAAAAGAGATATTATTAAAATTCAGCTAAAAGACTCGCCAACAATTCATGTAGCAGTAGGTGCAGAGGATATGAAAGATGAGGAGATAGCTGAGAACATTGACACTGTTGTTAAGTCTGTTATGGCAAGTCTGCCAAAAGGCAGGGAGCAAATTAAAAACATAGTTATTAAGCTGACGATGGGAAAGCCAGTAAAAGTGATTTTATGAAAGGAAGAAAAGAACCAAGAAAGGAAAAAATAGAAGCTGTTGAAAAACTATCGGAAATGATAAAGAGCTATCCAGTGATAGGAATCTTAAGTTTGTACAAGACTCCTGCGTCTGCTTTGCAGAAAATAAAAAAAGAACTTAAAGGAAAGGCTGTTATTAAAGTTTCAAAAAAGAGCACTGTACTTCTTGCCTTGGAAAAAGCTGGTAAAGCAAACTTGAAAGAATTTATAACAGACTATCCAGCTTTAATGCTAGCAAACCTAGATCCTTTCAGATTATATTTATTTTTACAAAAAAAGAAAACTCCGGCATCAGCAAAACCTGGAGACATTCCAGCAAATGATATAGAAGTGAAGGCTGGTCCAACTGATTTGCCACCAGGCCCAGCGATATCTACATTAACAAAGGCTGGCTTGCCTGCCAAGGTCGAGGCTGGAAAAATAGCAATTATGAAGGACAAGGTCGTATGCAAGGCTGGAGAAAAGGTTTCCCTAGAATTGGCATCTGCCTTACAACTGCTAAAGCTTGAGCCAATGGAAATCGGCTTGAATGTTGTTGTTTTTGATGAAAATGGAACCATCTACAAGAAAGAACAATTGTTCATAGACGAAACTAAGCTTTTAAATGATATTCAACTGGCAATTAGAAATGCATTTAACTTGTCTGTGAATTCTGGCTATCCAACCAAAGAAACAATTGGGTTCATGCTTGCTAAGGCACAACTGCAAGCTAAGCAACTTGCATTGGAAGCTAAAATAGAGTGATTATATGAAAAACTGGGAAAGAACCATAAGAGAAGAAACCGAGAAATGTAAAGTTACAACTCTTGGTGAAAATAATAAGCGCTATCCTTATGCAATCTTACCTCTAGAAAGCAGAGCCAATCCAAAATATCTAAATGCTATAACCTCCGGTTTAACTTCTATGTTAGCAAGGGAAATAAAAAAGGCAAATGTGATTGTTGGAATAGAGGCTAAGGGATTTTTTCCATCAGTCCTTGTTGCCAAGGATTCTAGAAAAAAACTAGTTGTGGTAAGAAAAAGAGATTATAAGATTCCTGATCAAGTTGTATTTGAACACGAAACAGCTTATGGAAAGAAAGAATCCTTATACTGCGTTGGGCTTGAGAAAGGTGATAAAATTTTAATTGTTGAGGATATCATATCTAGCGGAGGCACGGCAAAAGCTGTTATTAACGAACTGAAGAAGAAGCATAAGGTAGTTGGCATTGGAACGCTATATGATAGAAGTGATGGCAGAAAAATTATCAAAAAAGAAACAGGAATTTCACCAAAAAGTTTGGCAACCATAAATATTGTTAATGGAAAAGTGAAAGTATTAAGATTTTATCCTAATAATAATTTGGGTGATTAATATGGTGGAAATAAATGATGAATTAAAAAATTTAATTGAGAGTAATGTAGTATCTTTTTCAACAGTTGATAAAGATAAAGCTCCACATTCAATCGCAGTTGCATATGTTAAGGTTGTTGACAATGATAAGATTCTGATTTCAGATAATTATATGAAAGAGACTGTAGAGAATATAAAAAACAACAATAATATTTCTCTATTAATCTGGAATGAAAATTGGAAGAAAGATTGTTTTGGTTTTGAATTAAAAGGTAAAGCTCAATATTTTACTTCAGGTAAATGGAGAGAATATGTTAAAAAAATACAAGAAAATAAAGGTAACCCAGCAAAGGGAGCAATTTTAATAACAATATCAAAAATTAAAAAATTAGCATAATGAGGTGTAAAAAATGGAGTTAATATATTCAGCACTTTTGCTTCATAGTGCAAAACAAAAAGTAGATGAACCGAACATAACAAGAGTTTTGCAAGCAGCTGGAATAACACCAGATACATCAAAAGTAAAAGCATTGGTTGCAGCGATGGAAGGAATTGATATAGACGCTGCTATCGCTAAAGCTGCTATGCCTGTCGCAGCGCCAGTAGAAGCAAAGGTTGAAAAGAAAGAAGAAAAAGAAGAAGATATGGAACGCAAGGCTGAGCAGGCCGTAGAAGGTCTCGCAGGATTGTTTGGGTAATTATTTAATACTTTATCCTAACCTTCCTCTGGCTTTTCTTCTAATGCTTTTTCTAATTTGTAATGCACATTAATTACTATTAAATAATCTTAAATTCTTTTAAATTTTAGTAATAATTATGAAAAGAAATGAGTTATTATCAAAATTAAGAGAAATGAATAGTCCTCAGATAGCTGAATTTTTTCATATGCCAAGTAAAAAGGCTGGAGATTTAAAAACAGCTATTGCTCCAAAAAGGTATATTGATTTAACTGACCATAATAAAACTGCAAAAGAGATAGCAGAAAAGCTTGGATATAAAGAAACAACTGTTAATTCACATAGATACTTATTAATAAAATATGACTTGGATAATAGAAAAACATCAGACGTCAAAAACAGTTTAATAAAATTTCTTAGAAAGCCTCGTAGTAAGCAAGAAATTAAAGAAAAAGGGTTTAATACGGACGCGGTATATCGATACGGGGAAATTACTTCAGTTGGACCTAAAAATCGAAGATTATATTACTTAAAAGGTCAGAAAAAAACAGCAGAAAATGAATTAGAAAGAAGAATAGATGAACGTGATGAATTGGTTTTAAATGTATTAACCGAACCTATGTCTGTAAATGAACTGTGTAGACGTGCTAAAACAAATTATAATCATATATTAATATTAGAAAGCGAGGGAAAACTTCTTAGAGCAAGGAATGTTTATAGTAGTAAGAAAAGTGGTGAGAAGGGAAAAGAAGTTTGGTTACTTAAAAAAGACCATTTGTATAAACCTGGACAAGAACAAGATGTTGCTGATATTATAATTCAAAGAATTCATTCAATGGGAAATTTAAGCCAAGCAGAAAAAAGCTCATTAACTTGGTACGCCAGAAAGCTTCCAAAACCAATTTTTGAAATTGTTCATAAATCCTATACATTTCATTCAGAAAGTGAAGGTCCTAAAGATAAAAGTAGTATGTTACTTCAAGGAATTGATGAAAATTATTGAAAATAAATGTAATGCATATCAATTACACTTCCTAAGTTCAACAAAGTTTAAATCTTTTGATGTAATTAATAGTTACTATGAAAATAGCAAAAATAATGCCAATAGCAATTATTTTCTTAATAGTATCAGTAACTATAGTTAGCGCAACTCACACATCTAGTGTAACAATGACTCCTAGCAGTTGGGCAAAAGGAACTGACAAGTCTGTCTCATTAATAGTCACAAACACAAATGGCGACTCTATAATAAAGGTAGAATTGTTAGTCCCTGAAACATCAGACCAAGTTCCACTTTATATTATAAAGGACGTAACTACACCTGGTGGTTGGAATTATTCTCTAACAACTAGACCTGGTCAAACTCCTTATAAAATAACCTGGATTGGACTCGGAATCAATAATGGAAATTCTTTGACCTTCGGATTAACAGCCACATCTCCAGGAATTTCAGGAGATTATACATGGACTTGGACAACAACTGATGTAAAAAGTGGAACTTACACTGGATCTATAATAGCAAATGTAGGAAAGGCACCAGTTTCATACTTTGTAATTTCAGGCGTACCAACAAGTTCAGTTGCAGGAAACAGCTTTAAAATCAATGTAAAAGCTTATGGAGACGATAGTCAGATAAAGAAAGATTACGTTGGAACAATAACTTTTACTTCAACTGATTCATATGCAGTATTGCCACTTGATTATACATTCCAAGTAACAGACTATGGATCAAAAGATTTTACAATAACATATAAAACAACAGGCGACCAAACTTTCACTGTAAAAGATTCAATTGCAGGAATCTCTAAAGAATCAACAAAAACTTCAGTTAAGCCAGGAACTGCAACTGACATAGGAATAAATCCTGAGGATAAAACGGTTTCAGCTGGAGAAAAAATAGAGTTTAAGGTATCAGCCAAAGATGCTTTGGGCAATGTATTTGATGTAACAGGCAATGCAACTTTGACAATCGATAAGAAGGCTGGCGGAAGTTGGAATAAAAGTGTTTATACAACTGAAAAAGAAGGAACATGGATTGTAATTGCAAGTTACAATTCGTTAGTTAGCGGGACGACACTAACGGTTGGTAAAGTTACAGTGGTTACTCCAACAGAGCAAATAAATATCACTCCTACCGTCCCAGAAACAACAACTCCTAAGCTTTCATTAACCATTCCAGAATCAATCACAATAGCACCTGGTGCAAACGATACAACAGTAGTAACTGTCAACAACAACGGTGATAAGGAATTAACAGGCGTAGAAATAAATGTTAGCGGTGTTCCAAGTGAATGGGTAAGCATTTATCCATTGCTAAATGACATACCTGCAAAAAGCTCTAAAGACTACCTAGTCATAATATTTGTTCCTCAAAATGAAACAGGATCGAAGACAGTATTGTTTACAGCAAAATCTGGTGAAGAAACAGCATCAAAGAATACTAGTCTGGTAATATCAAGCGCCCCAACTGGAACATTTACAATGCCAAAGAATCTTTTGCAATTAGGCGTAGTGATAATAGCAGTGGCAGCAGTTGTAATTATTGGCTGGGAACTTTGGTTTAAAAAGCCAAAAGCAAAGTGATTAGAATTTTTAATTTTTTAATCCTTTTTATTAGATTTCTTAATATTTTATTCTATAATCTTAGATAATTGAGAGAATTTTGTTATAATTGCGTCTGGCTTTTCGAATACCTTATCATCATATTTTCTCCAAGGAGTAGATTTTCTATATTTTTTAGGTGGTATGTAAAGAACAGCTTTCATTCCTTTTTGCTTAGAAGCTTGTACATCTCTGATAGGATCATCGCCTACATATAAAACATTTTGAGGAGACTCTCCAATTTTTTTAAGTATAAAATCAAACACTAAAGAACTTGGTTTTTCTGTTCCAATCTCTTCAGATGCAATTATAAAATCAAATAAATTAAATACCTTATACAACTTCATAGCCATTCTTACATCGGAACTTCTTCCATTGCTAAACACTGCTAATTTTTTGCCTTTTTCTTTTAGGCTTTTTAGTGTACTTTGAATTTCATTTCTTCTTTGGTCGCTAGAATATATCTGTTTGTAACCATCTCTATAAATCGAAAGTAGTTCCTTAGAGAGGCTGGAAACATCTAAATGTTTTATTCCTAGATTTTCCAATGCTTCTTCAATTATAGGCTCTTCTTGAGCAAAATGAGAAATATGTATATAATTAACATTTTCATTAGCTTCATTCCATTTTTCAATTATTTCTTTTCTTCCTATATTATAACCTGATTTTTCAAATGTTTTTTGAAAGTCTACTGCCTTAAGTTTTAAGATATCTTGAAATGGGTCATGAACAATAGTGTTACCATAATCAAAAACAACTGCATTTACTTTGATTTTTTTCATAAAAATACCATAGTTTATTATAAGTTGTAAATAATTAATAGATAAATTTTTGTAGTCTTAATCATATTAGTTAGATATCGGTGGAGATATGCAAACTGATAAAAAATCTTTGATTAATGTTTTGCAAAAAGACTGGAAGAAATACTGGTTTGTAGAACTTTTCAAAGAAAAGGGTTTTAAGAGAAAGCAATGCAAGAGCTGCGGAAAATTCTTTTGGACACTAACTGACCAAGAAGTATGCAATGAGGCTAGATGCAAAGGTTATACTTTTTTAGAAAAGCAATTGGCCAAAAAAATGGATTATTTTAAGACTTGGGAATCTGTAAAAGATTTTTTTGTTAAGAACGGTCATACTGCATTGAAGAGGTATCCTACTATCTGCAAATGGTATCCTTTATATTTTACAATAGCTGGAATAGTAGACTTTTACAGAATTGCCAATAACAAACTAACTTTTGAATTTCCTACTAATCCGATCATATTATCCCAGCCATGCTTAAGATTTAATGATATCAGTAATGTTGGCTTAACAGGCGAGCATTACACCTGCTTCAACATGATACAGCAAAGCTCCTTATGGGACGGTAAGAAAGGATATTGGAAAGATAAGTGCATAGATTTTGATTATAATCTTTTGACTAAAGTTCTTGAAATTAAACCTGAAGAAATAAATTTCATAGAAGATGCTTGGATTGGCTACGGAGCTTTCGGCTATTCCTTGGAATATTTTGTTGGCGGGATTGAAATGGGAAATGCAGTCTTTACAGAATTTGAAGGTGATTTAGATAATTACAAAGTAATGAAGGAAAAAATAATAGATATGGGAGCTGGTTTGGAAAGATTCTGCTGGATTGGACAAAGAACTAATACAAGTTACGAAGCAGTATTCGGTTCATTGATAGAAAAAATGATAAAGAAAGCTGGTATCGATTATGATAGGAAATTCTTTTCAGAATATGCAAAATTTGCTGGTTATTTAAATTTCTCAGAGTCTAATGTAGAAAAAGAGAAAGAGAAAATTGCAAAAACTCTTAAACTTTCTAAAGAAGAACTTTACCAGAAAGTAAACCCAATGGAAAAAATTTATGCAATTGCTGATCATTCAAGAGCTTTGTTGTTTGCATTGTCCGATGGCGGACTTCCGTCGAATATGGGCGGTGGCTATAATCTAAGGGTGGTTTTGAGAAGGGCTCTAAACTTCATAGAACAATTAAACTCGCCTTTTAGCATAGAAGAGATAATAGAAGAACAAGCAAAGTACCTTAAAAAAATGAATCCGGACCTTATAGAAAATTTAGAACACATAAATAAGATTTTGGATAGTGAAAAAAGAAAATACAAAGAAACCAAAGAAAGGGTCAAAGGCATGGTTGAATCTTTGGCTAAGGAAGAAATCACAGAAGAAAAACTCATAGAGTTATATGATTCACATGGAATAAACCCTGAATTAATAGCAGAGGTTAATAGCAAAATAAAAATACCTTCTGACTTCTATGCAAAAGTCACAGAGAAGCATTTACAGGAAAAAGTTGAAAAAGAAGAAAAGAAGATGGATGTAGAAGGTCTGCCGAAGACAAAGAAACTATATTATGAGAATGAAAAATTATTTGAGTTTAAAGCAAAAGTCTTGAAAGTCGATGGAGAAGAAGTTGTCCTTAATCAAACAGCTTTCTATCCAAGAGGCGGAGGACAAGAGCCTGACCTTGGTTTTATTAATGATTGTGAAGTTTATGATGTTGAACCTTACGAAGGCGTCATATTCCACAGAGTAAAAAATCCTAATTTTAAAGTTGGAAATAGTGTTAGTTGCAAAGTCAATTCCGATAGAAGAGAACAAATAAAGAAGCATCATACTTCAACTCATTTAATTAATATGGCTGCAAGGAAATTGCTAGGTAATCATATCTGGCAGGCAGGATCAAAGAAAGATGTAGATAAGGCACATTTGGATTTGACTCATTATGAGAATTTAACAGAAGAACAGACAAGAAATATAGAAGATTTTGTAAACAATATGATTAAGAAAAAAATAAAAGTTAAAAAAGAAATCCTGCCAAGGAGCGAGGCAGAAGAAAAGTATGGATTCATCATTTATCAGGGCGGTTCTATTCCCGAGACGACACTAAGAATCATTAGCATAGCTGGAATAGATTCTGAGGCTTGCGGCGGTTTGCATGTCGATAACACTGAAGAGATAGAAGAAGTCTTTATTTTCAGTACAAAAAGGATGCAAGACGGCGTAATACGAGTTGAATACGTTGCTGGAAAAGATTTGGTTAAGAAAACAAAGGAAAAGATTCTAGTGGAGAAAAAGTTGTCTGAAGAAAGACTAGAAAAAAAGATGAGAGAAATCACGGAGCAAAAAAATAAGATTAAAATTTTAAAAGAAGAATCTAAAAGACTTTTCGGAATTAATTATATTGATACGGAAGATATGAAAGAACTAGAAGTATTTGGAAGAGAAAGTGTAAAAGATGAACCTGAAAAATTTTCTGTTTTAATTGGAAAAGGAATTGTTTTTGGAATTAAAGGTGAAAAATGTACTAAGGATATAGAAAAAATTGTAAAAGAAGTTGCTAAAATAATGGATGGTTCAGCTGGTGGTTCTGGAAATGAATTCAAAGGCGGCGGCCCTTTAAAAAAGAAAGGCAAAGAAGCTTTTGAAAAGATTAAAAAATAATTCTATTTAATTCATCTTTTACTCTCTCTGAAGAATAGCCTTTTTTTACAAGTGAATTAAAAACATTTTCCCTCATTCTCTCTTTTACTTCAGGTTTTTTGCTTTCTCTAATATATTCCCTTAATGATCTAGCAGCAAGCGGCAATTGTAAAACATGATAATAAAATTCTAGAAAGAGACCCCCCAAATCTTTTAGGCTTGTTGGCCAAGATGGATTTAACTTATCTTCTATGGCATACTCTATACTCATTTCCCTTATTTTTATTGGACTAAGCTTTATCATGATAAAAAATCGTAAGTAAAGAATTTAAACCTTAGTCTTATAATAAAAACCATGGAAAGATTACTTGATGTTGAAAGAAAACGTCAGTTATGCAGTAAAATTGCTGAAAGCTATAGAGAAAAAGCAAAGGAGGTTCGCATTTTTGGAAATAAGATAGTGCCACCTAAATGTGAAAATTTATTTTTTCCACCCTTTATTGGAGAAATCGTAGGCGATATCCTTGAAATAAACCACTCAAACACCGCCTATCATCTTGAAAAAGAATCCAGAAAGTACGATGATCTTGCCAATTCTAGATTTAGAATATACTTTAAACCTGTAAGTAGCCTTCAAAAGACTTTGAACAAAATCTTAAATTTAACAGTATAAAAATAGGAAAATCTAACAAATTATCTATAGTCTATCATAATAACATCGTTGTTCTTAATGGTGTAAAGTTCGTAATCAGAATTTTCTACCCACTTAGAGTTTGAATAATCCCATAAATACATTTTCATAGAAGTGGTGTTGGTATTACAATAGCCTAGAATACAGGTGCTGTTGAAGGTTTGATTCCAAACATTAAAGAAATCTTTTAATTTAACGTCCTCAGAAACAGTCTTGTAAATTATTCCGTCTGTATTTCCCGTATAAATTTTAGCATTGGTTTCATTATTAACTATTCCAGTATCAGCCGGTATAGGATATTGCTCTCCGTTTACAACTATTATTATCTTAGCTTGCCAGCTAGAAGTGTTTTGACCGCTAGGAAATGCAGCAATAATTGCATAGGTTAAACTACTTCCCAAAAACATCAAAAGTATGAATATTGTAATTATTCGATTTCTGGTTGCCTTCTTCACTTTTTCTCACCATAATCTGGTCTCTTCTCGCCGTAAACTCCGCCCTTTATGAATAAGTAAGCATTTGTTGCAGCCTCAGCTCCCTCAGCTGCGGCAACAACTATTTGCGCAAAAGAACCTGTAGCATCGCCTGCAGCAAAAACTCCTGGAAGATTTGTCTCAAAATTCTCATTAACTTTGATGAAATTCTTTTCATTGATTTCTATTCCAGCTGTCTTAACTATCTCCGTAGTAGGAACCTCTCCAACCTCAATAAAAACTCCGTCCACCGCCAGTTCCGTCTTTTCGTTTGTGTTGACATTTTTAATTATGATCTTTTTAACAAATTTGTCTCCATTTATTTTTTCAACAACAGAGTTCCATATGATTTTAATCTTGGCCTTTTCAAGCTTCTTTTGATTAACCTCTTCAGCCCTTAGCTGATCTCTACGATGAATTAAATAAGTTTCAGAAGCAATTTCACTTGCATATATAGCAGATCTAACAGCAGTATCTGAGCCGCCAATAACAGCAACTTTCTTACCTTTGAATAGTGGCATATCACATACTGCGCAATAAGATATCCCTCGACCAATAAACTTATCCTCGCCCTCGGCTTCTAGCTTTCTGTAGTGGCTCCCGGTAGCAATTATAATAGTTTTTGCTGAGTATTCTTTTTCAGGTGTTTTAACTTTTTTCACATCGCCCTTTAAATCCAAACTAACAACTTTTGCTAGCTTAAATTCGCACCCAAATTTTTCTGCTTGCCTTTTAATATTCTCAGCTAATTTTAATCCAGACATAGGCTCTGAACCTGGATAGTTCTCCACTGAAGGTGCTAAAGCCATCTGACCCCCTAGAGTCTCGCTAAGAACTAGAACTTTAAGATTTCTTCTAGCAGCATACAAACCAGCACTCAACCCTGCCGGACCGCCACCAATGATTATAAGGTCATAACCTTCCATAAAATCACTTTATATTTTATATAATAAAAACGTTTTCTAATAACTTTATAAATTTCCTTAATAATTTAAAGTTATGCAAAAGATAAAAATTATTTCAGTAGATCTTCAGAAAGAATTTAGTGCTAACTGTGGTAAACATTATAAACATCGACCTTGTGTTGATTTTATAAAAAATGTACTCGTGCCTTTTTTAAGAAAAAATAATATTACAATTGCAGAAATCATTTCAGATTACCGACATCCTCGTCCTGACGGTTTTGACGATTGTGCTCGTCCAGGAGAAGAAGGTTATATTTCTGAAATTCCTGATGATGTAAAATTGAAAAATGTTTGGGTAAAATGCATGAATTCGCCAATCTGGACAAGAAAGAACATTGGTAATCCGAACAAGAAACCGGGAATCCCTTATCAAGATACTAAAGCCTTTACAAAATGGCTAAGTTCTACTATTGGAAAGCCTGAAGGTGTGAATGAGGTTGTCTTGATTGGTTTAACTCTTGATTGCTGTGTATTTTCCACAGCACAAGAATTATGCTGGCGAGGTTACAAAGTTAAAATATTAAAAGAGGCTGTTGATACGTATTCTGGAAATACGCAAGAAAAGGAAATGATTTTGAATAATCCACCTTTATTAAATTGGGCAAAAGTTATTTCTTGGAATGAATTAAAAGAAAGATTTTGAACTGACAAAATTAAAGCTTCTCAATATTGCTAAACAACTTCATAATATACAATACTAGGAGTATTGATAAAGAAAATATCGAAGTCATTAAAATCAATTGAAGCCACGCAACTAAGTAAAACATATTTAAATATATAACAACTATTTATTTAAGTTTTATGATATGTGAAGTGATGACATGGAAGATTGGGTGAGCGAAGTAAAACAAAGGGCATTAACAGGCAAACCTCTAATTTCCGGAGGAAGGTCAAACAAACTAGGTAAAATCAGCTTTGATGATTTGGTTTTTATTCCCAAGCAGTTGACGGGAAGACCTATAGACTATTTTAAAGAAGAAATAATATCTGAAACAATAATAGGGAAAACCTCCCAGTATCCTCTGAAGCTAAAAATTCCGATAATGATTAGTGCTATGAGTTTTGGAGCATTAAGCAAGGAAGCAAAAACAGCTCTGGCAAAGGCTTCTACCTTGGTTGGAACATCTGAAAATACTGGGGAAGGAGGAGTACTCCCTGAAGAAAGACAATATGCAAAAATTTTAATCATTCAATATTCTACTGGAAGATTTGGAATCACAGAGGAAATTCTAAAAACTGCTGACGCAGTTGAAATAAAAATTGGTCAAGGAGGAAAACCTGGACAAGGAGGATTGCTGCCTGCAGATAAAGTAACAGAAGAAATTGCAAGAATAAGAAATGTTCCAATGGGTAAAGACATTCACTCGCCGCCTGCTCACCCAGACATATTTTCAATAGATGATTTGAAAAAGAAAGTTAAATGGCTGAGAGAAATCACAGGTGGAAAACCAATCATAATCAAGCTAGGAGCAGGAGATGTTGAGAATGATGTAAAACTTGCTTTGAAAGCTGAGCCAGATGCTATAGCTGTTGATGGAATGGGCGGTGGAACTGGTGCAGCGCCACGAATAATGCTGGATGATTTTGGAATTCCTAGTTTAGCTGCTTTAGTAAAAGCTAAAAAAGCAATGGGAAAATCAAAACAGGAACTAATAATTGGAGGCGGTTTAAACAAAGGAGCTGATGTTGCAAAAGCCTTGGCATTGGGAGCTGATGCAATCTTTATGGCTACGCCATGCCTAGTAGCAATGGGCTGCATTTACTGCAAGCTATGCTATAAGGGAAAATGCCCAATGGGAATAACAACCCAAGACCCAGAGTTGAGAAAGAAATTAAACATAGAAGAAACTTCAAAGAATGTTGCCAACTTTTTAAATGCGTGCACAGAAGAAGTTAAAATGGCCGCAGCAGCCTGCGGCAAAAAGAATATACATGAATTAAGCAGAGAAGATTTGTTGTCCATTGACTCTAAAATATCGCAGATAACCGGAATACCTTTGGTTTAACTACAGATGCCTCTGGCCTCTTCTGATAGAATTTTTATTTTATTTTTAGGAATCTTCGAGCTTTCGCTCAGTTCTTTTATGCTTATTCTAACCAAGTCTTTAACCAAGACAAGATTAACGTTTGCCAATCTCTCCAGAGAGTCTGCATCAAGCCTTGTAAGCATTGTTATTGGATAAAGTTTGTTCTTTTCTATTAAATATCCCAATCCCTGATTCTCAGGATAGTTCCAACCTATTAATCGCATGTCCTTACAGTTAGCATATTGAACAGCGTCTTCAGAAAATTTTGTATTGCAAACCAGCCATGGCTGGTTAAATTTCCTGCATAGGCCGCTTTTAAATCCGTCCTGCAAATCTAAAAATCTTGCATACGTATAAAGAGCTTCTCTTAAGCCAGTGAAGATGCCTGGAATATTGTGATACTTGCACTCAATCATATAGTTATTATTATCCTTTGTTGCTATCACATCAACCTCATGGGAAACGCATTTTCCCCTGATTATGGAATGAACTTTTGTCTCGTAGCCATATTCCCTGAAAATTTCTGCAACCAAGTGCTCGAAAGTAAAGCCGGCAGGTCCTAGCCTAAATATAGATCCCTTCAAATCATATCTAGCTGCCACTATTGGTTTCTCTTTTTTCAACAAGGATAAGGTTATGTGCAAAATTTCTTTGGTAGAAATACCATCATAAGATTTCTTTTCAACCTCCCTAGCAATTCTATCTGCTAGTTCTTCTGAAGCACCTGCTCTCAGGCAGGTTCTTTTAATTTTTTCAGGATTAAACTTCTCTGTTTCGCCAGAAGACTTAACAACCCACATGCTATCAAAATTGTTTTTGTTATTAATAAATTATAGCCCTGGCAGGATTCGAACCTACGTTCCGAGGTATCTCTCTGTTTGACCAGAGCCTCGTGTCCTACCAACTAAATTTAGCTCTTGGCCGCTAGACGACAGGGCTATTTAATTCTATAATTTCAGTGTTTAAGAAATTATTCTAAATTGCCCGTATTAGATTGCAACTAGGGTCTACTTCAACAAAATGATGAGCTTTTCCTTCTCTGAATTCTGAGCACTGGTTTTCTGGCAAATTATCTATCAACTCTCTTGGTGAGTGAGCAACATCGCAAACCCAATCGGTTATATTCCAGTTTGGATTATCGTCTGACAAGCATGGTCCATTAGTGTAATCTAAATTCTGCAGATTGTCTTTGCATATTTTAAGACAAGAAAATACTGCCTGCTCCTTAACATCTTTGTTTGTAGTTGACTGGGTACACAAGCTAAAAGAAACCAATAGAAGAATTGAAAATACAAGTAGCTTCATTGAATCATCTTAAAGCTTCAGCAATTCTCTTTCCAAATTCTTTTGCAGCCTGCGGCCCATTGCCTGTTATTATTTTTCCATCTTGTTCAACTGGCTTTCCAGTATAAGTTCCAACAGCATTTATATTATTTTTTTCAGAAGGGAAAGCTGTTGCCTTCTTTCCATCTAAAATGCCTGCATTCGCAAGAATCGAGGGTGCCATACAAATTGCTGCTGTAATCTTACCAGATTTACTAAATTCCCTAGCTAAGTTTAAGGCATATTGATTATCAAAATAAACTGCTGCACCAGAACCGCCAACAAAAACTATTGCATCAAAATCATTTGCATTAACGTCGTGAATTGCTTTATCTGGTTTAACTATTTTTCCAAACATACTTTTCGATGGTTGTCCAGTCGAATTGACAACTGTAATCTTATTTCCTAAATCCTCTAGAATTTTTCTGGTTTCAAAATACTCTTCATCCCTAAAATCTACCGGCGCAATCACCATCAAGACTTTTTTATTCATAAGAATTATTTGGGTTGTAAATTAATAAATAAATACTTGTCGGTTTCAATTATTTACACGGTGATTTGATGCCGGTAATAGGAATAAACATAAAGTCTGTTGATGCAAAGAAGCATGAAGAAATAATAGGCGCAGTAAAGGTAAACAGCAATACCGTCATAAAGGATATAAAAGAGCAAGACTTGCCTGCCTTAAAGCAAAAAGGCTTAACAATTGGATTTGAATTTAAAACAGAATATATGGACGATAAGAAAAAAACTGTGGCAGAAATCATTATTGGCGGCGATGTCCTTTTTATAGACGAACAGCTTGAAAAAATCATAAAAGACTGGAAAAAAGACAAAAAGCTTTCTGACGAGGTTAATCTTCAAGTCATAAACGCTGTTTTAAGAAGAAGTATAATCAGGGCTCTAAGCTTAAGTGAAGAACTACAGCTACCGCCTCCGATTGCACTACCATTTGCAAAAAAGAATCAAGAAGAAGATAGCAAATATATTGGTTAAGCCCTGCAAAAGATTTTATTATTATAGAAATTCATATATTCTTATGATAGACAAAGCCGCAGATTTTATAAAAAATTGCAAAGAAAATACTGTAATAATCTACGATATTGACGGAGACAGCATTGGCTCCGCTGTTTTAATTGCTAAGACAATAGAAAAACTCTTTAGCTACGTCCCTCAAGCATTTATAATAAATCACGACCTGTTTACAGTTGATAAAGGAATTTACAAAGAGATAGTTGACAAGAAGATAAAGAATGTTATTATAGTCGATGTGGCAGTTGATGAAACTCCTGATTATGTTTTGAAAATTGATAGAAAAGTAAAAATTCTAATTATAGATCATCATCAAATTCATAAAGATTTAAACAAGTTTAATAATATAGTTCATGTAAACCCTCATTTCTGGAATTCTAAAGTAGAGCCAGTTAAGTACTGCACCAGCAAGATTACTTATGACATTTGTAGCAGAATAACTGATATAGAAGACTTGGCTTGGCTAGCTGGATTAGGAATAATAAACGACTATTGTGGAGAGCGGTGGAAAGACTTTCTAGACAAGATATATGAAAAATATCCTATACTGAAAAAGGGTAAGGAACCTTATTCGTTCGAGTCTAATTTTGGCTTGATAAACCATATGGTGACGGCTGGCTATTATCATTCCGGTTTAAGGGGCGGTAAAATTGCATATGAAGCCTGTTTAGAAGCAACTTCACCTTTAGACTTGTTGGAAGCTAGAACCTCTAAAGCAAAAACTTTAATGGAGTTTTATTGCGAAGTTCAAGAAGAAATCGATAAAATCATAAGCAACTGGAAGAAATATGCTGAGATACATGAAGATAAGAAGCTTGTTTTCTTGGAGTTAAAGACTAGGTTTGCAATAAAATCACCCATCTCAACTATACTTGGTATTAGAAACCCGAACTATACTTTTATAATATTCAGAGAAAAGGGGAATTTCATCCAGATAAGTTTGAGAAGGGAAGATGGAAAAGTTGATTGCGGCAAGCTTGCCGAAATTGCAACAAAAAACCTTGAAAATGCAAACGGCGGAGGCCATTGCCTACATCCTGATACTTTGGTTGTCGCAAACGATGGAAGAATAGTCAAATTAAAAGATATTTGCATAAACGACAAGCTGAAAAGTATTAATTTTTACACATTAAAACTTGAAAATTCTAAATGCACAAAAAAATTTGATAACTTGAAAAATACTTTTTACACCATTAGAACTACATATGGATTTTCCTTAACATCATCACCCGATCATAGAGTATTTACAATAAAATCCACCAATGGAAAAATAAATATAATTGAGAAAAAAATTAAAGATTTGAAAATAGGAGATTTTATTGCATCTGCAAATATAATTGAACCTGAATGTGCTGTTCAATATGCACCAAATGTAGATGATATTATTAAAAGAGCCATGAGAGTAGGTCACAGATGGAAAAGAGTTACTATTCCTAAAAAGATAGATGGTAAGTTAGCCCAACTTTTTGGATACTTTATTGGTGATGGACATATAGAAAACGATGACGTTGTTGAAATGAGAGATGAAAGATTAGAAGTTCTAAAAACCTATGAAGGAATAATAAAAGATATTTTTAGTTGTGACTCAAGCATTTCTAAAATAAAGGACAAAAATTGCTGGAGACTTAGAGTATTCAGTTCCACTATAGCAGCTTTTATAAAGAGATTAGATAAGCAACTAATTGAAAAATCGCCAAATGATGTAGTTAAGGGTTTCATCAGAGGAATTTTTGATGCAGAGGGATCCGATTCTGAAAGTCAAGTAGAAATCACAATGAATAACGAAGATCTTATAACAAGGATTCATTTGCTGCTTCTAAGATTTGGAATACATGCAAATAAAAATAAGCATGGAGATTATTGGAGACTTTGCATCAGGGGAGAAAATATGGATAAATTCAAGAATATAGGATTTACAGCTAGTGACAAGATGAACAGGCTTGTTGATTATAGCTTCAAAACAAGTAGGATTATACCGATAAAATTGGGGGATGTGAGAAAATATATTAAAAGGAAATATAATCAAGATATCTACCTCAAAAGAGAAAATAACAGGCACGTTTCTGAAAATGAATTGAAATGGATCAAAACGAGAAATGGAAATCTATTTGGTGAAATAGAAAAATTATTCAATGTTAACTGGGTAAAGTTAAAGAAAATTGAAGTTAAAGACAAACCATCACATCTACAAGATATGGAAACTACGCACGGTAATTATATAGCCAATGGATTAATAGTTCATAACTCCCCTGCTGCTGGAGCTTTTATAATGGCTAAGGATTTGGAAAAGTTTAAGAAGAATGTTTTAAAATATCATAAGTGAATTATTTTCATGAAACTTTCAAAAAAGTTTTATTCTAGAAGCACTGAAAAAGTTGCTAAGGAATTGCTAGGAAAAATTCTAGTTCACAAGGCAAAGGAAGGGATTTGCAAGGGAAAGATTGTAGAGACTGAAGCATATTTTGGAAATTACAATCCTGCCTCTCATGCTTATAGAAAGAAAACAAAAAGAAATTTTTTAATGTTTGAAACTCCTGGAAAAGCTTACGTTTACTTTTGTTATGGAAATCATTGGTTGTTTAACATAGTTGCAAAAGAAGATGAAAATCCTGGGGCAGTACTTATAAGGGCGTTGGAACCTATAGAAGGAATTGAAATAATGAAAAAAAGGAGAAAAACTAATGAAGCTAAGAATCTTACAAACGGACCAGGGAAACTTACTAGAGCATTAGGAATAGGAAAAGACCAGAACGGCTTAGACTTGACTGAAGATATTTTATTTTTAGAAGATTCTGACGAAAAATTTGAAATCGTTAAAGCAAAAAGAATAGGAATCTCTAAGGGAAAGGGAAGATTGTTAAGATTCTACATAAAGAACAATGATTTTGTATCTAAAAAATAAAAATTTTCTATTA
>Ga0315282_10000117_pt1 | contig 157283 bp, 158 predicted proteins | sample YL17G07_20_MG_FD_203693 | JGI IMG/M metagenome (GOLD analysis project Ga0315282, IMG submission 203693) | Sediment microbial communities from Yellowstone Lake, YNP, Wyoming, USA - YL17G07_20 | ecosystem: Environmental > Aquatic > Freshwater > Lake > Sediment | place: USA: Wyoming | collected... | reverse complement strand
CCATTTATTACCTAAAATTATTCTAGGTAAATTGGAAGTATATGCTCTGTTTCAGCCTATGCCACCAGCAGACCCACGTTATGTTTATTTTAATTGGTTAAAATTCGACTGGCATCCTGGATTAAAACCCTATGATATTGGGAGATGAATGGAAATGAAGGAGACCTGGTTGAAGAAAGGCTTGGTCGTCTCTGTTATCCTTTTATTCATCGGTGTCGCTGTTGCACCAAGCATAAACTTTACAGTTGTGAAAGCATCCGATGACAACAACCTTGTTGAAGTGACTTCTCAGGCATGTGGCATCCAGGGGTTTGGAAACACCACAGTGAAACTCACCAAAGAACAATACCAGAACCTGGAGCAATATCTTGTTGATTTCCGAGCCAGATTGAACCAAACGACAACCAGGGAGGAAGCAGTTCCCATTTTCAAGGATGCGGTTGTGGAGTTGAACAAGTATGGGTTGTTGCCAAACGGGATGAGTGCTGAGAAAGCACAAAAGTTGGTGATTGGTTCTTTTCATAATCCAATGTATAATAATATTATTAAAAGGATACATAAGAGTAATACAGGCAAATCCATAGAAAATTATTTTTGTTTAATAGGAGGTATTACAAGTCAGACTTATCCACTTGGTTTTATTGGTTTTTCCGAACCAATCATAAGTATCCTTTGGTTGTTTGGCTTGTTCCCACATCTAATGCCAGTTCAATTTCTTGGACCCGTTGCATTCGGTAATAGTTTTATACAATGGACAGAATCAACCAAATATAAGGATAATAGCGGAGGAAGTTTTCCAGCTCAAGGTTGGATAGCAGCGGTTGGTTCAAATGGAAAAACGGTAATGTCTGGTCCATTCTATGGAGTTCTTGACTATTATTTCTTTGGTATCAATTTGGAATATTGGACTTATTACATTGGTATAAACAGTTTTACAGGCCTCATTATTGGTTTTCAAGGAGGAAGACTCGTTTTAGGTTTTGCGCATCACCTGGCTTTAGCTGATAGTTACCTTCCATGAAACTCATCGTGGTTGTCATTTTGATTCGCACAATGCTTATTAACTGTTGATTAAGAAACAAGAATGATATTACCTCCCATCTAATCATTGAAATGCTCGTGGTGCAAATAGTTATTTTAAATGGAATTCTGATTGCTTGGTCATGAGGTCGAATGTTTTTTTTATAATGCTTGGTGATGCGTTCACGAAGTTAGGAGGAGGAATATACGGTGGTGTTGCAGTTGCATACTATGTGAACACTTTCATGCTCGAGAAACCATTCAATATCTTCCCTTGATATTTCACCCACAGGTTTATCGTTCACCCCTTTCAAGAGCATCCTCATGAGGCATATATGGTTCTGGACGGTCATGGGGCGGTACTTGTTGATGATGGAGGTCTCATACTGTTTGAGAACAGTAGAATTAGTAGAGTTCATCGAATAACCTCCCACGAGAATATTGGTTTGTGGTTTTTCAAGGTTTTCGAAACCAGCCTACTTAAAGTTGTGAAGGCACCGTCTTTAATATTTAAAGTCTCTCTTGAGGAATCAGGTGATTTTTTAGGACAAAGATTGGTGCAGTGATATTCAGGTGTTTGTCGACAACAAACCTTAAATAAGATAGCCTCGTATAAAATAGTGCTATCATTAAAAATTAATATAGGGGAATGCTATTCGCACTCCCAAAGGGGATAATGTATGAAGAAAAAAGTTTTCATCGTATGTAAGGTTAGTGTGATCCTTTGTCTTTTCCTGATGGTCTCCGTGGCAGCAGGGTTTGTTCGAGCAGACGTAACAAATAAAACATCGGTTGACAGCATTGTTGATGTTTCATCACCGATCCTTCACGAGAATGGTCAGTTCGTCGACGTGTTGATGAGCGAGGCGAACGCGGTGACATCCGTGGAAGGCAGTCCTATGATGCCTGTGGTTTCGAAGACCTATGAGTTCCCGCTGGGGACAACTATTCAATCCGTGGACATCCAACCTATGACGGTCAAAACGATGAGCTCTGAGAAGCAGGTACGCCCTGTCCCGGTGCAGCAGAAAATCGGAACAGATATCGTGCCTGTTGAGGGAATGATTGATCAGACGGTGTATAGCAGCACGGCCCCGTACCCGCCGACATGGTTTTCGTATTCGCTCGGCGCCGGCCTCAATACAAGAAACGAGCATGTGCTCATCGTCTCCTGTCGTCTCACCCCAGTCCGCTACCTGCCGCACTCCTATGTTCTCGAATACAGCACAAAGTTCACGCTCCATATCGATTACACGCTACCTGCCTCCACACCGAAATCAACCACAACCTATACGCTTGTCATTATCGCACCGTCGGAGTACGCATCCGCCCTGCAGCCGCTCGTGAACTTTAAGAACAATGTTTCGATGCCGACGACGCTGGTCACCCTTGATGAAATCTATGGATCTTACCCCGGGCGGGATAACCCTGAAATGATAAAATATTTCATCAAACACACGATCGAGGACTGGAACACCGAGTACGTACTTCTGGTCGGTGATATAAAGAAAGTTCCCATCAGGCAGACCTATGGGACTCAATGGGAGGATGCCCTTCTTTCGGATCATTACTACGCGGATATCTACAATGCGAATGGGGATTTCTGCAGCTGGGATAAGAACGGGAATAATCGGTTTGGTGAGACGACCCATCAGGGCAATGATCTCGATGGTGTGGATCTCTACGCCGATGTGAACGTCGGACGGCTCGCCTGCACCGATATTTCTGAAGTCACCACGGTTGTGAATAAGATCATCACCTATGAACAGGAGGCTGCAAGTCAAACGTGGTTCAAACGTATCGTTCTTGCCGGCGGGGACACGTTCCCCCTAGCGAAAGGCGCACCGCCCTTTGTCTATGAAGGCGAGATCACGAACACGAAGGTCGGTCAGACCCTCCCAAGCTTCGCTCAGACGTACCTGTGGACCTCCAAACACAACCTCCACTGGTGGACGTTTAACAGGGCGATCAACCAGGGCGCAGGGTTTGTGAGTTACGCTGGTCATGGATTTGAGCACGGCTGGGGGACGTTCCGGCCGAACGCGGTCACCAACACCCCGATCATGTACTACGTCCCTTTCCTGAACGGACTGCATAACGGCGACAAACTCCCCATTGTCTTTTTTGACGCGTGCTTGACCTCTAAGCTTGATTTCAATGTCTCGAGCCTCCAGAACTACTATCCGCGTATCGCGGACCTTTTAGTCCGCGTTTTCAAGCTCTCCGATAACCCGTCCGATAACTACGAGTGCTTCGCCTGGGACTTCCTTGCGATGCAGAACGGCGGTGCGATCGCGACCATCGGTGCGACGAGATCCGCGTACACCTGGGTGGATGCGGACGGTGTCTACGGCGGCGCGGGATACCTCGACGTCCATTTCTTCGCGTCCTACCATGACGGTGTGACCGCTGGTCAGATGTTGACCGGTGCGCAGAACGCGTACATCCAGGGCGTCGGGAAGGATTACTTCACCATCGAGGAGTTCCTGCTCCTCGGCGACCCGAGCCTCATGGTTGGAGGATACCAATAAGCACTGGTTTTTAGAAAGAAACGCATCTGGCTTTTCCTCCTGAGGTCATCATCAGATATCAGAGGAGGAGAGCAAGGGGGGAAAAGTTTTTATTTTCCTGGTTTATTTCGAAATGGGGGACAACGTCGAAATTGGGGAGGCTGCTTTAGGTATCTGCTTTCCACTAAAGGCACATTCCTCCTATCCGATGCATCCCGTCCCCCACCTTTCACTCATGTTTTAAGGAGAGTTACGAGCGTAATACGGAAAAACAACGGGGATGTACTCTGGTAAAATAGTATTAAAAAAAAAAAACTAAAAAAAGAAGAAGGATGGTTGAATCCAACCACTGCCCTGTTTTTAATCGAATAATGCGGACAATCCTGCGGCAGCTTCTTCCTGAGTGACTTCTTCCTTCTTTTCTTCTTTCTTCTTCTCTTTCTTCTCTGCAGCAGGTGCGGCTGGTGCGGGCGCTGCCACTTGCATCGCAAGCGCTGACTTGATCGCCTCGTCGATGTTGACGCCTTCAAGCGAGGCAACAAGCGCCTTCACCCGTGTGGCGTCCACTTTGACCCCAGCAGCGGTAAGAACCTTTTTCACATTGTCCTCGTTAATCGGCTGACCTGCGGAATGCAGAAGCATCGCGCTATAGACATATTCCATATGTGTTCCTCCATTTTATTTTATGTCGGTGGTTTTTCACCGGTGGTTATTGGTTTTACGTGTGATGAGACGGCTTGCATCGACCGCTGTGCCTTCGCAAGAAGCTGTGGAAGCGTGTCTTTGGTTAGGATTGTACGCTCCACTGCGAGGCCATGCGCGCTGCGATACGCCTTCATCACGAGATAACGGATGGTCGCGTTGTTGATCCACGCGGCTTCCATCGCAACCGTAAATGCGTTCAGATGGGCGGTTCGTAGGTCGCCCATGAATCTCTCCATGTTGATGTCCAGGACCTCTGGCTTGTAGAGCATCCCGTTTTCGTAGGCCGCGTTCAGAATAAGCCCTAGCTCAATCGGCATGATCCCAAGTCGTCCTAGCATCCGGGCGACATCGACCGGGATTTTCTTTCCTTCTTCGACAAGGACCTTATCGCTTTTGATGATGACCTTCCCTTCCGAGATAGCGGCAGGGATGCCTACTTTTTGCAGCTCTCCGACAATCGGCCCTGGTTTAAACGGCGTGTCCCCTTCTTTCACCTCGATATCATGGGTCGCGGTTTCTCCGCCTTTCGCAGGAGCGCTTGTCCGGGTCGCCTTGATCTCTTTGTATAATGCAAACGGATTGACGTCGGTTGCGATCACCGCAGCCTGACCCTTCACTTCGCTTTTGAGGGCACTGATACCTTGTACTTTCTTTTCTGCTTCATCAAGAGCCTTCATGATCAGCGTGTTTTTCGAAGATCGAATCACGGCTTTCTTCCGGATACCGCCGCGCATCTTCTGTAGTTGCGGGCCAGGGATACCGCTGATGTCAACGATACCGACGACCTTGTGACTCGTCAGCAGAGACGTAAGCTCTGCGACCTCCCCGTGTTTCCATGTTGCGACATGTGCCATACGAACACCCTTACTGTAACCGCACCGGTGGACCCATGCTGGTCTTGACGAAGACGGAACCGATGTTCATCTTTCCTCGCTCAAGTCTCGATTCCAGCCGTTTCAGGATCGCATCGATGTTATCCGCGATCTGCTGCGCGTTCATCTCTTCACGGCCGACAGACGCGTGAATCGTGTTTGACGTTTTGGACCGTACCCGGACGGTTTTCCGTAGATTTTTTGCAATGGTTGTAATGTCAATGGTTGGAGGCACCGGCTTGGGCATCTTCCCGCGAGGACCAAGGATGATCCCAAGTGTTTTCCCGATGGTTGGCATGAGCGGTGCTTCCGCGATAAAAAAATCATAGTCATCCGCCATTTTCTTGAACTTCTTCTTGTCTTTTGCAAGTTCTTCGATTTCCTCTGGTTTTATCACCAGGTCCACGTGTGACTTTGATTTTATGGCAAGGTCTCCGCTAGCGAAAATAGCGATTTTTGCGTCCGCCCCTCGTCCGGCTGGAAGCATGACTTCGTCTTCGATCCGGTTCTTCGCATCGTTCATATCAATGTTCTTTAAGTTGATGACGACGTCTACCGATTGTTTGAATTTTCGTTCCAGTTTCTTGGACTCTTCAATTGCTTTTTGAACTGTTTCCACAGTTTTACTGTCAGCCATAGCTCTCAACGACTACTGTTAGTTGTTGTTACTCGAGAGGGTAACGTAGTTCTCGGGAATAATAATCTTATTTATAAAGGTTGTGTCCCCTGCAGTAGTTCCGAAAGTAGGATAGGGCTAGAGAAAAAATTAATAAAATCGCGATGAGAAATCCATCGTTAGTCGGCACATATGGTAAAATGATAGTTCTACAGAATGAAATAGGGGTTCCACCCCTATAACCCCATTCCGCCTTCGTTCCTCGGCAAGCCCTCTGGTCTTGCCGTATCTCACTCGGCGGTGAACCCAGGCAGCCGCTGCTGCCGGTCATCAACCACGGTCACACCATGTCGCTTTTGTTGACTCTGGCAGTATGCAATTGACTTCTCCAGGTCAATCAACCCAGTGGACTCATGGTGTTCGTATCCGCTCCAGAATCCACATCGTGGGTAGCGTTTGTGAAATCCAGGGTGCACCTCGAACATCTTCTTGGCACTGTAGGATTTGAGCATGGCCTCAGCGGTTTGAATGGAGTATTTCTTAGGAACATTGACAGGGAAATGCACGTGACTTCCGCCAAAGCCGAAGTCGCGGAATTCAAACCCGAGGCGTTCAAAATACCGGAACGCCTGGGTGCAGGTATCGATATGAGACTGCTTCTGGAAGCAGTTGTAGTTGCATTTGGTCTTGAACATCATGGTGATCCAGTTGTTTCTTGTGTCAATCGCTGGCTTTTTATAGCATCCGCTGTTTTCAGTTTTCATATTGTTTGATTTCTCCTGTCGCGCCTTTATAAGGCAGGCAAATGCCTGCCGCGCGCGACAAAAAACAGATATGGTTTAATGGGAGAAAAAAGAGATGCGACTTTTCATCCGCGGGTCTTTCACTTCGTTTCAGACCACGCGGTATTCCCAGTCGCAGTTAATAAAAACACGATGCAACATTAAAAAAAATGAGATGAGAAACTAATAACCACTAATCCATAACGAAAAAACAACCTGAAAAATTCCTGTATTATCCCCTATCATCGCTCGAATACCACACAGTACCAAAATATCTTGCTTTCAGTATGTGTTTTTCCTGGACCACCCCGAATAGGGTCAACGAGATGAGGATATCGACGAGTATCCATAGATTGTACAATAAGACCGAGAACTTGAAATAAAAGAATCGAATCCTATAATCCTTTGACGTTGTTCTTGAAAGGAAGGAATGCTTTGTGACCCTATAACTGGTTTCTATCCCCCATCGCTTTCCGTAGAGATCGAATAATCTATTACTGAGATTTACGTCATTCTCATTGAATTCAATATTGGTTGCGAAAAATCGTTTTTCTTTCGTTCCGTCTTCCTTTTTTTCTTCCACGATTATCAAATTGAAAGTGGCATCTGCTAACACAAAATCTGTAATGATACATGGCGCGGGGGTGACGTTGATAATATTCTTTACCGTCGAATATTCGGTGCACGGCATCAGGTACTTTAAATGAAAATTGTTGAATACTTTGATGGTAGTGGAATCACAGAATCCCCTATCCACAAATACGTATCGGATCTTGATCCGCTGCAGTGTATAACTCAATAATCTCGTAAGAAGTTCTTCTTTATCTCTGTTGACAAGCTGTGCGACAGGTAGCGCCAGCATGATGAATCGTTTTCCTGAATCCACGATGTTGATGGTTACAAACTTGTAGCATTTCGAGGTTCCTTTCTCCGGTTTTTTACCGACAACCATCCGCGCTTTTCCGTCGCCATAAAACAACCATTCCGTGAAGTCGATGGCCACGTTATAGTGTTTCCGTACGTCAAAGAGGTTGTTCTTCTTTGCTTCCACCCATATTAACTCATATAGCGTGGTGAATATCTTTTCAATTGTTTCGCAATCGGGGTATTTTTTTAGATGATAAAACAACGTGTCCGCATTTGGATTTATCCTTTTCGTGTATCCACAATTATTGCATTTGAAAATATTTATCCATTTTTCATATTTCTTATTCTTACAAAGGATAGTAGATGGTAACATGATAGTATGGCACGTCGGGCAGTACATCCGTCTGTTCTCCAAATTTTCTTCGAGTGTTTCAGATCCTCCCTCCGCAAAATGTCCAGAGATACCGTTATGAACAAGGAGATCAATGAACTGTTTCTTTGTGTACAAGGAGTTATTCTTGAGATTTAGGTCGATATACGGTTCCAATCGTTTTTTAAATATCTTACAGATTTCTCTGGTTTTTTCTTTCTTCTGTAGAAACTGGTTCCGTTCTTTAGTTTCCTTTTGTGGCGGCTCCGGCTTCAAAACTTTTGCGTCAAGGAAAATACCGAATTTCTCAGAAACCTCTTCTATCTTCGATGCTGCGAAATCAAGGATTTCTTTCGTCTCATCATCGAGGATATGATTGATGAAATAACCAATTTGAGCTCTGTTAGGCGTCTCCTTGAAACCGAGTTTGAATCGCTCAGAGGGATTTTTACGTAGGTACTTTGTCAGTTTCGTGTAGAATTTGATACCTTTGAGTCTCTGGAATATAACGAGTTTGACAAGCGATTCGTGGGAATATTTTATCTTTCGATACTTGCGTTCCTGAAAAGAGGTTACATCAAACGCCTTCAGATAATCAGCTACCTTAATGCTTTTGATTCCTTTGAATTTCTCGAAGGTTTTATAAATCTCCAGTTCTATTGTTTCTCTGGAGATTTGTCGTTTGCTTCCTGGCATTCGATTGTCTCCAACCTGAAGGGAGCCGCAAACTCCCTTTAGGGTAATATACACATTTACACATATCCATACAAGTATATAAATATTGTGGTTATGTGATTTTGTGTAAAAAAAGGAATGATATTAAAATCTTACATTATTCTCAATGGATCAATAGCTAATTCGGAAAAGATTTGTGAGTTTTGTAAATGATAAAATGATTCAAATTAATTTTAGGTTACAGAAATTCGTTTTCTATTAAAATCCTTATATTCAGGGCATTTTTGTAAAACTTTATATGCAAGAGAAAAATCATCATCAATTGAAAAAATATGTCTCGTAGACCAAAAAACCTGAAGACTATTTTGAAAAATAATATTTTCTTTATCATCTGCATATATAAATGATGGTAACAATCTATAGTTTTCTGGATCACAAATTAGTAAGGTAAGGTTTGGACTTAAAGGAAAATATAGTTGTATGCCTCTATTTTTAAGTCCCAGATTACCAAATGGAGAAAAATTTAAAGGATTATACAGAGTGACTGGATTATCAGAAGTCCAAAAAGGCATTGATGTTTTATTTTTTATTAAAATCCATTTCATAAACGGTATTATTTTCATTCCATTTCTTATCATACTTAAAATTGATGCTATATGCATTTGTTTAATTGTTTCTTCCGAGTTAATATCTACAAGCTGCTTTTCAAGATCATTACTTAATTTGTTCTTAGAAAGTTTTTCTTTTACTTGTTTTACCATATCTTTGATTCGTTCTCTTGATTCTTTTGTTCTGCAATATTGTATGATAAAAAATAATGCTATAGATTTAAATTTTAGAGTTGATAATTTTTTAAAATCCTCTGTTTCAATTATTTCATCATATGCAGATTTTAAAGTAGATTCCCAATTACCAAATTGTTTTTCAATACTCTGATTTATATCATTGGATGTATTGTAAAAATATTTTTCACAACCAATATTTTCAATTTTTGTTAAAAATATTTTTTGTTCTGATTTATCAAAACAATTAATAATATAGTTTGATTTCATTTTTGTTGAGAAATTTCTTAAATATAATTTGGGCACATAATGTTGGATTTTTATTTTTAGCATAGTGACACCATTAACTTTCCCTATTGTATTAAAATTAATTCTAATATTTTAAGTGCATAGTTGTTTATGTGGAAAAGTTTATAAGGGAATATGTGTATAACTGTTAATATGGGCCGAATAGATGTTATTTTGCCAGATGAATTAGAAAAAGAATTTCGATTAGCAGTTGCTAATAATCTCGGAATGAAAAAGGGCAATATTACTATAGCAATTGAAATGGCTATAAAAAAAATATTAAAAGAATGGAAAAAAACGATTTGATGTTCCTATTCATCTGACGGTTTGAAAATACTAGAATCTTACATATTAAAAAGAACATAGGCGATGGTCTGTATGGATTTTTCATATGGCTAGCTAAACAAATATCTTTTTATAAAATAGGTATAATTTGAATCACCGTATTTATCCAAAATATATAAAATGTTAATACACTTATCCATATAGAGAAACGCAAAATATCCCAGAAGAAAAAAGGTTGTTTTATTGTACCTTTCTCTTTTTTCTCCTCAATGACAATAAGGGCTGCGCCCTTATAATCCCCCGTTCCGCCTTCGTTCCTCGGCAAGCCCTTCGGGCATTGCCGTATCTCACTCGGTGTCGAACTCATGTGTTCATTATCTTGATTCTACGTCTTGCGATTACCATCGCAAGGTATTGCAATGATCATCATTGCAATCTCAGGAAGATTTCAATAGGAGGATGAATTATGAATCAGGCCCTATAGGTATGTAAAAGATTTATAATACAGGTGAATGGAGAATGGAGAACAGTGTAATAGATGAACAGAAAAAAAGGACATTTTACTGGAGATTCATCTGTTTAATATTAGCTTCTTTTGGATTATCTTATGGATTTTATTATGTTTCAAAACTATTTGGTGAGTATGGTTTATTTGTTTCTGGTGCAGTAGTTGGTGCAATTTGGGGAGAGGTATGGACGATGTGGGTCCATGAAAAACCTGGGAAAAAATGGTATAATAATAGTCGTGTCTTCTACATCATTATTATAATACTATTAGGTTTACTCATTGCCTTTCTTGTAATTCGTTATCCTCTGAAATTTAATTAAAAATATAAATGAAATAATAGGACAAGTCCACGAAGCAATCATGAAAACAACTCCTAAAATCAAATTTTTACTGCACAATAGAAACCCGCCCCAAAAAAACACTAAGAAGAAATGAAAGAAAAATTTCTCATAAAAACATGTTTTAGGTTTTTCCATTTATTTTTTTCCTCGTAATTCATTGATTAAAAGTCTCCCATTTTAAAATAATATAAATGGAATTTTTACTAATTCTTCATCGTTTTTTGTCTTCCTTGGTGACGATTATAAGGACGTTCTTGCCAGCGTATTTTAGAAGACCGCCGACCTTTCCATCCTTGGTCACCGATTTCTCTAGAACTTCCAAAACGTTGTCGATTTGAATCGTTCTCATAGGCCGTATAGAGGTATTATCAGGGCATTTATAAGGTTTTTTAAAGACCAGGAGACAACCTTTAAATAATTGGAAAAAAGCCAAGGGGTCAATGATTAACATGATTGAAACAGGAAGAAATATCTTAGAATTAAGGCTATCACCCTCTAGCTTGAATCTTATGCAAGATTGCCCTCGATGTTTTTGGTTATTGATGGTGAAGAATATCAGGCGACCTTCCGGCCCGATGTCGTCGATACCGATAAAGATGGACAGCATCATCAAGAATTATTTCGACAGGTACAGAGGAACGAAGGAGTTGCCACCGATCCTTCAAGAAAAGATCGCAGGTCGATTGGCTATCGGCATGCCCAAGACACTTGTTTATAAGGAAGAAAATGGTATTACGGTATTGGGCCGACCCGATGATTATTTGGAACTTAAGGACGGAAGCATTGTGGTTTTCGATCATAAGACTGCGTCTAAGGCTCCTGAAAAAGTCTATCATACGTATCATGTTCAATTGAGCACTTATTCATATCTGTTGAAAATGTTAGGTTATAAAACAATGAATAAAGCCTATCTTGCTTACTATTATCCCGACGATTGTGAGCTGCATCGGGGGATGCCGTTTAATTGTACGACTATAGAAATCAAAACAAATCATTCTATTGTAAAGGAATTGTTATCGAAAGCGTACGATATTCTTAATTGGTCAATCCCTAATTCTGGAGTAAAATGCGAATATTGCAAGTGGAAGGAAAATATATAAATAAGATTTAAAAATGAAAAAGAGTATCCCACTGAATAGAAAAAATTCTAAAGAGTTTTAACTGATTGCAAGCCAATATCCAAAGAGGACCAGGAAGTTCTGCGCGCCCTTGTTGTTATCATAATTACTTTCATTAATTGTTCTATCAGGGTTCACCTCACAGGTGACTCGGAAGAAGCCGAATTTCGGTAAAACCTTGTTACTGGAAAGTGCGAAATCTGTCCATTGCCCCGGTGGTAAACCACTTTGAGACGAATAAAGCGTGTCCGATTGGACTGGGATGAAGGAAAACAAACGTCTGATTGTATAGGCTAAATTTATATCTCCATAAGCTGTTCCATTTCCAATGTTAATAATTGAACAATCGACGACCCAATCTACCTGAGCATCCCCTATAGGGACAAAACCAATGCTGTCCATAGCTAGATCTGGTTTGCCAGAATTTAAAGGAGTTTGTCTTTCAAAGGTCACTTTGTTTTCTGATATTCTAGGAATCACAACGGCACTAATCGAAGGAACACAAAGCAGACCTAAAACTAGCATTATACTTGAAATTTTGTAATTCTTGGATGTCTTCATCAACTTCCCTCTGAATTCAATAATATCTAAGTAATATAAATAATTTTCTATAATTTTTCTTTTTTTTAGCAACATTTGTAACATAGAAGCAGAAAGTCTAAATAATAAAAACTGGATATCAAAATTGAGGTGAATTATGGCGAGGAGGAGTATAATAATCTTAATGACGCTAGTGTTGGTCGTTTCTTCCCTGAACATTTCGAAAATATCTTTTAGCCCAGTTTCCGCTACGAACTATGAAGAAGTTCCAATTGATTATGCTTGGATGAATGATACGATCCATGTTTTAAGTGAGATAGTTAGAAATAATCTTAGCTATGGCCTCAATCAAGGAAGACTGTTCGGCACCGAAGGAGACAGAGCCGCCTCGGATTATATTTATAAATGGATGATTGAAAATACGAACAAGCTAAATGTTCATATCTATAAACAAAGAATCGGTGATGATAATTACAATGGACAAAATAAGACAATCAAAAAAATTTATGATAAATCAAATGATAAAATAGACATTCTTAGCCTCTCGCTCATCTTTACCAATGGTACTGGCAATGGCGCTCATACTGCTACAATTCCGTGTAATGAATCATTCCCGGTGCCCAAAAATGTTTATTGGACACATGATGTCACGTCAGATGGTTTAAAAAAGGTTGTGTTATTTGGTGAGCATGATTTTGATTGTTTAATAAAAGAAACCAGCCTCTGTTCTTATATCATTATGGATTATTCCAATCAATACGGTGTCGGTGATTTCTGTGAACAATTGGTTTATATTCAAAATTATTCTCAAGCATCTGAAAACGAAACCAGGGACAAAATGCATCTTATAAAATTTAATACGAATGAAAGTGAAGACACATACATGGAAAAAATTCAAAACGTAATAGATACGGGAGGAGATGGATTCATTTGTATTTCTCCTAACCCATCGTTTTTGAAGAACCTTACCGTCCCAATTTTCGGTATCTCCGTTTCTCCCAAAGAAGGATCAAAAATCCTTGACTATCTTGCAAAGAATCAAAATGTTTCAATCTCCTTTACTGACAATTCAGAGCAAACAGGAATTTTCAGTCTGTATACACCTACACAATGTTTAGGAGAAAAAAAAATTGGATTAATTGAAGAGCATGGTGACCAACCTCTTTTTTATCCTAAAATTGGACCGATAACTATTCCTATCGGTATCGCTACTGCAATGTTTATATTATGTAATATTCCAAGCAACTATGTAGGCTTTATCCTCTATAATAAAACACTTAGCTATGCTCATTACATGGCTTCACCCACAGGGATAGTTTATCAAACTCCAAATAAATTTTCAAGTTTTTCGAATTACCACCGTATACCTTATTTATATGTTAATGGTTCGATTTCATTTGATACTGGAGGATCAATCAATATATGGGATTGGGCCAATGATCCTAATCTAAAAGCATCATTTTCTATCGGAGAACAAAGAAATGATAACGCTGAAAGCTACAATGTAGTATGCGAAATTCAAGGAAAAAATCAAAATAAATCAATCATGATCAGTGGGGGTCACCACGATTTCTTCTGGGGTCAAGGAGCGAGTGATAATGCTGTTGGGACAGCCATCATGCTTGGTATTTTGAAATGGTTAAATGATAACAACATTACGCCAGAATATAATTTAACCTTCGTTTCATTCAGTGGTGAGGAAAATGCCGATAGAGGATCGGGCTTCTACGCCTTTAATGAAACATTACAGGATAAAAATAAAAATATTTCATATATGTTAAATCTAGACTGGCTTGCATATAATACTCCGAATTCGACTCTCTTTATTCCGGTGACTGACGATAATCTTCGTATTAGTATTAATAACACTGTTACAAGGACTAATTATGTTCAAGTCATTAATCATTCGTATCGTCAAGATATTAAGACCTATCCAGTAAGTAACGATGCCCTTCCATTTTATGAACGATATGGTTTAGGGTTATATGGAGACCCTAAAAGAGATATAAAACTTCTTGAAATAAACAAGGAGAAAAAATTGGGCAAATATTTAGATGCATATTATGCAAGGCATCGAACTGGTAAAAATCATCAGATTGGTGATTCCTTAGGAGGAATAGATTGGAAAGATTTCAGAGTCACAGCAGATATCACTTTAAATATCACCAAGTTCTTGATTCTAGAACCCCCCAAGGATGAATTCATTAATTGTACTTTTAATGAATTTGACATTTGTGGTGATGGACTAAATGATTCGGTGAAAATCCTCTTCACGGCAACGACGAATAGGACTTCATGGGCAACGGTAAAAGCAACCCTTTATAATCGAACAACGGGACAGATAGTATCATATAACAACTCAACTGGTTTCACAATCTATCAAGGAGTGAATAAAACTGGATGCATCAATGTCACTCTGTTTCCAAATCAACCACCAGGAATTTATAATGCCTCCGTGAAAATTTACGACGAGAAAATGAATCTCGATGATGAATGCCATCAGCTCGTCACCCTATTCCCATATAGCAAACCCATAGCGGATTTCGTATACTCTCTTGACGGGTGGTTCAACCATACCGTAAACTTTACCGATACTTCAATGGCATCACCCGGAGCCACGATAAACCAATGGTACTGGAATTTTGATGATTTATGTCATTCAACCGAACAACATCCGCGACACACCTACCTTTTGAAAGGAGAATATACCGTCACGTTAAGAATAAACGACACCAACGGACTTAGTGACACGGTCACAAAAACAGTCACTATTCCAAACTACCATCCATCGGTCTCGTTCTCCGTAGAGAGCAGTGTTTATCAGTCAGGACAATCGATAGAATTCACTTCGACTTCAAGCGACGGCGATGGAGAGATCGCAAATACAACCTGGGATTTCGGAGATGGAACCATCGGCTATGGGGAATCTATAGAGCACACATATTTAGATAGTGGAATATATTCAATAACCCTCACGGTGGTCGATGACAGTGGGGCATCGAATTCCACAACTCAGAATGAATGCCTCATTATCGCAGATGCCTTGGTCGATGACAATTTCCAGGATAATGCCAGCGCCCACAAATGGGACACGATTCAGGAAGGTATCAACGATGTCGAAAACGGGGACATCATCTACGTGTTCAACGGGAGTTACAATCCATTTGAAATCAATAAGTCCGTCACATTGTACGGAGAAAGCAGGGATAACGTGCGCATTAATGGAGGAAACCCCAGCGTAAAAATACGGCACCACAATGTCTCTCTCAATGGGTTTAACATAAGCGGCGGGACAAACGGAATTGATGTTTATGTGAAATACGGTACGAATCAAACAAGCAATGTGACTATCAAGAACTGCAACATCTTCAACAATAACAACATCGGGATGCTCCTGAACCAATCTAAAGGCTGCACGATTGAGAACTGCTCAATCAAACAAAGCAATATCGGTATAAAAATCATCGATTCTACAAATAACGAAATATCAAAATGCACAATCAACCACTCCACATACGGGGTGTACGCCTTTAACTCCTCGGATAACTTCATCGGGTCACCATCTATAGCAAACCCATACCCGACCGACTGCTTCTTCACCCTTTGTCATGATTCGATTTATCTTAAAGACTCGGATTACAACTTCATCCTCGGGTGCGACATCGATGGAACCCCAAGCACCTCAGGGACATCTGCACCAACAAAAGGAATATATCTCAACGAATCAGCCAACAATACCATCTCCACTTGTTACATCCATGATATGACTGGAAAAGGCATGCATCTGAATGATTCAACATGGAACAAGATTGAACACTGCAAAATCACCTGGAATCCGATCGGGGTTTATTTCGACGACTCCCCTGAGAACCTGCTAGCCCAGAACCATTTTGGCGGGAATTCCGAATTCGCCGTGTACCTTCCGTACGATACGCAAAACAACCATATTTACTACAACGATTTCTTCGTCAACGGGAACGGCTCAACGAACCAAACTTGGGATGCCAACGGTGCAAAAGGGGCAGAAAACCTCTGGAGCAAGGAGGGGAATAGAACCCTGACAAAAACCGGCAACGGTGAAGGGAATTACTGGAGCGATTACATTGGGGAAGATAATGACCATGATGGCATTGGTGACACTCCGTACCAAATCAATTCAAGCGGTGTGGAGAGAAACGATAGTTATCCAGTAATGGAACCGTACGGCTGGTGCAATTTCACCCAGGATTCCACACCGCCCGTGATCACCAATGTCACTGCGACGCCCCATACCGTTGGCTTCGGATACGACGTGACCATAAATGCCACCGTCACTGATAATGTCAGCAACATCAGCCTTGTAAAAGTGAACATAATATACCCAGACAATTCCTCTGAGAACCACACCATGAATTGCACTGGCAACTCCACATATCGATACACATTCACGGATACCTGGATCGTCGGACAGTACAATTTCGTAATCTGGGCGATGGACGATACCTATAATACCAACAGCAGCGGTGGACATCATTTCCATGTCTCAGCAAGTGCGACCATCAGCATCTCCACATTGAAGGACCTCTACCATGCCAATGAATACATCAATATCACAGATCCTCCAAACCAACCTGAGAATTACACGCTGGTCGGCCGGGGACTTACCTGGGATAAATACTACAATTCAACTTCTGGATGCAACGTACTCGAAGTATCAGCCGGGCCAATAAATTATCAGCAGAACAATGGCACATGGACACCGATCATTGATTCCCTCTATCAACTCGCGAGCAACCATCCCGCCTATTCCTACGGATATCGGATCGGAAATGAGCATGGGTTATTCGGTGTTTACTTTAAACCCAACGTTCAGAACAATTGGCCAGTCGCATTCGCATACAACAAATCAAATGATCCAACCATCAATGTCATCAGGAGCAAGCTTGTCGGCGTCGGATACGTTGACCCCAAAAATAACTGGTCGTACCAATACTTGCAGAATGTCCAGAACAGCCAAGGCCAATTTACTGGGAATACAGCAACGTACCCTGGGGTGTTCACTGGTACTGATGCCACCTGGAGTTATGGTAACACTGGATTGAAAGAAGCGATTACCATGAGTAATACGACAAAGACATTACTGCAGAACCATCCACCATCATCTTATGGTCTGAATGATACAACATCCTACTTGGTGTTCATAACAAAACTAGATTATCAGAACCTCAACATCTACAACGCCTCAGGGATGCTTACCGGAAACATCACAATCTCAGATATCGGAGTTGATTTCAAAGATGCGCTCGGTGTGTTCAAATGCGGTCTACCATTAGGCGACGCGTACGAACTGGGGAACGAATCGGTCCGACAGAAACTAATATACCGAATCGTTCATTTGAACGGCAACACCTATCTTCTTTCAGGGTTGAAAATCACTGATTTATCTGCGATGACATTCCCCGTGGTGATTGACCCAACGTTGACCGTATATTCGACCGCTAGCGACGGCTATATATATAAGTCCGATACTGATTATACTAGGGCCCAGACTGCTACGACCGGCACGGTAGATTATATTGGGCAGTTCATCACCATAGGACAGAAGAAAATGGCCGGTCTGCCCGCGACATATTATGTATATCGAGGGTTCGTATTTTTCGACACCTCAACGTTGCCTTCGAACGCATTCCTTGACAGCGCAACACTCTCCTTCTACAAGAAGGATGATTATTCAACCACTGATTTCAGCATCACGGTTCAGAATGGCCAACCGGTCTACCCGCACAACCCGCTACAATCCAGCGATTATAACAGGAACTACTACGCCGGAAACGGAGGGACATATAACACCTCCGGCTTACACAACGGTTACAACAACATTTCACTCACCCAACTCGGATGGATAACCAAAGGTGGAACAACAAAACTTTGCCTCCGTAGCAGCCGTGATATTAACGGGAACACCCCCACAGGGAACGAATATGTGAACGTATATGCGAACGAGAAGGGGAGCGGATATCAGCCGAAACTCGTGATTCACTACAGGAATCAGTCGAAGATCAAGAACACCGGGTCGACATTAGGCATCAAAGGATACTTGCTGATCCAGATCCAGTACTACAACACCGGACAGGGAAAATGGATCGTCGAAAAAGATACCATTAATGAGACCTCTCCGCGGACTATCAACGGCGGCAGTCAACTCGCACTCGACACCATTTTCAACGGTCATGTGAGAACAAACGATCTGACCCACAACAGCAGCAACTATCGTGTCTACGCGGCGTTCCGGGACCCTGACAATAACATCCTGAAGACGAATGATGGTAAAGAACTCGTGGCCTGGTGGCAATTCACCGTCGATACAGGAACATAGACAAAACAGTCGTCTGAAACTGAATATCTTGAATCAGGTCCAATAGAACCTGATTCTCTTTTCTTCTTTCAAATGAAAGTGATTAATTGCTACCTAAAATTAGTCATTTTTTATTCGATTTTCAATATCTTTTTATAGGAGTTTTAACACTCGTTGGTGATGAGAAAAGGAAAACGGTTACCGAAAGATGTTATCCTATCCATCAGGGAACAGGTATTAAACGGAAAGTCAAAATCTCAGTTATCCAGGGAAATTCACTTACCTGTTAGTACCGTGTGGTACCATACAAAAGACATCCCAGCGCAAAAAAAGATTTCACCTCAACTGATTGATTGTATCCGAGAGGAAGTGAGGAATGGAAAATCGAAATTCCAGATCGCTCGGGATTATGATCTCTATCCGAAGAGTGTGTATTATTGGACAAAGGATATTCCGAGCAGGAACTGCGGTTGGCCAGGTCTTCGTGGGAAAACACTTGATTTACTCCAAGAAATAATGGTGAATGGATATGTAGTCCCAGATGGGAGATTCTTTACAAAACATTTCTTGACATTGCATAAATATTTTCCTCAGATTTATAGGATTAAAATCTATAATAAACAGGTCTTTCTTTTAAAGGGTAAAGAGGAGTTGGCGGTACGTGCATTTTTAGATAGCACCAGGAAGAAAATCATCAGTTATCAGGAGTTACGGTATGTTACTAAGGTTTTTGGTGCGGACATCAGTAAAAAGGAAAAAGAGGTTTTCCTTTGCAGAAAACGGGGAGCGAAGGGGATCAAAAACAGGGGGGTCCAAAAAGAGGGTTCTCTCCTGTTGGACTCTGATTCTTTTTCATTTTTTTACATTCGGAAGTACTGCCCTGGATTCAAGAATCTGGAGAAAGATCGCGAAATCGATAATTGAGGGTTATCGTTTCATCTCTTTGTAGGTTATTGAATGTTGTTCTCCAGCGGTCCCCCAGTTGTCCAAGGGAGTCTCATGGATGATGATAGTCACCGCTTGAGCTGGTATTCCAGCGTCGGTAAACACCTTGGTGATCTTTTTCATCATCTCTGGTTTTCGTTCTGGCGGTATCGGCCAAGTTTCAATTATAACGGTCGGCATGTTCATCGCACCTCAAAAACCATTATTTTCACGTATCTTATATAGTATGTTCTAGACTATTCCTTGACGGTAATCAAAAAAGGGTTAAAAAAGTGGATTATTCCGGGGCGCTTCGCTCGAGGATCAACGTGAATACATCTTCAGGATCCCGAATCTTCTTGAGTTCCTTTTTCATGATTATAGGTGTGCCTTCCACGTTCTTCGTGCTCACATCCTTATCGGTGAAGACGACCGCATGACGCTCTGTGATCCGAGAAATGCTGCTCAGGATATGTGCCTTCTCCCGCAGACGTTTATTATACTCCTGCACACAGGTGAGTAGTATATGTTCCCGTTCTTTGCTGAGCGCCTCGAAAGGGCAGCGGTCCATGGGGATCACCTTGTAGCCGACGTTCTCCAGATGGGAAAACACCTCGGACTGGAGGTCCTTCTTAGGGTCTTGTTCTCTTTGCGTTGGTGGGATGATCTCAGCCTGTTGGATGAATGTGAACAGGTCGATCGGCGTGGTCACCGGTTGTTCGAACAGCTCTTCGATCCTGTTCGCTATCTCAATGCGCGCGTTCATTCCGTCCTCGTACATCGCGACCGTGCGACGCGAGACACGCACATGGCGCGCGACCATACCAAGGGAGATGTTTTGCTCCTGGCGTAACCGTCTGATTTTCTCAGGGTCAAGGTTCACGTACAACCCGCCTGGTGCCGCGTATGCACGGACCGGCATGTTCTCCACCACGTGGTTCTCGAGTGTCTCCAAGGTCACCGCCTGGATGCCGAACCGGAAGTACACCACATCATTTTCAAGGGCGCCTCCACCGTTCTTTTCACCGATGAGCAGCGGCGTAGCCTTAAGAAGCATGGAGAGGGTGCGTAGCTCTGTTGCGATTTCCTCGGTGAGCCCGTCGATGTTCGCGGACGCCTTGATGATGAGAAGCGTTGTCCCGCGGCGTGCAACGATATCGAAGCCAGGGAGTCGAATCGTGTACGGGTCAGACACTGAGAAGCCCGCGTTCCCTAAAATCTCTCGAATCGTGGTGAGCAGCTGCTGTTTATCCATAAGCAAATATAACTTAAAGTATGACCTCTCTAATAATGTTTTTGGTGAAATCTTATCTGGATTGGCGTTGACGACACGGATTCGACCACGGGCGGTTGCACCACATTCGTGGTAAAAACCATCATCGAAAGAATCATGGACGACTACGAGATTATCGGCTATCCCCGCCTTGTACGCCTGAACCCGAACATCCCTTGGAAGACCCGGGGGAATGGTGCACTGTCCCTTTGTATTGGGAAAAAAGGTGGAGACGCCAAACAGAAAATCGGGGAGATTAACGGGATGGAAGCGTTCAGCTCACCCTCCTTTACCCAGGAGCTTGATGAAAACGAGAGGAAAGATATCTATCATCTAATCCATGAGATTCTTAGCCAGCAAGCACGCACCGAGGATGACAACACAAACCCTGGGTTCGTCATGATGCCGACACCCCCAGCCCGTACGCTTTACGAAAGCGCGGTGACCCGAATCGTCACACTCGATGAGGTCCTCTCAACGTTACATGAACATCACGCCATGTTTGAAGGATACAAGAACCAACGAGGCTTGATTGGTGCCACTGCTGCGATCGCCTGGGTCCCACAGGACCGGACGTTCGAGGTGATTGCGTACCGCAAGAAAGAACACTGGGGGACGAAACGAAGCGTCGATTCGGCATCCGTGAAAACCATGGACACCATGGTGCCCTCCACATTCGACAACTATGACTATCAAAACAAGCATAACCGTATCACTCCGAATTCACCCTGTCCGATCCTGTTTGGTATCAGGGGTGATAACGCCGGAGACCTAATGACCGCGGTGAGCATGATTCAATCCGAACCTGTTGACAGCTGGATTCTCTTCGAGTCGAACCAAGGGACCGACGATCATCTCCAGCGAACACAGGTGGATCAGGTCCAGCCATATGAATCCGTGATCATCGAGGGGCATGTCGAAGAGAACCCCAAGACGATTCAGGGCGGCCATGTGCTTTTCACGCTCACTGATACTACCGGGACGATCCCTTGTGCCGCCTATGAGCCGACCAAGGAATTCCGGAGGATCATCCGTGACCTGTGCACGGGCGACACCATCGAGGTCTACGGGGGTGTACGAGAACAGCCGCTGACCGTCAACCTCGAAAAGATCACTGTCAAACACCTCGCGACGGTCCAGAGGAAACAAGAAAACCCGGTCTGTCCCGTTTGCGGGAAACACATGAAATCGAAAGGGACAGGACAGGGATACAAATGCATGACGTGCAAGACCACAAGTGACCGCCCACTCTATACAGAACAAACCAGGACACTAGCACTAGGGTCCTATGAGGTGCCGGTCTGCGCACGACGTCATCTCAGCAAACCACTCAAACGAACCGTCGCATCACAACGAATGGTCATTGCTACCGGAAACGCAGGTACTCGGCGATAAACACCCCTTCTACAGTCTCCATATGACCATGCATCATGATCGACCCAGTACAATTCATATGATACCGCCAGTACTGGATGACCCCAAGGAGTCTTGCATGGTCAATGCTTATGACATGCATGTTGACTGTGAGGAACACCTTCTCGGTCATGGTCTCGGTGTTCAGGTACATCGGGATCAACCGTAAATGATCAAGCCTTGGTTGTTTCGCGGAGAACCAGATTGTCTCAGGAGGGATATCGAGGTACCCGCCGTTTTTTTCGCTCACCACCATCATCGGATGACGCGAGAGTCGCGTGGGGTATGTCATTGCCCAGGTCACCGAATAGTTCGCTGACTCAAAGGTGCCCCAGAACCATCCATAGTTCAATGCGATGCGCGGGCGGACATCCCAGGTGTGGTCATGGTACCCGGTACCTGTTACGTTCATCGTGGTACCGTCAATCGTTATGGTGCCCGTTACGGTGGCGCGAGGCAGCATGACTACCCACCAGTCACCTGCTTTTTGCTGTCGTTTCCAACCCTGGGTGCATCCGATAAAATGAAGCGACAAGGCACCCTGCGAAGCCTCATATGAGACGTTGTATGCGAAGTGACCGCTCACAGGATCATAGGAGCCATGGATGAGTTCCTCGCCTTCAACCGCGACCAACGGTATCTCTATGGAGGCATAGAATTCCTTCATCGAGCTGGTCTTTTCGCTTTCCAGAATGAGAGACCCTTGTTGGTAGATATCCAACCTGGTATTGACACCACCGCGACCAAGGATGTTGAAGACCTTCACACCCAGGGTCATGGAGTACCCATTGTCGAACATCGCGTCAAAGTACCACCATTCAGCGTACGGTCGTTTTCCATGTCCGTGAAATGCATCGTCTCGCAGGGTCACGTCCTCGAGCGTCGAAAACATGGGTCTCAATGTCATGTGAGCACAGATGATTAGTCCACTGCCCGGTACCATCAAAAAAAAGGTAATGACAAGGAGCGCGACCAAACGTTTCATAGGAGTCCCTGTTTTACATATACCCATGGCATTATTATAATTTCTCCTCTATTTATGAGCGGGCCATGATTTGGTACATTGATAGAATTCAGTATGACAGCGTAATACTTTTTAAGGGATGACCGCTTCTTGGTTTCAATTCTTACCATACTGCGGGTGTGGTGTAGTCTGGTATCACATAAGCTTGCCAAGCTTATAACTCGGGTTCAAATCCCGGCGCCCGCACTCACGAACTTAACCCGAATACACTTTTTATATCATTATGATAATAATTATGCACTAATCAACAATCAGCAGATGCACCTGCATATGCACATGCATATGCACCGATAGCTCCTTGTTTACAGTCATATCAGAATCATATGCAGGTGAATATGCAGGCACTGATGCAAGTGCATATGTAGCGATGTATCCGCCAGCGAATACTTTATTAAAAGAGGTAGCATTCATTTTTTCACGGGATGATGGGATGCTGGAACAAACGACGTTAGACCGCTCCATCGAGATCAAGCGGTCACTGGCGATACGGGCATTGCGGCGCAGTAACATCAGACGGAAGGTCACGGAGTACCTCTGCGAGATCCACCCGAACTGCAGCTACACCTCCGAGATCGCGTATCATATCGGTGCGACTTCTTCCAATGTGATCGGTGCGTTGCGTGGTATCGAGTTTCGGTACCGTGAAGAGGAATCCCTCATCGGTCTTCATCTCGTCGAGGAGCGAAATGGGGGGAAAAACGTGCGCCTCTACGGTGTTACGGATTTCGGCAAAGAAATTATGCAGACCATGAAAGGACGACGATAACAAAATATTTTATGAATTTTTTTTTACATCGATGGATTTTTTTAAGAAGAAAAATGGTGATAAAATAAACAACAGGAAGGAAGAATATAGAGGGGGGAAAAGAGGGTTAAAAAACTATGGTTCTTCCTTTCCTAGTTGTTGTTAGATGAGATATCAATGATGACTATTAAGAACGTTGTTCGCAGCTACACATGTACCCGAATATGCAGCCGCGTCACATCCGATCGAGGTACGAAAAAATCTCCTGTCGAAGTGCTTCGATTCCTTCACCGGTTAAACAAGAAATCTTCAGATTTGCTGTATCTGTTTTTTTAATGTCAACCTTGTTTTCCACCATAATGAAAGGGACGTCTGGAAAAATCTTTTTGATAATTTCAAGTGTTTTCATCTGTTCGCTGAGCGGATAACCGGAGGTTTCAGATGGATCAGCGACAAAGACAATAAGATCCGCGAGATGCCGCAGGGCTGCGATTGCCTGTTGTTCGATTTTATTCCGTTCATTCAGAGGTCTGTCAAGGAGCCCTGGTGTGTCAATAATCTGGTACATCTTTTTTTCATATCGAACCTTTCGCTCCATGTGTCCTACGTAGATTTGCTTCGTGGTGAATGGGTATTGCGCCACCTCTGGTTGTGCCGCGGAAAGCTTGCGGATCAAGGACGATTTCCCAACGTTCGGATACCCTGCAATAACTGCTGTCGGTGCATCAGAAAGGTCTGGAAAGGTTTTGAGGATGCGTTGCGCGTCAGCGACGAAGATGAGATGCTTGTCGACTTGTTTCACGATCGAGGAGACCCGCCCGTAGATCTCTTTTTGTTTTTGTTTGAGGAACTCGACGTTCCCTGTCTTTGAGAGCGAACTGCGCTGCGTGGAGTACACCATGAGGGTGGTTTTACGTGCCCAGTCGATGGCGCCGAGTGATTTTTTCAGTTTATCGGTATCGATTTTGATGTCGATGATCTCCTGGTAGAACAAGGGGAGCTTGTCGATGGAGGGAAACTCTTTGACATAGGACTCGAGCTGGCTGGTGAGGTACTCGATGAACAGTTCGGTCCGGGCGATCACGATCTTCTTGATCTCGTAGCGTTTATCCCGATCGTGGATGTAGACCTTTTTTGTTTTCCTAATTGCCTGATCAATCAGTTGTTTCGCAGGGAGAGCTTTGGGGAGGTTTCTGAACATAAGTTTGAAAAGCTTTATGTGATACCTCTAAATTAAGCTGTTGGTACGAGTATGGACGAAGGATACATTCTCGCGAATAAATTCAGGCGGGTCATCTTCGACGAGCTGGTCGCTGGTGAGTCCGACCTTCGTCGCATCGCGAAGAAAAACCGGATCATCCCACGGATCGCGCAGCGCACCATGGATGAGTTCATCGCTGGCGGTATCGTGGAGAAACAGGGAACAAGGTATGTCTTCACGGAGGAAGGTAAGAAGCTCGCGGAGACAATCGGAAGCTAACATTGGGGAGTTTTGAAACGCAATGAAACCGTATCTGCTCCAGACATTGAAAGAGCTTGCGCTGCTTGGCGCGATCCGCAATAAAATCGAGCTCTCATCGCAGGAGCTCGCGGAGCGGCTGCAGACGAGCCAGCAGACCGCATCCCGGTACTTGCTTGAGCTGGATAAGGAGCAGCTGATCACTAGGGAGCTTGGGGTGAAAAAACAACTGATTCAGATCACGGTCGCCGGCTCAGATATCTTGGACAATGAGGGCTCGTTATACAAGCAGATCTTCGACCAGTCCAACAAGATTGTGTTCAAAGGGAAGGTCATCTCTGGGATGGGGGAAGGCACGTACTATACCAAGCAGGGCGGGTACGCGGACCAGTTCAGACGAAAGCTCGGGTTCACACCCTACCCAGGGACGTTCAACATCGAGATCGAGTACATCGAACGCAACAAGCTGAGGCTCCTGAGGAACCACAGCGGCATCGTAATCGACGAGTTCAAGACCGAGAACCGGACTTTTGGTAGTGTCATCTGTTACAAGGCGACCGTGAATGGCTGCGAGGGGGCGATCGTGCTACCCAAACGGAGTCATTATTCGACGGTCCTTGAGGTCATCTCTCCGTACCGCCTCCGGGAGAAGCTCCGGGTTGCTGATGGCGACGACGTCGAGGTCGTCGTGTTCCTTCAATGAAGGTGAGGAAGACCATGAAGAACAAGTTCGTTGCAGACACGTTGTATATGGTTGCGGATCTGCTGGATCTGAAAGGGGAGGTGTTTTTCAAGACCAGGGCGTACCGCATGGCAGCCCAGACGATCGAGGCGCTCGATGAGGACATCGAGATGTTCGTCCAGCAGGGTACGCTTGAGTCGATCCCGGGGATCGGTGAGGCGCTTGCGAAAAAGATTACGGAACTTGTCACCACCGGGAAACTGAAATATCTGGAGGAGCTAAAAAAGGAGATCCCGGCAGGGCTGATCGATCTGCTTAGCATCCCCGGGCTCGGCCCCAAGAAGGTCGCCGCGATGTACAGCAACCTCGGCATCACCACGCTGAAGGATTTGCAGGAGGCAGCAGAAGCAGGGAAACTACGGGCCTTGTTCGGGTTTGGCGAGATCACAGAAAAGAACATCCTGAGGGGGATCCAGCTTCTTCAAAAAACCAGTGGCAGGGTGATTCTCAGTCTCGCATACAAGGACGGGATGGAGTACGTCGCCTATCTGAAAACATGCACACAGGTACGAAACATCGATGTCGCAGGCAGTCTGCGGCGCATGAAAGAGACCATCGGGGATATCGACATTCTCACCTCGTCAAAGGACCCTGAGGCAGTCATGGAATACTTCGTCTCCTATCCCGCGGTCGCGCGGGTGCTTGCGAAAGGTTCGACAAAGACGAGCGTGCTGTTAAAAGACAATCTGCAGGTCGATCTGCGCGTCGTCGAGGATAAAAGCTACGGTGCGGCCCTGCAGTACTTCACCGGATCGAAAGACCATAATGTGACCCTACGTGCTTTAGCAATCAAAAAAGGGTTCAAACTGAATGAGTACGGGCTTTTCGACAAGGACACGGAACGCTTCATCGCGGGTAGGACAGAGGCGGATATCTACAAAAAAATCGGGTTCCCGTACATCGAGCCGGAGCTTCGGGAGAACCGCGGCGAGTTCGAGGCTGCAAAGAAGAACCAGCTTCCACAGCTTGTCGGGTATGATGACATTCTCGGTGATTTACATGTTCATTCAGAATGGAGCGACGGCAATGACACTATCGATACCATCGTACAGACAGCGCTTGAACACGGGTACCGTTTTATCGGAATCGCAGATCATTCACAATCGCTCAAGCTTGCAAACGGACTCTCAGAGAAACGCGTGACAAAAAAAATCGCTGAAATCAGACAACTTCGGAAAAAATACCCGCGTATCACGATTCTTGCTGGGACCGAATGCGACATCAAACCTGACGGAACCCTGGACTACAACAACAAAGTCCTGAAGCAGTTCGATTACGTGATCGTCGGGATCCATACCGCCTTCAAAATGGAAAAAAGCATGATGACGAAACGAATCACGAGCGCCATGGAGAACGAGCACGTCGATATCCTTGCGCATCCAACCGGCAGGCTCCTTGGGAGACGAGACGCGTACGAGGTCGATGTTGATGAGCTCATCGACGCGGCGAAACGAACGGGAACCAGGCTGGAGATTAACTCGTTCCCGGAGCGACTCGATCTTGATGACGTCCATGTGCGACAAGCGAAAGACCATGGTGTCCAAATTTCTATAGGGACCGATGCACACAGCATCCAGCATTTCGATTTCATGCGGTTCGGAATCGCGACCGCACGACGTGGCTGGCTTGAGAAAAAGGACATCCTAAACACCCTTGCGCCGCAAGATGTTCTCAAAACACTGGGGGTGAGCCGATGAACAAAACCGAGGCGAAAAAGGAGATCGAAAAACTGCGCGAGCAGATCAACTATCATAATTATCAATATTATGTGGAAAACAACCCGGTGATCTCAGACTATGAGTACGATATGCTCCTGAAAAAACTCGAGGCACTCGAACAAGAGTTCCCGGATCTGATCACCCCTGACTCACCTACCCAGCGGATCGGCGGTGAGCCCCTCTCGGGATTCGCGGAGGTCACCCATACCGTCCCAATGCTTTCCCTTGACAACGCTTACTCCTACGACGAGCTTCGGCTGTTCGATGAGCGGGCAAAGAAGGTCGTTGACGACATTGAGTACATGTGTGAACCGAAGATCGACGGGCTTTCGATCGCCCTTGTTTACGAAAACGGGGTCTTCGTTCGCGGGGCAACCCGGGGAGACGGAGTAAAAGGCGATGACGTCACAGCGAATCTCAAAACGATCCATAGCATCCCGCTCAAGCTACGAGGGACGACGCTTCGCAACGTCGAGGTCCGAGGTGAGATCTACTTCCCGATTTCTGTGTTCAAGAAGTTCAACAACGAGCAGGAGAAAAAGGAAGGACAGGTGTTCGCGAACCCAAGGAATGCGGCCGCAGGGTCTCTCCGGCAACTGGACCCCCGCGTCGTCGCCTCACGTCCTCTTGATTCCTTCATCTATTATCTCACCTTGGCAGAAAAAGACTGTAAGACCCAGGAGAAGGCACTCGAGGTGTTGCGTGAGGCTGGTTTCCGGGTCAACCCTCTGATTAAAAAGGTTCATTCCATCGATGATGCGATCGCCTACTGTGCGTCCCTTGAAAAAAAACGCGAGACCCTTGATTACGAGATCGACGGAGCGGTCCTTAAGGTGAACTCCTTTGAGCAGCAGAAGAAGCTTGGCTTCACCATCAAGCATCCTCGCTGGGCGATCGCCTATAAATTCACGGCGAAGCAGGCCACCACGAAGCTGAACGATATCGTGATCCAGGTAGGTCGAACCGGGACGCTCACCCCGGTCGCTGTCCTTGAGCCTGTTCAGGTCGGCGGCGTCACCGTCTCCCGGGCGACTCTTCATAATTTTGATGAGCTAAAACGCAAGGACATCCGGGTCGGCGACATGGTCCTGATTGAACGCAGCGGGGACGTGATCCCGCAGGTCGTCAAAAGCATCGCAGAAAAACGGTCCGGGCAGGAGAAGGTGAAAAGCATCCCGAGGAAATGCCCGGTGTGCGGCACCGAGGTCGTTAGAACAATCGATGAGGTCGCGGTGCGCTGCCCGAACAAACGATGCCCAGCAAGACTCAAATGGCGTATCGAGTATTTCGCGTCGCGGGACGCGATGGAGATCGATCATCTGGGTGGCTCCACGATCGACAAGCTCATCGATAAGGGACTCATCAAGGATATCGCCGACATCTACAGCCTCACTAAAGAGGACCTGTTGGAGCTGGAGGGGTTTAAGGACAAGTCCGCGCAGAACCTCCTTGAGGCGATCGAAAAAAGCAAACAGCAGAGACTGGCGAGGGTGATTTACGGTCTTGGTATCAGACATGTGGGAAAGTCCGCGTCTCAACTTCTCGCAGCCCATTTCGGTTCCATTGACGAACTCGGGAAAGCAAGCATTGATGAACTGCTACAAATCAAAGGCCTCGGGGAGAAAACCGTGGAGGCGATCGAGACCTTCTTTGCTACCGAGGAGAACATCGCACTTATCCAGAAGTTGAAGACCATAGGGATCCGGACCAAGGAAGAAAAGAGAGGCGGGGAGCTTCAGGGGAAAAAGTTCGTTTTCACCGGCGGTCTTACGACGCTTTCCAGACCTGACGCCTCGGATCTTGTGGTAAAGAAAGGCGGCATGGTCACATCAGCTGTTGGAAAAGACGTTGACTACGTCGTGGTTGGCGCTGAACCCGGGTCGAAGTACGAGAAGGCGAAGAAGCTTGGAATCCGTATCATCGATGAGGATGAGTTTAAAAAAGTAGTCGGAGCGAAATGAAGGGGTACGTATGGTGGAATGCACAAGGAAAGACAATAAGGTGAGATGTATCTGTAGTTATCCGTGTGAGCGAAAAGGGGTGTGTTGTACATGTCTTCGGTACCATCGGGGTCGCGGTGAGCTTCCCGCGTGTTATTTTTCACCAACCGCTGAAAAGACGTTCGATCGGAGCATTGAACATTTCATCCGGACCTCGCGTTAATTTCTAAAGAAATGAATTGTAAAACAGAGTACATAATAGAATGATACGTAGGCATCCTCGGGGTACTTTTTACAATCTTAGAAGGAAGGTAACTATCGTCTATACCTTGGTTTCCTGCTCAGTCCTCTTTTTACGTTTGTTACCTATTCTTCTCAATTATAAGGTTTTTCGAAGGTACACCTTTATTTTCAGGGGAAATCATCCTATCCTTTATCAGGTTTGTTCCAATTCTTTTTTATGGGAAATGTTTAAATAATTTCGCACCATTAAAAAGAATAAGAAGAAGGTATTTTCAGGAGGCAGAAAAAATGTCAAGAAAAATAATTGTGATGATTGCGTGTCTACTGATGGTTTCTACTGCGGTATTTCCGTTGACACAAGCAGCAGGTTTAAACCCGAATACAAAAGTGAACAGTGATTGGACATCGACCAGCGCTCCGCTTTCCAACACAAGAGACGGCTGGGAGTTGCAATGGAGCCATGCGTTCGGCGGCAACGGACATGCTGAGTTTGCACAACCCGTGGGAGATATCAATCAGGATGGCATCAACGAGGTGATCATGGGTGGATACGAGAATTCTGGGATCTGCCGTATTTATCAGTATAATACGACACAGCAAACCTACGTTCAACTGTACTCATGGAGTGTTCCTGGTGGTTCGTACCATTCGCCATCGGGTGCCTGTGTCGTTGATCTGGATGAAGATGGAAAATTAGAATTCTGTGTGTCCTGGGGGTATTCAGATTATGATGGGGTGTACGCGTACAAATGGGAGGGTTCAGCACCCGTCCAACTCGACCGGTACTATGGAACCGGGATGGATTTCGTGTACGATGTCTACGCCTGTGATTATAACGATGACGGACATATGGAAGTGTTAATCGCAAATGACCCACAACCGGGAGGGAAACACGTTACCGCCCTTGGATGGAACAAGGATACAAGCACATTCTATTATGAGACATCATGGACCTGTGCATCTGGCTCTGGGTATTCGGTTCCCATGGTCTGGAGCGGGGACGTCGATAACGACGGGTTGACCGAGGTTATCGCGGACGTATCAGACCTGGACTACGCGACCGCAGGGACCTGGGCGCTCAACTGGAACTCTGGAACCCAAACCTGGGATGGCGTGGCGGTTCATACCACGTATCCGTCTGGTGTGACCGTCTTTGGCGACGGAGTCGGGGATGTCAACAATGACGGCACCCTGGAAATAGGTACAGGAAGCTACGGTGGGACGCCGCAAGGGTTTTTGTTCGAATGGGACGGCAGTGCCTACCAGCAGGTGTGGAATGGGCAGTATCCTGGACAAGATGCGGTCATTGAATCCGTCGCCGTCGGGGACGCTGATAACGACGGCAACATAGAGTTTTGCTTTGGAACCGGGAACGTCCATGTCATTGGATGGAACGGTACTGGTTATTATGAAAAAGCAACGCTCACCGGGCCAACAAATATGCTAGCTGGGCTCATCATAGGTGATTGTGACACCGACGGTCGAAATGAGATGAAAGGCTGCGAGATCCTCGGGGGAACCGGGACTGAGTTCATTTGGAAATATGTGAACCCGGATGCGATTCCACCTGTGACCACATGTACATTGACCGGTGAGATGGACGGTGCGGTCTATATTAGTGACGTGATCGTGACCCTGAACGCGACTGATGCGGACTCCGGCGTTGACCATACGATGTACAACCTGGACAGTACTATGTGGACGCGGTATACAGTACCATTTATCGTCAGTAGTAATGGAACGCACACGGTCCATTACTACTCCGTTGACAAGGCAGGTAACATTGAAACGACGAAAGACACGACGTTTATCATCTCTCATTACGCGATCTTCCAGATCTCCGTGAAGGGCGGCATTGGCCTGAAAGTCACCATCAATAACTCGGGCACCACAAACCGTTTCGATATCCCCTGGAGCATCAACCTTACTGGTGGTCACCTATTTATGGGAAAAGAAGGGAAATCCGGTACCCTGCTGCAGTTGAAAGCTGGAGCAGAGGTCACCGAGAAACTCATGGTCTTCGGGTTCGGGAAGATAACGATTTCGGTCGCTGCAGGGAATGTCAAGACGAACGCGACCGCGCGAGTCTTCCTGTTCTTTGTCTTTGGGATAAAGTAAAGACCCTCCCTTCCTTTTTATCTTTTTTTTACTGATTATCTCGTCGATAATACTCGACTTGGTAAGGGAAGAAAAAGGAGATTTTTAGTATCCCAGGAACTGACGGTTTTTGAAGAAAACACATAGACATAAATACGTAAGGCTTATATCTCATGACAATATAAGGGGTTGCTGAGGAAAGTACCAATATGGCAATAGGGTTCGTCCTTATAAGCGCCGCTCCCGCGCATGAGCATGAGGTGTACAACAAACTCTCCAAGGTACCCCAAATCATCGAGCTTCATCCGCTCTTCGGGGAGTATGACTTAATTGCGAAAATCGAGGCCGATGACTTCGAAAGCCTTGGAGACATTGTAGTCAACAAGATACGAACCATTGAAGGTGTGATTGACACAAAAACGTTAACAGGAACGAAATTTTAAGGAGTGAAAAAAAATGGAAGGATTAGTACAATATTTTTTAAGCATGTTGACGCTGGTATTTGCAATCGCAAGCATAATCGCAGGGATCTTTACCGCCTATTTCGGCTCTGGGAAAAGCAGAGGAGTCGGTGTCGTGCTCATCATCATCGGGTTACTCGTCGGCGTGGTATTCCTCTGGGGAGCGAATGTTCTCCCGTTTGGTGCTCTGCCGGATATCCTTAATTTCACTGGGACCGTTATTAACGGTGTCGTGGCGGTTGTTGGCGCCGTGGTCGGCGCGCTCATCGCCCTTGGAATCTTCCTGCTAGCAATCATGAAGGCTTAAGGAAGCATCCGTAAAAAAAACCGATGCACCCGAAGGTCACTTGTGAGCTCCGGGTGAAACGACAGCGCCAGGTAGTGTCCCTGCCTGGCCATGACTATTTCTTTTTCTAATTTTGCAAGCACTTCACAGGAACCCCAGACTTTTGTGATCACAGGTGCCCTGATGAACACTGCGTTGAACGGGGTATCGAACCCATTGATGTCGATGAACCGTTCACAGGACTCCTTTTGCCTGCCGAACGCGTTGCGTTCCACCTGCATATCCATCGCCTTCAGGAGTTGGACATCACCGAGTGTATCGGTCAGCTCCTTGGCGAGAAGCACGCATCCGGCGCAGGTCCCCATAATCGGTAAATCGTTACGTATCATCCGTTTCCTGATGGCCTCGTGCATCCCTGTTCGAACTAAGATACGGGAGATGGTGGTACTTTCCCCGCCAGGGAGGATCAACGCATCGATGCGCTCGATATCCGCTGGCTGCCGTACAAGAATCGTGTCCCCCTGGAGATGCTCTTCTTGAAGCGCCTTGTTCATGACTGCGATATGTTCAGAAACAGCACCTTGAATCGAGAGAACACCGATGGTTGTGATTTTTACCATCCTCGTTCCTGGAGCATCTGGTCTTTCGGGATCGCGCTGATCTCAATCCCTGTCATCGCGTCCCCAAGGTTCTTGCTTGCCTCAGCGATCACTCCAGGTTCATCGTAATGAGCGACGGCCTCGACGATCGCTTTCGCACGTTTTTCAGGGTTCTTCGATTTGAAAATCCCGGAGCCGACGAACACACCGTCACTGCCGAGTTGCATCATGATAGCAGCATCAGCTGGTGTAGCGACACCCCCTGCCGCGAAGTTCACCACTGGGAGACGCTGCAGGTCCTTGGTTTCTTTAAGAATCTCAAGGATTTCTTTCACAAGGGTTCCATAGCTGGATTTCCCAAAAACAATCGTGGTTTCCCTCACATCATGATTCGTAAGAGTCTTATACGAAGTGACATAGCTTTGGCTGTATTCTTCCGCGACCTTCAGCAACTCGGTTTTCTCCATGGTTTTCAGCGCAAGAATCATGCTTTGAACCATGCGCTGATGACGTATCGCCTCGACGATATTCCCCGTCCCTGCCTCACCCTTGGTCCGGATCATCGCAGCACCCTCCCAGATGCGCCGGGCTGCCTCGCCGAGGTTCCGGCAACCGCAGACAAAAGGAACGGTAAAAAGACGTTTATCGACATGGTAGAACGGATCTGCAGGTGTAAGCACCTCTGATTCATCGATCATGTCCACACCAAGCGCATCCAACGCTTGGGCCTCCGCGAAGTGGCCGATACGGACTTTCGCCATCACCGGGATGCTTACCATCTCCATGATCTGTTTGATGACCGCAGGGTCAGCCATGCGGGCGACACCACCGTGAGCACGGATATCCGCAGGGACTCGCTCAAGCGCCATGACCGCAACCGCACCGCTTTTCTCAGCGATACGAGCCTGATCCGCATTGGTAACGTCCATGATGACGCCTCCTTTCTGCATCTTGGCGAATCCTCTCTTGACGAGATCGGTTCCATGCCGGAGTTTCGTTATGTCCAATTCTCTCATGAATCTCACCCAAAAGTATGCTGGGGTCAAAGGGGGATATAAAATACCCTTTCTTAAGAACTGCGGTAGTACATAAATCTATTGTTGTGTGGTTCTGTTGCATATAGTGGTGTTATTTTTGTGGTGTTGCATCTGTGGTGTTCCTCCTCTGTTTTTTATTGCTACCTCCAAAAAAGTTAATACCTGTAAAATAATACTTTGCAAAGAGAGAGGATAAGATGGACGAAAAACCAAAAGCGATAACAGCATTAAAGTGGTTGTGGTTATTTTTAAGTGGAACATTTTTTCTTCTTTCAATTGTTTCCTTTGGTATCATAATAGCTTTCATAATTGCCCTTTTTTCAAAAGGTGGACCAGAACCAGATATTGAACTAGGGACGGTGTGTTCTACATTATTTCTAATTATATTTCTATCTGGTATCATCTTTGGTATATACGCATTAAAAATCGGAATTTCAATAAAAAAAGGTAAAAAATTAATGGTTAAAAGAGGATACGATTTATCAATACTATCTTTATTAATTTTCAGCAGTCTATTGGTGCTTTTCGTATGGACAGGTTTCCAGAATTTTTCTATGTACTTTTTATGGCAATTTTTGCTAATATTTTTGTTATTTCTAACATCATCTCTAATAGTAATATTTGACATAATAATCATTGTACTATCTTTAAAATCTGAAGTAAAAGCATTTATGAAAGTATTAGAAAGCGATAAATAATCATGTGTTTGCTTAATCGTCAAACCTTCATCGCCTTCCGATATTGTACTGCTTTATGAATCAAAGTTAACCATTTATTATCTCCTTCAATGGTTATACCTGCCTCTTCCGATGGCGTCCTACCATCGAGTGGTTCTGTGTAAAACTGTAGTGGGAATTTTGTAGTGGGCAATCTGTAGTGGCTTTTGTTCATAACTTCATAGAAGTAGAAAATAATAAATAAACATCCATTTTTTTTTTAAAAATTTTAGTGTATAAATTTAAATACGTGATACACTTTATCATTCTGTAAGGGGGAACAGTAAATATGAAAAAGGTAATACTTGGAATTATTGTTTGTATGCTGTTGATTGCTACCGCTGTATTTCCGTTAGCAGATGCTATGAATATAAGCACAATCTATAAAAGAGAAAATACATACGGAAGGAACGTAAACGCAACAAACCTGAGCCTCACCATCACCGGTGGAATCGGTTTAATCTTCAACACTAAAAATGTTGGGGAACTCAATGCTACGAACGTGATAATAAATGTTACAATAACCGGTGGAATCCTTGGTCTTATTAAGATATCAGATGGCTTAATTAAAGCAACGCTTACACCCAGTGGTGTATTTCCATTTCATTTACTACCACTTGGGTTAGGGTCAATTACCATTAACGCGACCGCCCGTGCGGATAATGCGGCACCAGTAACAAAAACCGCAAAAGGATTCATCCTGTTGTTCTATGTAATCATAAAATAAGTACACCATCTCTTTCCTCCTTTCCTATTGTCGGACTCCTCACATTCCTCAGTTATTTATCTTTTCGATATTGTGTATTTTAGGTTTGCAAACAGTTGTAAAAAGATACCTGATTGTTAATAACGGTCTCCCCTTAAGTATGCGTTTGTCACCAACTTACGCAACATTGCGTAGGAGACTTCTGAGAACATCTAAGTTTTTTACCAAAAGGGGATATTGAATCTATGCGACCGTCACATCCTTGCACAGGTACACGTCTTGAATCGCATGTAGCAACCGCACGCCGTCCTCGAACGATTTCTGAAACGCCTTGCGCCCTGAGATGAGACCGGTACCGCCCGCACGCTTGTTGATGACCGCGGTGCGTACCGCCTGCGCTAGGTCGTCCTTTCCTGATGCGCCACCGGAGTTTATAAGCCCGATGCGCCCCATGTAGCAGTTCGCAAGTTGGAACCTGGTGAGATCTATCGGATGATCAGACATAAGCTCCGCGTACGCCTTCTCGCTGAACTTCCCGTACTTCACCCCAGTCTTGTTGAGCGCGACGTACCCACCGTTGCAGTCAGGAAGCTTCTGCTTGATGATATCAGCCTCGATCGTTACCCCGAGGTGATTCGCCTGCCCGGTGAGATCAGCGGACGTATGGTAATCCTTCCCGTCAACCTTGAACGCAGGGTTCCGAAGGTAACACCAGAGAATCGTCGCCATCCCAAGCTCATGCGCGTACTTGAACGCCTGGCTGACCTCCATGATCTGCCGGTCAGACTCCTCAGAACCGAAATAGATCGTGCACCCGACCGCTGCAGCGCCCATCTCCCACGCCTGGTCGACGCCACCGAACATGATCTGATCGAACTTGTTCGGATAGGTGAGAAGCTCGTTATGATTCAGCTTCACGATGAACGGAATCTTATGAGCGTACCGCCGCGAGACCGCACCAAGGACGCCCAGGGTTGAGGCGACCGCGTTACAACCACCCTCCATCGCGAGCTTCACGATGTTCTCCGGGTCGAAATACAGGGGGTTCGGTGCGAACGACGCGACCGCGGAATGCTCGATCCCCTGGTCCACCGGCAGAATCGACAGGTACCCTGTCCCTGCAAGACGACCAGAATAAAACATCGATTTCAGGTTCCGCAGCACCTGCGTCGGGCGATCCGAGTCCATGAACACCCGGTCGACATACTCCGGCCCGGGAAGATGCAAGTAATCCCTCTTGATCTTTGGGGTCGCATAGTTCAAAAGATAGTCAGCCTCAGCACCCAGCATGATCTTAATCGCATCAATATTTCCTTTCATAACAATTTCCTCTAGTTGTGCCACCCAGGGCTCACCTCTGTACCTGAAGGAGGGAATACCCATGGGAACATAAAACTTTCGACAAAAAAAATGAAAAAGAGAGGTTGAGGAAACCTACAGTTTCCCTTCCTCGTAACGCTTCTGCAGCTTCTCGAGCATATCCTTCGTCATCGCGGAAAGATCGTACTTCGGCTTCCAGCCCCATTCCTTCCGAGCAGCGTCGTCATCGATGGAACATGGCCAGGAGTCGGCGATCGCTTGGCGGAAATCAGGTTTGTAGTCGCATTTGAACCCAGGGATATGTTTCTGGATCTCAGCCGCTAGCTGCTGCGCCGAGAAACTGATCGCGGCGAGATTGAAGTCACAGTGATGCTTGAGTTTTGAAAAATCAGCACCCATGAGGTCAATCGTCCCTTTCAAGCAATCAGGCATGTACATCATCGGCAACGTGGTATCCGCCCGCAGGAAACATGTGTATTTCTTCTTCTTGATCGCCTCGTAGAAGATCTCGACGGCATAGTCCGTGGTCCCACCGCCAGGAAGCGTCTCGCTGCTGATGATCCCTGGGTACCGGACACCGCGGACATCAAGCCCGAAGCGTTTCACGTAGTAATCACCGAGCAGTTCTCCTGCGACCTTGGTCACCCCGTACATGGTTTTCGGTTTGAGGATCGTTTCTTGAGGTGTGTTCTCCCGTGGCGTCTCAGGGCCGAACACCGCAATGGAACTAGGAACGAACACCCGTACCATGTCATGCGCCCGAGCGACCTCGAGGCAGTTGTACAACCCGTTAATGTTGACATCCCAAGCAAGGAGCGGTTTTTCCTCACCGACCGCGGAGAGGATCGCGGCCATGTTGTAGATCGTGTCAATGTCGTAGTCCTTCACAACCTTTTCAATAGTCTCGCGTTGCCCGATGTCGATGAACTCAAACGGTCCAGAGTTGAGCAGTGCCTCGCTTGGTTTGGTTTTCCGTCCTGTTGCAAGCACGTTGTCGTTACCGAATTTCTTCCGCAGCACCATGGTGAGTTCAGAACCGATTTGACCGACAGAACCGGTCACTAAGATTTTTTTCATCCGTTTTTGTGGCATAGCAGGATAACCCCCAAAAATTCTTAGACAGGAATTGTCATTTCCTATAGATACTTTATGGTGTTTTTTGGTAAATGTCTTTTGGTAAACTGTAATTTTATAGGGTGGGCTGGTTTAATCCTTCGTCGTGGTGGCTCCTATTGAAAGAAAAATTATATGAAACTCAGCTCTGGATTACATTTGCTATCTGCCGAATTTTAAAAAGATTATACGAGTGAAATGATTAATAGTGTGGGATTTATGCCTGTGGATATCAATTCCCGACGGGAACATGCTATTCATTATCCCGGTTAGTGTATAGAAGAAAATTTAACCTGTTTTTATCGTACAGGAGTACAAATCCGCCCCCCTGACACCCACGTTTACAGTATATCTAGTAACTCACTTACTTTTTATCTCCCTCCGTTCCCGTTGAAGAGGACCAGGTGCGTACCAGTTCCATTTACCGAGGAGCTTCATGACAGCTGGAACTATATAAGTACGTACTACCATGGCATCCAAGAGAATTGCGAATGTGATAGCAAAGCCGAACTCAGCCAACATTTTCGTGGACGATAGCATCAGAACTCCAATAGCACAGCCCATTATAATGGCAAGCGCAGTGATAATACCTCCCGTCCAGTCCACAGCATCCACGATGGCCTCTTCGTCAGACTTCCCTTTGTGAACCTCTTCTCTAATCCTAGTCAGTATGAAGATATTGTAGTCCATCCCAAGACCCATGAGCATGATAAAGAGGACGAGCGGTATGAGCCACAAAATAGGGACACCCAGCCAGCTTTGGAATATCAGGAACGTCGCTGCAAAAGACCACGAGATGGAAAGCCCAATACTAATCAAAGCGAACGCTGGCAAGATGAGGGAACCCAGGACGATGACCAGAACGATGAAGATACCGATGACGACAAGGATCTCCATCTGGCTGAACTCACTACCCATGGATATCATGATATCGTACATGCCTGCAGTGGTTCCACCGACGTACGCTTCCTGTACACCTTTGCCAGAAAGCATAGTACTAACAGTGGAACGCAGGTTCGGTACTGAATCAACGGCTTTTTTGGATGTTGGCGGTGCATCGAGAACAAAGGTCAAACGAACGGTTCGATTGTCCTGACCGATGAATTCTCGAATCTTGGACTGATCACTCGCAGAGAGTGCTGCGATATGCGCATAATCGACTGTTGCGCCATAGGGCCTCGTAGGACCATCGACCTCATGGACGATAGTATTTCTCGCTAAAGCGGCAGAGACGTCCTCGATGGTCTGCAAGGCCGATGTGTCATAGCTTCCATCCTGCGTCAGTACTGGCTTGTCGAATACGATAACGACACTCGACGGCATAATACGGCCAGCGCCGAAGCCTGAGGTCATGGCATTCATGCCTTGAATGGACTCAACGTTAGGCATCGTACCAATGAAATCGAAGCTCGTTTCAGCTGTCACATAGATGTACGTCGCCGGTATCGAAATGATGACTGCCACAAGGATGACCGCTTTGGCGTGTCTGACAGAAAAGCTCGCAGCCTTGTAAAAATATCCGCGTTTTCCTGCCTCTCGACGCTCCAGGATGCGTTTGGCGTGATTTTTAAACCGCTGTTTGTTATTCGGCCAGAACACACGATTCCCAATCAACATAAGCAGGCTGGGAACGAGCGTCAGTGAAAGGAGAAGAGCGATGAGTATTGAGAGACCCATCACAATACCCATCACCCGAATCATCGAATAGGATGCAATCCCCATAGACAGAAAAGCGATAATGACGGTGGCACCCGACGTGGTGATAGACTCACCAGCCCACGTCACTGACGTCCTTACAGCGTCTTCTCTTGATGCACCTTTGATGCGTTCCTCGCGGAATCTCGCTATAACGAAAATAGAATAATCTGTACCTACAGCCATAAGAATCGAAAAGAGCATCGTCGTGGTATAGGAATCCACGCTTGCCACAAAAGAACCGATAAAAAATACAACCGCCTGGCTCAACCCAAGTGCAACCATAACGGCGCCAAGGGGCAATACTGGTGTGAGAACGGAGCGGAAAAACAGACCCATGAGGATAATGAGGACTGGGATTGTCACAAATTCAATAAGAGAGAAATCGCTGGACATGGTTCCTTCTAAGTCCAAGGATATCGGGGCATCACCTGAGACATACGTCTCGACCCCCTGTACATGTTCAGTTTCTTTGAGTGTAGAAATTATTCCTCTGATCTTTTTCACATTTTCGATGATGGGTTTTGTTTTGTCGCTATCTGTCCACTCAGCATCTTTCGTGAACGCGAGCGAGATGATAGTCACACGACCATCTGGACTTACGAACGATGAACGCATATCAGTGGGGAGTTGTATTGGATATGTATCAATCGTACCGTTGGGAATGACGACAGCGGAGACGAAATTCTGGACAGTAGCGTTCCTGTTCTCTGAGGTCAAGTTCGCCAGGTTACCGAGGTCGTAGATTTCGTTCAGGAAATTTGTATCTTTAATGTTTGCACTCTTCGCTATGTAGCTGACAGCAAAATCGCGTTCCTTCTGCGCGTCCATGAACGTTGTTATATTGAATGTGTCCGCAATAGCAAGCATCAGCTGCGACTCTGCAGCTGGCATTTCAGGATCAGCTGTGAGTTGCGCGATAGCTGATCGAGCAGCCCGTTCCGCCCGTAGTCGAGGGTGCAGCACCCATCGTATATGAAATCTGTCTGCAAGCCAACTGGTATGGAAGAGGGAGAAATATTCAGAGAGAAAGCTGATGGTCTCAGGATCTCCACCACCCATTTCCTGTATCATAGTGTTCATTTTGGCGGTCGCCCTGCGGTTGAGCCCGAAACTCTTCAGATACAACTGAAGGTACAATGCGGGGATACCCCACACCAATTGTACGAAGCCCGCCGTCTGGTATATTCCAGTATTTATCCCAGGTACGGCTTGGACGAGAATGTACTGTTGAACCGTATAGACGGAGATAACGTCCTTTGGAAAAGCACCCGGACTATTGGATTCAAAGTACTGTATACTTGAATCGGACTTGACTTGATGCTCCAGCGTGAGTATAAAATCTCGTATTTCGGGGCTCGACACATTATCTGTATTTAAAATGATTATCATGGATGAATCCGAAGTGCTCGTGGAAAATTGCTCATTAAGTATTGCCGACGCCTTATCCGAGTCAGTCTGACCGGCGCTTAAGGTCTGCTGCTGATAGGTCACGACCTGGCTTGAATTCATAATTAATGGGGTACAAACAAGGAATACGATAACCCAGAGAACCAGGATTAGTTTATATCGTTTGACAACAATATTTCCAAGCCGTTCAAAAATCATTTGTTTACCTTCATGTATCCCCTTGATGTTAATTTCCCCGAAAGGAAATTAATATATAAAATTATCTTATTGTTATTATATATAATTTTCTAGATAATAAATTGATAAAATATATTGTCAGACATACCTATTATTGTATATATCGAGATGCTGAAGACTAATCAAGAGATATTAAAGATAATTTATGCGCAAAACAAATAAACTGAGGAGCACACCAGGAAAATTACGGTAACGGAAACAGTCCCGCCTCCCTCACCAGCGAAGGGATAATTTCCTCCCAAAACAGAGCAGTAACATGCACCCCATGCACCCCAGCAACCGTCCTTAGCTCCCTAATGGTCTCCAAGGCAAGCGCATACCCCTCCTTCGCGGGATCGTTTGCCTCCTTCATCCGCTGATACACCTGGTCAGGAACGTCAGTACCGGGGACATGAAACTTCATCCGCTCGACCATCTTCACCGACTTTAGCGGGGTCACACCAGCAAGGATATGGACCTTTTTATCAAGACCCTGCGAGCGTACATCGTCCATCCATCGGACAAACTTCTCCATATTGTACACGCTTTGCGTCTGGATGAACTCCGCCCCTGCCTCAATCTTTTTCTCAAGACGAACCACCTGAAACTCAAACGGATCAGCATAGGGGTTCGCCGCCGCACCAAGATACACGACGGGACGCGCGGCACGTAAGACATCACCGCTCTGAAATACACCCTTGTCTCGCATATCAAGGATGATTTGAAGTAACTGCGTCGAATCAAGATCGTACACCGCCTTTGCAGCAGGATGATTCCCCACCGAGGGATGATCACCTGTAATGCACAGCATATTTCGTACTCCAAGGGCTGCAGCTCCAAGGACATCGCTTTGGAGCGCGATCCTGTTCCGATCACGACAGGCCAGCTGCATGATTGGCTCCAGATGCATCTGAAGAAGAATCACGCTCCCTGCCAAACTCGACAGACGGACGACAGCAGTCTGATTATCAGTCACATTGAACGCGTGCGCGAAACCTCGCAACAGTTCAGCCTTCTCAATGATCTTGCCTGCGTCCGCACCTTTCGGAGGACCAATCTCAGCGGTGACCACAAAACGCCCTTCCGAAAGCACCTGATGCAAACCGCTTCGATACATCACGCTACAAGCTCCTCTTCGTCACGGTCGACTTCGACCAATCCTTCGGTGGTTGAAGCACCCTCAACACATGCACTTTGCCTGACTGCTGTAACACCTGATACACCTGGTCCCAGACGCACGGTAGCTCTTTGTCAACCTCGCATTTCCCACCCGCAGCACCCCCGCAGGGACCATTGAGCATGGATTTCGGACAACGGGAAACAGGGCAAAACCCACCAAAGGTATCAAGAAGACAATCTCCACAGAGGCTGCAGCGTTTCTGAAACTCGTTCGCATGAACGATTTCCCCAATAAAAAGCGAATCGGCCCCGCTGATAACCTCTTTATTTCGTAGAAGCTCAGCAATGGTCTGCACGCCATTACCGCACGTAAGCACCAGGATTTTTTCAGCCCTATCAACCTCATGTGAACAGTGTTTCAACAAACGCTTATCGTTCTGCAGATGACAGGCAGGTTCAAGGACTATGGACCCTGTCACTGGAATCTGCTGCGCTTCCAACGCCTTCTTCATGGCGATTACCTGGTTTTCGCCACCGGTGCCACACAGTGTTGCACATTGGTTGCATCCGATAATAAAAACAGGATTCTTCCCGACAGCACAGAGAATCACATCAAAATTTTTTTGCTTTGACACAATCATAGTAGGCAAAGATAGACAAACCCGTTAATAAAAATTTGTCTTTCTCGAACAATACTGTTCCAAAGAGTGTCTTGATTCATGGTGAATGCAATACCATGTTGGTTCATAGTTGAATTCGAGGTGACAACTTTTTCATAATACACGAAATACTTCCTCTTCGAACGAAGAACCCTGGAGCCTGAATATATGTTTATAAGCGACCTTTTGATACATCCCATACATGAGTCCGTATGTTTGAGATTCTTGTCAATTTGCTCCTTGGCCTCATTCTTCTCATTTGGATCGGATATTTCATCCTTGCCATGCGAAATTATTACCAACTCCCACGGTTGACAGACACACCGTCCCACCTCTCGTCACAACAACTTCCTCTTGTCTCCGTCATTGTTCCTACGAGAAACGAGGCATACCGTGTTGAAAAATGCATCCGTTCGCTCAAGGCACAGACCTATCCTCATCTGGAGATTCTAATCGTCGATGATTCCACGGACAACACTCTTGAGCTGATTTCATCGATTGTTGGTACAGATCCACGATTTGTGCTCATCAAGCAGGAACCGTTACCAGAAGGATGGGTTGGAAAACCGTTTGCGCTACAACAAGGAAGCAAGGTAGCGAAAGGGGAGTTCCTCCTTTTCATTGATGCGGATACATTTCATGATCCGATGCTTATTACGCGGGCAGTCGAATACGCACTGGAACATGATACTGACCTCTTAAGTCTCGTCCCCCATAATGCTCTTGAGTCATTTTGGGAGAAGCTGATCCAACCAATACCCTTGACCTTCCTCTCCGCGGGCATGCCGCTTGCGAAAGTGAACAAACCAGACAGCAAAATCGGCATCGCCTTTGGTCCGTTCATGCTCATAAAACATGCGGTGTTTGACAAAATCGGTGGCTATGAATCAATCAAGAATCGCATCGCTGATGATGTTGAGATGGGGAAACTCGTAAGAGACTCCGGTTATACGGTCGGTTTGGTGAACGGCCAGACCATGATGCACGTACGGATGTACGAAAACTTCCATGAGATATGGGAAGGATGGAGTAAAAACATCTTTTTAGGTCCTGTTCAAAAACGCGGAATCAATTCAAAAGTCCAACGACTGCTCATTGTCTTGCTTGGTATCGTAGTAATTTTTGGATTAATGATGTTCCCTCTATGCATGACCATTATTGCCATGCTTCTCATGGTGGTGACCCATGCTTCCCCCTGGCAAGAGATTTTCCTGTTCGCATTGATCGTGTGGCTCATGGGCATCATTTTACAGGCGGTGATTCAGAAAGCCTATCGCTATGGGAACCCAGCATATGCCATCTTAAATTTCCTTTCTAGTCTTATCATCATCGGGATATTTGTGAATTCAGCTATCAAGTCAATGTCAGGGGCAGGAGTGACTTGGAAAGGGAGAACGTACTCGGAAAAAAAATCATAACAGCAGAATGATATCTGGGATGTCATGACAAACGAAAAAAGAAACAACAAAGTGCGTCTCGTGCTCACCAAATACATTAGAATCGATGATGTCATCAAATGGATGGCGATTTCTTTTATTGGGTTCATTTTAGGAGCACAATCCTTCGGGTTCCAAGACATCATCCTCCCGTTTTGCGTGTTTCTGATCGCGACCTTTTTTTACATGTCTTTTATCTTTGCAATCAACAATTACTATGACGCTGATTCTGACCGGGCAAACCCCAGAAGGATGCATAAGAATGCCCTCGCATCTGGGGACATCTCAAAAAAAGGGGCGATGACAATCAATATCCTCTGCATCGTAGTCCCGCTCCTCGTCCTTACCTGGTACAAGCCTGTGGTAGTACCCTTAACGATCCTCCTGATCGTATGGTCGGCACTGTATTCCATTCCACCGATACGAATAAAGGGACGCCCAGGGCTTGACGTGATCTGGCACTTCTTCGGGTTTGTCTACATCGTTCTTCTGGGTGCCTTGATTTCGGGTTCCCTCTCAGAGCTTGTCTGGCTTATGGCTATTTCTTTAGGTATTTTCAGCAGCATCGGCCAACTCGCGAACCATTACGAGGACTTCGAGTATGACAAAGAAAGCGGGACAAAGACGTTCGCCGTCCGTTTTGGGCTCAATGCGACGAAACAAACAATCGAGGTCGTCCTAAGCATTCATCTCATTATCATCCTCCTCCTCTTCGTTCTCTATTCATCACATTTCCTGATCACGCTCTTGCTCGTCGTTGGCCTCATGATTCTTGGTTTCATCCTATTAAGACCAAAAAAAACTGGGTTCCCCACGAGGAGATCATATGAATTTTATCTATCAACAATCGTTGGGGGTTCGGTGTATATCAGCGTCCTGCTCTATCACATTTTTACGATGATGTCTATCAGTCTCATACCTCTTTATTAAACGGAAGTGTGGGTGAAAAGGCGCTCATAAAAAGCATTTTTAAATACGGTCCTTATTACTGGCAGCAGTGCACAGGTGATCACGATAGAACCACAACGATTCAATCCAACACCCATTCTCTTACAGGACGATGCTGCCCATAAACCAAGAATTTTTGGAAATATAGAAACATGGTACTACGACGCAATTTTCGATAATAACTACAGCATGGCTTGCGTGGTGAACGTGATTCATTTTTTGAAAACGGGCCTCATTCTCTCCGGGGTGTTTATTTACAAGGACACCCACTTGCTCAAATGGGTCAGAATCAGGACCCCGATGAAGCATTTTCATAGCTCCCAAGAGCGACTTCATCTCGGCCTCCAAGATAAAACTATCATCGATACTGAAACAATCCGATCTCCAAAGGAATGGACCTATCATGTCGTACTGGGTGACGAAAAGAACAATGTCGATTTGCGCTTTTTGAAAAAAATAGAAGGCTGGAAGGGAAACCATTTTTTAGGGGATTGGCTCGTTGCGCCACTGCTAGAAGTAACTGGGGATCTCACCGTTGATGCTACGAAAATCAGCGTCTCCGGGTCTGGTTACCATGACCACAATAATTATCCGCTGTTTGCCCCGTTTTTTGGCAAGGGAGCGAACTTTGGGAAAATTATCGCAGGCCCCATTATCGTTGTATGGGCGCAAGTCATCAGGAGGAACAAGCACGTCGATAACATCCTCGTGATAAATACAGATGATACCGTCCTGTCAGTTCCCTCAAACGACATACAAGTACTCGTGAAAGACTCCATGAAAGACCATGGGACAGTAGTTCCAACGAAATATAGGTTACGTGTTCAAAAACAGGATATCGACATCGATGTTGATATACAATCCTTGGACCACCACTATCTCACCATTCCAACGGTGAAATACTGGCGACATCATGCGAAAAACACGGGCAAGATCCGGGTTGGGTCTTATGCGGAAAATGTCGATAGCATTAGCATCATCGACCAGCTCACCTTTATCTAATCAGTACAAGATAAAGAAGGGTTTGAACAAACTCCGGATTGAAGTGCTATCCTTTCAAAAGAGGTCACTCCTTTTCTTTGAGGGTCTTAAAGCTTAAAAGTTCAATGATCTGCATCTTATCATGGAATGTTTCATTCATTGAACCTATCGTAAGAGTACCGTTTGTTTTTACATGGTACCGCCAATAATGGACAGCTAAAATCCGCGTATGATGGATTTCATTAGCTGATAAAGTGAGATGAAGTTCGACGGGATGAGAACGACCCGCGGGGGTTGGGGAGACGTCGATGGAAAATTCCGTCGGAATCCAATCTTGATGATTAAAGACAAAGTGACTAACGGAAAAGGAAATATTGCTTGAAGGTATGGTAATAAATTCTTTTCCTCCATCGAGATGCTGCTTTTCCTGATTGATGACGATAATTGTGTTTTTCTTTTCTTTCTTTTCTATGGTCTGCGCCCAAATGACACTCCCTGTATCCCCAATGATACGTCCCCAGTACCACCCCGTATTCCTCATCCATGTGGTGAAAAGCGAATAATCCCAATTATGATCATGGTAGCCGATACCATGGACCGGGATCACGGTATCATGGATATGAATGGTTCCGTCAACCATTGCTTTGGGGAGAGGGACCGCCCAGGAATTCCGCGGCGTCTCAATCTTCCATCCTTTCATAATGCGGGTAAAGGTAAGATCAATGGCATGCTGTTCCATCTGAAAAGATACCCTATAGGTCCATTCACCGGTTTTTTTATAATGGTCCTCATCGAATTTGATGATATTATGGTCATCAAATTGTATGAGGGGAATGACCTGAGAAATATGAAGATCCTTCAATAAAGCGGTCTTCACCGTCGCCACTTCAACGAGTCCACCCTTGTAGATCTCAAAGCGTGCTCTGACAATGCCGCTTCGCCCTTCGCTATGAAAGATTCTTACACCGATGTGCACACTGTATCCGTTCTCAAAAACCGCATCGAAATACCACCATTCGACATCCGCAAGGCTCTTGACACTGTGAAACGCATCATCCTGTGGAAGGATATCTTCAGCCTCAAGGTTGGTGTTTTTTTTCTTGATTTTTGTGGACCGCAAGTGGCTCATGCTCATAGGTGAAGAATCAACAATAGTTGGATATAAGAAGTTTTTCTTGTGAAAAATGCTAAGAAAACTTTGAAATGAATGCAGGCGAGGATTTCGAAAAAACCCTCTCTTTTTCACCTAAGGATAACTGCGATAGTTTTTTATCTTCTACGCGGTTTTCATCCTCTCGTATGCTACAAGAATACCTGAAATTAGCACGGTCGTTTAACGCTGTGCTAACAGGGATGTCGGCAGTCATGGGCGCCATAGCGCTCCGCGAGTACGACATCGTCATGTTATTCCTTCTTTTCCTTGTGGGATTCTTCGGGCATACCTTCGGCTTTGTCTTCAATGACATCATCGACTACAACATAGATAAATCATCAAAGGAAATCAGCGACCGACCATTGGTGAGCGGCACGATCTCCATGCGGAACGCCTGGATTTTTTCCTTTATTTCTATGGGCATCGCATTTGTTATTGCACTCTACCTTGCAGTCAGCACTGCTCATCTGTACTCCCTCGTTATCCTTGCAGCCTCTGCCTTTTTCATCATCTTATACGATCTCGTGAGCAAAAAAGTTCTCCTCACGGATTTTTTCGTCGCCCTCGGCATTTTCTTCCTCGTGATGTACGGGGCAAGCACCACGGTTGGGTCATTAAGCGACCTCACACCACTCGCATGGGTCGTCTGCACGCTTGCTGCAATCCAGGTGCTCTTCATGCAGCTTATTGCAGGGGGAATGAAAGATATCGAAAACGATTATCGCCACGGAGCACGGACCATGGCGATTCACCTGGGAGTACGAGTCGTCGAAGGAAAACTCACCGTCTCACCATCGTATAAAGTATTATCCTACGGCCTTCAACTCATCGACCTCGGAGTCGTCTTTCTACCGTTTTTTCTAGGCTGGACCTCCCCCATCGATCCTACCTACCAATATATACAATGGGTCGCCTTGCTACTTGTCGGCATCATGATGTTATTCCTCTCACACCAGCTCCTCACCATGGAACGGTTTGAACGACAGAAAGCTCGGATGTATATCGGAAGTCATTACATGATCAATTTCACGCTGGTCCCGATCATGCTCATGGGCCTGAACCCATGGGCCGGGGTCCTCATGTTCTTCCCAGCGCTCGGATTTGTCCTTTCCAATCTCGCGTTGCATGGGACCCTGCTGCAACCGAAAACCATGTAAAAAGACTCGAAAACCTCATATAGCACACCACTTTTTCCTTCTCTCATATGAGCAAGCTCACAGCATACGCGCGATTGCTTCGGATCCCCGGGCTTGGCGGCCTTGGCATCCCCGCGGTGATAGGCGCGCTCACCGTCGGCGTCCAGGATCTCGTCGCCCTCACGATCCTTTTCATCATCGGAAGTCTCGCCGCAATCTATGGATTCATCCTCAATGACTATGCCGACGTTGAGCTTGACAGACTCGCGAAAGAACTGAAAGGGAAACCGCTTGTTGACGGGACCATCAGCCTAAAAACCGCGGTGTACGTCTGCTTCATGTGCGTAATGCTCGCGTTCTTATTTTTGTTCATCCTCTGGTACGGCAAACCACTTGATCAATACAAGTTCGTCGCACTCATCAGCATCATCCTAGCTGGAGTCCTCGGAAGCACCTATGACATGTATGGGAAACGATTTGTTGGATCAGATTTCCTGGTAGCCATCTCCATGTCCTTCATTTTTCTCATTGGCGCGACATCATTCGGCGCCCCGGTCATCATCACCTGGATTATCTTCATTCTCACCTTCAACCAAATATTACACATGAATGTCATAGAAAATGGCATCAAAGACGCGGACCACGACTATCTCTTGGGAGTGAAAAACATCGCACTCGCCTCCGGAGTGAAGGTCGAAGGAGACAACCTCTTTATCCCACTTCGTTTCAAAACATTCGGCATGGGGATACGGCTGTTCTCCGCTGTGCTCCTTTTCACCCCGTTCATCTTCTTCGGATATTCGTACTACGTCTGGCAAATCATTATCCTTGCGATCGCGACACTCGGGGTCCTGTTCTTTAGTGTCAAATTGTTGTCACTCAAAAAGTTCGAACGAAACATGATCAGAAGGTATATCGCGATCCAATCATTCCTCCGCTACGCTCTTGTTCCAATCATGCTCATCCCGCTCATCGGCATCATCCCGGGGGTCATTCTCGTGATTTTCCCTATTGTCTGGTACATCATCTTCACACCACTTCTTGGAGAAAAACTCCTCAGGCCGAGGATGTAAATGATACAGGGGAAAAAACAAAAAATCTGCATCATCGGCGCCGGTATCAGCGGGCTTACTGCAGGAGCACTCCTCACCATACGGGGGTATGAGGTAACGATTTTTGAAAAAGAAAACGTCCTTGGTGGCCGTGCATTATCCTTTGATCCGGGTTCCTGCACCACAGAAACATACGAACAATTACTCGAACGATTCCATATGAACGTCGTGTTCTCAGAACCTGATCTCTCGACAATCTTCAACCAACAGATGTTACAGGGGTATACCCTCGATCTGGGGTACCATGCCATCGGCGGCGGCGTCATGTCAAACCTCAATAACGTCCTGTCAGCCCTCGGCGATCACATCGAGGTCTTCGAATCAAACGTTGGGTTCATCACGGAACAAGGCTACGATTTTCCGTTCCTATCACGGGGTGATAAACTCAGGATCCTTCCGAACATCCTTCGTCTTCTCCTCGCAAGCGAAAAAACCATGAGACGCCTCGATAATATTTCGATCACAGAGACGATCAATCACTATGGACAAGGAAAAATGAAGCTCATCCTTGAAATTTTTTCCCGCTCGATTTCAACGGTAAACAATCTTGATAACATTTCAACGGGGGAAATGTTCCGCGCACAACGCAGCCTCCTGAAAGGCTCAAAACCAGTGGGCTACCCAAAAAAAGGACTGGGACTCATACATCAGAAGCTCGCACGCTCAATTCTCCAACAAGGAGGAGCGATTCGAACAGGGACACCCGTGCAAAAAATCATCATCAAGGACGGAAAGGCGATTGGAGTAACAGTCGCCGGCAAAGACATGCCTTTTGATATCGTCATCTCCTCAATCCTTGTGCAGCATCTCTTTACCATCGCCGATAAAAACCAGTTCCCCAAGGAATACGTGAAAATGCTCACCTCACTTCAAGGCACCGGAAGCCTCTGTGCGTACTATGCACTCACCAAGGTCGACCCATCGTTGCTCGGAAAGACGTTTCATTTCATTGAACGAGACATAGGCGTCGACGGGAACGATGCCGTCGGCATGATCGATTTCATGGCAGCGGTGCCGGAATCTGGCCTCTCACCACCATCGCAGTTCCTCGTACAAGCGTACATCATCTGCACGCCAACAGAGGCACGAGATAAAAAAATTCTTTCAATGTTGAAACAACTGCTCGATAAAAATCTTCAACGCCTCATCCCTGATTTCCGCTCGCATCTTCGCTGGTGCTTGTACCCTGCGATCTGGCATTTAGACGGAGTCGCAAAAACAACAGATAACATCAAACCAGAGATCCAAACCCCGATTCGCAATCTGTTATTGATTGGTGATTGCGTGAAAGCACCTGGAATCGGCATGAATTGTGCAATTAACTCCGCACGAATCTGCCAAGAACTAATCACGTCAACCAATGTATGAAAAAAGTCCTTGCAAGGTACGAACCACAATCAATAAATATATATATGGGCTATTCGAAAGAGTACTGATACGGGGGTTTTGAGCAACCAATATAAGTGTATTTCCTATTCCCGACCGCGTCATACTACAGTTCGGTGTCATAATGTCTGTGAAATTAACCATGAAAGAGCCGTATGGAAAAACGCGGTTTCTTTCAACGAAATTCAGAGGATACTTCGATTTACTCAGGCCCTTCACATTACTGGCCCCTTTTTTTGTTTCCATGTTTATCATGTTTGCAAGCCTCATCTACAATAACAAATTAGACTCGACCCCGAACTGGTGGATCATTATCGGGCAGGCGAGCCTAACGCTTGCGTTTCTCAACGGTGCGTCAAACGCTTTGAACCAAGCGACTGATGTTGAGGCAGACAAGATTTCAAAACCGTACCGACCAATCCCGCGGGGGGTCGTCGAGAAAGAAGAGGCACAAAGCATCGCGTACATCTTCTACTTGTTCGCCTTACTCCGAGCCGTGACCATCAACACCTGGTTCGGCGTGTTCGTGTTCCTTATCATGCTCTTCACCGTGGTGTATTCGCTTCCACCCCGGATGAAACGGTTCCTGTTTATCAATCAGGTCTGGGTCGCAGTTCCGAGAGGCCTGTTAGGCGTGCTTGCCGCATGGAGCGTCTTTGGCGACCCATTCCAAAACGCACCGCTGATGATTGGGCTCATCGCCTTCTTCTTCTTCATTGGAGCCATGACGACAAAAGACATTGTTGATTGCGAAGCAGACAGAAAAACAGGGACGCGGACCCTCATTAACACCTTCGGCATCAGGAAAGCGGCATATATCTCGCTTCCTTTTCTTGTGATCCCGTTTGCGTCCATCCCCTTCCTTGTGCATTACCATATTATGGACTCGTACCTGCTCCCCCTCACGATTTTCATTGTCCCCAGCGCCTTCGTCTTTTATTTCATGTTAAAGCAACGCGAAAGCGAAACCCTTGAAAACGTCCCTGCCTGGTCCTTGATGTATATCACCTATCTCTTCTACGCTGTCGGATTCACCACCCTTATAATCTTTGGCGAACTCGGATACCTTGGTTTCCTGACCTCCATCTAAGAACCCTGAATGCATCTTTTAACTTTGGGGAAGCAACAGGAGAAAAACATTTTTATACGAAATTATGTATGAAATAAAGTTCTTATACTCGGAAAAGAACTATTTTATGAAGTACAGTATTAAAACAACAAGAAGGAGACCTATGCGAGGTCTACGAATAATGGTAATCAGCGTGCTTCTTCTGCTTCTTCTTCCAGCGGTAAGCATGCAAGGATCCTCAAAGGAGAATCCAATTCCTGAGTGGAAACCAGAGTGGTCGTACAGACAAGAGCTCCAGCTTCCTATTGAAACAAACGATTCACTCGCCCACTACCAAGCAATCGATCTGCGCATCGCGTTCGCAAACCCCTGTTGGACAAAAAATGTCAACGAGACGTCCATACGTGTGTGTACATGGCATAACGAAGAATGGCATGAACTTGACTCTCAAATATACAACCTGAAAATGACCTCAGGGGACGTGGATCATGTTGCAGAGTGTAACGTGGTGTTTCTCGTGCCAGAGTTTGCGGATGGGACTGAACGCTACTTCATCTTTTACAATGGTGACACGACTCCAAGCCCGACATACATCGATCATGTCAATGCTGTTGATGCGAACTATTCATATTCACCGCTCCCGGACATCTCAGCACAAGCACGCTTCTATGGGATCATTGAGGACGGCTTCAATATCTATGGGGTGGGACAAGAGGGACAAATTCTTGATCGACCCTCAGCTCAGGTGGTCGTGAAACAAAAGAAAGGGGCCAAACAGTTTGATTTGCTCGGCTCCGATCAGATCGTATCGTTCGCCTTCTCCTATTATAATGGCAGCAAAGATAAAGATGAAAGCTCATCGGACCAGGTCTTTGTAAGTAAAACAATCTTAGTCGACGGAAACCTCATGGTCGCCTTCCGTGTCAAGAGCGAATCAAAAAAGGGAGACGTGCGAACGACAGCGATTTATAAATATTATTATTGCCCGCTGAATGAGAAACGGTTAAACGTCCACGTTAAGCATGAAATGACGAAAAACGTGACCGTGCAAGGTGTCGACAACGTTGACGGGCGCTTCGGTTCGATTATTTCGATTAAAGCACGCAGCGCGTCCATCGATTCCCTCAACTTCGGGGTGATTTATCCCTACCTCGATTTTTACGGGATGAACGATGAGATCGAAGAATATCAGATGGATCAGAACCCTAGTACAAAGGAACGAGAATGGATTATCTCGTACAAAGACAACGCGGACCTTGGAAAACAGGCATGGTTGAGCTATGGGCAGGGAAGCCAGGGGGTCGCAAACGCTGTTCTTTTTGCATCGAATCAGGGCATTGTAACATCAGGCACAGACGAGCGTGACGGCATCCAGTTAAAGGTCGCAGAAAAACAATATTTTAATTTCCTCGGAACCGAGGTTGACTATGCATCACTCAATTTCGGTAGAAACTCCTACCAGCCAGGGTACTATCACGATGTGAATATACCGTCCAATCTTGTCGTGCAATTTGATGCAGAGGTGTTCTTTTCCAGCACCGGTGGGTATCCTGCGGTTCAGAATGAATCGCATTTTTACCAGACCTTAGTGAAGTCCCGATATTTTTCAGGTGAAGGTCCGTTCGAACAAGAGAAAAAACGATACAATGTGACCGTTATCACTCATCTTGGCGGAACACATTTCACGTATCCCTGGTTAGCGAGTAAGACAGGGTTTCATCTCCCCGTGATGTGGATCGAACTCTACCAAGAAGGAAACCTCATCATTGCTGGAGCTGCAAATCGATCGCTGTTCCTCAGGTCATCAAAAACATTTGTCGCTGTTCCTGAGGGGAAATATCTGATCAAGGCATTCTGGAAAATAGGAAACCGGACTAAAACATTCACCGGGGCCGCAACCCTTGACTTGAACGGAGATAGTAAAGTCCACGTGTTTTGTACATGGGAGCGGGCAATCACCATTTCCTTCAAAAATCAGCATGACGAAGGAATCCCTGGCATTCGCGTGTATTTACGAAATAAAAACAATGTTCTTTTCGATGAAAACGTCACCCAAAACGACGGACGCGTGACTCTCTATGCGCCATATAACCCCAAGGACCCATACTTAGTCCAAGCAGAATACAAGGATTTTCTTATCTATGATCAAAATCTGAAAAATAGCCTACGAAAAGTTAACCTCCAAGTTTGCATTGATTTATATGATCTGGCTGTGGAAGTCAAGGACACTCTACATCTCACTCCAGGGGTTGAGATGACCCCGACGCTTTTCACGACCATCGAAAATAGAACCATAGAATTAACCCCTGAAGTTCTAGGGGCGGGTATGTACGTTTTCCATGCAATTCCTGCTGGTGATTATACTATACAACTTGCCTATGGTGATACGTTAGATCAACTCTTGGTAACAATCCCAGCCAGCGGTGATATCGTCCATATGAATTTCACTGCCGAGTACAGCCTCACGATTGATTTATTTGATTCGACAGGAAACATCGTCGATCAAAGCGGTATTTCCTTCAAGATGTATCGAGACAATCAGATGGTCTTCGAAACAAATCACACACAGTTCTCCTTGCCTCCCGCCCACTACCTCATACAGGCGTATGCAAATGGACTTCTCATTGGAACAGAGGACATCATGCTTACGAACTCTCGGCATCTCACCTTTGTGACCACCTTGAGTTCCCTTGTACCCACAGTTATCACGATAGCGATGATAGTCTTTCTTGGGGCAGTGCTTGTCTTTTCCGCGACGAAAAAATTCTCACTTCGTTCAGCCCTCAAATGCGCTGCTCTTGCCCTCGTCATCATTGCGCTTTTACAACCATGGTGGGTGTTCTCGGGTTCAAGCCCAGCTCCTCTTGCACAACGAAACACCGCACTGTACATCAACCCAGGTGTAATGGTTGAATCGACGACGTTCAATGGCGGAACATCGCTTGCGCTCGCAGAGATGCCTGATGTTTTTATTATGTTCCTCGAGGTGATTATGCCGGTTATTCTCTTGCTTTGTGTGGTTCTCACCTCTAGCGTAATCTTGAAAAAAATAAAGAAGCGTAATTATTCGTTCCTTCTTAGCTTGACAAGCGTGGTCATCTTTAGTACTGTGCTATACGCTTTTTACATCGGAATCCAAAAATTATGTGAGACAAGCATCGGCCCTGTACAAGGTCAAGGAGACATTCTGGTTATCATTCAAGGCGTAGAGGTCCATCTGCAGTCAAGCTGGGGTTTTGGTCCCGGGTATTATTGCATGATCGTTGCTGCTATCCTTGCAGTCTTTGCAGTGATTCTTGAGGTTTGGCTGATTCTTAAGACGAAAAAACGATTGTAATCATTGCAAAGCCGAGGGCAAAAAGAAAATACGTTGCATACATCAGCGTCCAAGCTGAGGTGTTCTCGCAGGTTTGGTTGTGATGGGTATGAAGCATGGACCATCCGATGACACCACTGAGGATAAGAAGGAGGGCGAGCGGGAGAAACATGCTTTCAAGGACGCGGAGGTACACAAAAGGGAGTATCAAGAGAAACGCGGCGATCATAAAAAACAGGGAGATGACAACGGTTTTTTTCACTCCGAACACATTGATCATTGTTTTTGTCCCAACGTTTTTATCCGCCTCGGCATCGAGGATATCCTTCGTCGCTGTTCCACCAAAAAGGAACAAGGCTGCGATGCTGCCCATGGCAAGTGGAAGGGGTTGAAGCGGGTTCCCAAAGACGCTCCAGGATCCGATGATCCCAAGAAAACCTCGTGGAAGGGCGACCCATGCCTGGTTGAAGAACAGGATTTTTTTCATGCGTGGTGGTACTGAATAGGTGATTGAGAAGATAGCAATCGAAGAGACAATAAGGGTAAATATGCTGTTGATTGTGAAGGCGAGGAAGAGCGAGATAACATAAAGGACACCGGAGGCCAGGTACGCTTCTTTTCTGGAGATGATACCCTTGGGGATCGGGCGATACGGTTTAGAAATCGCGTCTTCCTTCCAGTCCGTCGCCTGGTTTAACGCATTTGATGCTGCATTGAGAAGGGCGAAACTCACGCTTGCTGGAATCAGAATTGGAAGCAGAGCAAGGACATTGAGAGAAGCTGTTTTCGTATACACAAAGCTCGCAATCATGACGCAGAGGGACACAATGAGAGGGGCAAGAAGCGTGAAAGGCCTAAGAAGTTCGATATACCCAGCTAGTTTCATTGTCAAAGAGTTCACCCGTCCTCATCCATGGTACCACCTCTGTGTTTTTTCTATATAAATATGTCTGTACAGTTGTTATCAAAACGAAAAAAAATGGTGTTATTTCTTCATCGTACTTCGGGCGATTTTTTTTACCCGCTGCACCCCACCGATGTCCTCTATGATCCTGCAGACTGCGACAGGCACCAGGTCGCCCCAGGGTTCATCATGAAGCATACGCCTGCGGATTTCCTCCCCTGAGAACATCGAACGTCGAAAATAAGGGGTGCCTTCCACTGGGTATCCCTTGTCGATGAACAACGACCTGGTGAAGGAGTTGTTGGTAATGACCACGTCAAAATCTGGGACAATTGCCCGGACATGAGATACCCACAGCGGTGGATTATGAATGTCAGGGATAGCAACAACACGATAATTACGGATTCCCACCGCATCTAAGGATCGAGTGATCATCTGCACCCGTTCCTCCTCAGAAAACGGGTTTTCAGAGGTATCCCTGTCCTGAGAAGAACCAATACCAACGATGATTTCATCATACTTGGTACTCAACGATTGTACGACCAATAAATGACCATTGTGGAACGGCTGAAAACGGCCGATATAGAGCGCCTTCATAGGTAGGACACTAGATAGAATAACAAGGGATTACTATTACTTTTTCTTTTGCTCGTCAGGACTGAGTTGCTTCTTAGCCTTTTTTTCCTCTGATTTGACAGGGGTCCGTATCTTATGGTCCGTTTCCGTTTCCAGTTTCCCAATGATCTTCGGTGGGCGCATCTCCTTTAATTTCCGTAACAGATCCTCTTTCCCTTCACCGACCAGCGCATTTTGCAGGACATCAGTGAGCGTCTCAACAGGGATGATCTCGATTTTATCCTTGTATTTATCTTCGATGAGCACGTCATTGAGGTTCGCCTTCGGGATGAGGACCGTTTTCATGCCGGCCTCGGCGGCCGCCTCGATCTTCGCGGTGACACCACCGATAGGAAGCACGGTTCCCCTGATGCTAATAGAACCGGTCATCGCAACATCCTGGCGAACTGGGACGTTTTCCATAGCTGAAATAACCGCGGTGATCAGCGAGATGCTTGCAGAATCACCCTCAACACCCTCATAGGTGCCGATGAACTGGATATGGATATCATGCTTCGAGATATCCCGCCCCATATACTTTTTGATAATTGCGGAGATGTTTTGCACCGATTCTTTCGCGATGTCCCCGAGCTTGCCTGTCGCAATCACTTTCCCCTCAGATTGTGACCCTGCCGGTGTTACCTCTGCGACAATTGGCAGCACGAGTCCGGAGAACTCACTCATGGATGGATCCGCGGAATGCACGGCAAGGCCGTTGACCACACCGACTTCTTCGCCAAGGGTTCGGAACGACCGATAGCTCTTTTGTGATTCCAATGCACGATCTGCAACCTGTTGTTCCAATGACCGGGCTATCTGTTTTGCTGCGAGCACATGCTGCTGGGTCACTGGTTTTTCTTTCCGTTCATAGGCGATATCCCCGGCAACTCGTATCAGTCCACCGAGTTCTCGTAATCGCAATGATAGTTTCCCTTTGCGTCCTGCTCGTCGTTGGTCTTCATGGATGATTTCTGCGACGGCTGCTTTATCGAAGTGTGCGATTTTCCCGTCTTTTTTCACTTCTTGGGCGACAAAACGTATCAATTTCTCCCGGTTCTCTTGGGTATCGTCCATGACACTGTTTAGGTAGCTTTCATAGCCGTATCCTCTAATCCGCGATCGCAAGGCAGGATGCATCCCGTTTAATGCATCAAGGTTTCCGGCTGATACCAGGATAAAATCGCAGGGTGCAGGCTCGGTTTTCACCATCGCACCGAAGCTTCTCTCTGATTGCCCGGTAATCTGGAATTTTTTCTCCTGGATAGCGGTAAGAAGATGTTGCTGTGAAGGTAAGCTTAAGGTATTGATTTCATCGATGTACAAGACGCCTTTATGAGCCCGGTGAATCGCACCAGCCTCGACGAGTTGATGCGGCGGTGTTTCCAGGCCAGCGGATTGAAATGGATCATGACGAACATCTCCAAGTAATGCCCCTGAGTGTGCTGCGGTCGCATCGATAAAGGGAGGTACATCGTTTTTTTCATGGGCAACAAGAATCTTCGGAATCATCTGTAATTCTTTTCTCTGCGAAAACCCGCCTCGTGCGACAATGAGATACACCAGGACCGCGGCGATGAATCCAAAAATCGCGTACTCGTAATGTCCGGTTGTTATCGCCCCAATAAGAGAGAAAATGATAATCATGAGAACGATGCCAAGAATCATGGTATTTTGCTGTTCGACTTTTCGGCGTGCGTCTTCCCGCTGTGCTTTGACTATTTCATGTGCTTTTCCCGCGGGAACAACACGGATGGTCGGCGTATTGGTATCCTCATTGTTGGGATAGACAATGATGTCTTCAAGTTCGCCTTTGGGTAAAAACTCGGTCATGGCTCGGGCAACCATGGATTTCCCGGTTCCAGGGTCACCGATGAGCATGACGTGCCGCTTCTGTTCCGCGGCCTTTTTTACGATAGCCACGGTTTGATCCTGACCGATAACTTGATCAAGAAGGCTCTCTGGGACCTTGATTTCTTCTGTTGTTTTAAATTTAATGGATTCTATCCATTTATCTATGGGTGGTAATTCCTCTTGATGTTGTTGTGTTTGTTCATGTTGTTCTTCTGTTTTTTTTGTAGCCATGTACAAAACTCCCCGCGCACGATGTCACCTTTACGTGCATTCGTCGCAGTTTTATCGGGATATACACATGTCGTATATCTATTTTTTTCTTTTCTACCAGCATATCTTATCCGTTGCGTTTACATCATAATATTGAATACACATCCCCTAGAAAGATGCATCCCTTCCTCAAATTCAAAGAAAGAAGATGTGACTGAAAGGCTTAAACACTGTGAATCCGATGCGGATGTGGTCGACGACATACAAGAACCAATGGAGAAGGCCTTATGCAACTTGGGATTGTTGGAAAACCAAACGTAGGAAAATCCACGTTTTTTAATGCTGCGACAAAAGCACATGCAGAGATCGCGAACTATCCATTCACCACGATAGAAGCGAACCGTGGGGTCATGTTCATCAGAAAACCATGCCCCTGCCAGGATTTCCATCTCACCTGCACCCCAAGGAACTCGAGATGCGTCCAGGGCGTCCGATTCGTCCCCATAGAAGCTATTGACGTGGCAGGCCTTGTCCCTGACGCCCATAAAGGAAAAGGACTCGGCAATAAATTTCTGGATGACCTTCGGCAGGCACACGCGCTCATCCATATCGTTGACGCCTCAGGCAGCACTGACGCCGAAGGCAACCCTGTCGGTATCGGGATGCATGATCCATTGCTCGATGTTGAATTCCTTGAAAAGGAAATCAACTACTGGCTGTTTGGCATCATTAAGAAAAGCTGGGAGATTATCGGACGAAAATGCGAACTGGAAGGAAAAAAAGTAGAAAAGATGCTCACGGAGCAACTCACAGGGCTTGGCATCAAAGAAGACCATATCACCGGTGCGATCAGAAAAATCAATCTCGATCGAGAACGTCCCGCGCTATGGACCGAGGAACAACTCTTCAAATTAACAGACTATGTGCGGGCGATCAGCAAACCGATGATCATCGCGTTCAACAAATGCGACAAAGCACCTGAGAATCTCATGGTCAAAAGGGCGGAGCTGAAAAACTATTGTGTCGTGCCGACCAGTGCTGAAAGTGAGCTTGCCCTCAACAGCGCTGCTGAGAAAGGAATCATCGCGTACACCCCGGGGGCGAACGATTTTACCCTTTTGAAAAAAGAAGGGATCACTGAAAAACAACTCAACGCGCTCGAGTACATCAGAACGCACGTGCTTGCGAAATACGGTTACACCGGTGTACAGAAATGCATTGACGAGGCGGTGCATATGCTTGATCTCATCGTCGTGTACCCTGTCGAGGATGAGCATCACCTCACCGACAAGGAAGGACGTATCTTGCCTGATGCCTTTTTAGTCCCACGAGGATCCACGGCAAAGGACCTCGCCTTCAAGGTTCATACCGATCTTGGGGAGCATTTCATCAGGGCGATCGACGCACGGGCGCACCGAGTTGTTGGTGCTGATCATCAGTTGAAAGACGGTGATATCATCAGCATCATAGCTGACGTGTGATCCCTCTTCCACCTATGATTTCTGGCGTATGCATAAAAGGTTGCATGTGAGACGGATAACGGGTTGCATCCTATTTGCATAAGTATCTACAAAACAAGTTTTTATAGGCCTCTGTCGTTGCATTGCATGGGATCACTCAATAAAAAGCTTCATTAGGAGGAACAACGGTGTCAATAAGAAAAATAAACAAGAAAAGACTCTCGCGAAATTTTCGATTGAAACACGCGCCTCTCAAGGTGCTTCCGCTGACAACGCATGTTGGTCGACGACGTATTCTGAAAAAAGATAATAAAGAGCAGGAATGTCAGACGAAACAGCTTCTTTCATCACCTACAGTACCCCCGCAACGATCATCGATTCAATGCTCTATCGAAGAGGTAGCGTCTGCCACCTCACGACATGCGAAAAAACAAGGACGACGAAAAGCACCTCTCACGTTCCATCCTTTTGTTTCTGCCCGAATGAAAATGAACGCCTTACGATGGATCTTTCTTTCTGTAATCATCGTCCTTGCAGTTGGTGTTCTCTTCATCATGCTCCAAGATGGCTTTAGCTCGATGAAGAACATCATCATTTATGGCGTTATGGGATTTTTCACGTTCTTCATGGGCTACTTCGGGACACTCTTTGCAAAAGATGTCATCGACCTCATTATGGAAAAAAAGGACTCACGCAATGATGCGGACATTGATGCATAGAGCGACTCGCGTGTTCCAATATCTTTTTATTTTTCTTTTCCTTTAATCCTCTGAGGTATCAAAGGTGATTCTCTTCGATAACCATCTTCATCTAAGAAGGGACGGCAGGTTTCTTGATGCGATTCGAGAGTTTCAACATGCAGGGGGCACTCATTTCATCCTCTGCCAATACCCGATGCCGTCGAAGGTCATCCAAGAAAAAAGCTACAAATCATGCTACGTAGAAACCCTTGCTATGGCAGATGAAATCAGGCATACCCTTGACATTGATCTTTTTGTCGTCGTCGGACCATACCCTGTTGATATCCTTCCTTTGACAGAAAAGTTCGGCAGAGAGACCGCCATCGCAATCATGAAGAAAGGTATGGATGAGGCATCCATCCTTTGTGAGGAAAAAAAATGCGTCGCCATAGGGGAAATAGGACGACCGCATTTCCCTGTTGATGCTCAGGTCCTCATCGACTCGAATGAAATACTCCAGTACGGGATGAGCCGTGCAAGAGACGTGGGAGTCCCGGTGGTGCTGCACACGGAAAGCACAACGCCCTCCCAGTGCCAAGAACTCGCGATGCTGGGGAAAAAGGTTGGGTTGCCACCAGAAAGAATCGTGAAGCATTTCGCACCACCCCTCATCACCAAGGAGGAGAATGCTGGTCTGATGCCGTCTGTTCTTGCGAGTAAAAAAAACATCGTCGAAGCGCTCACAAAGGGACACCGGTTTATGATGGAGACCGACTATATCGACGATCCGAGACGCCCGGGTGCGGTTCTTGGGCCTAAGACTGTACCGAGGCTCACCAAAGCACTCCTCGATGCTGGCGTGATGACGGTGGAGCAGGCAATAAAGATTCATCAAGAGAACCCTAAGAAGACGTACAACATCGACTTCACTGTTTGAATCATGAGGTAAATATCTCCGAAAACTTTCCATCTACACTTAATAAAAATGTTTGTCTCCCTCTATAAGTTCACATAATCTTCGCATTGTTTCACCTTACGAAAAAAATATGTAGCAGGAGCGTTTTATATCTTGTGCTCGAACACTTATCCATCCTACTTCATGATTTCATTCATTTTAGGTGTCATACCACTATCCCCAGATAGTTTGTGTGTCTCCGTTGATGGCAAGTGGTTCCTGTAACAGGACTGTCCCTTATTGATATAATAAAAAAAGGTATCAGGATATATTTTTAAAGGGGAACAGTGTTATAAAATTGTATTGCGGGGGAAAGACATGCAGACAAACTTCCTATCCAAGAAAGGCTTGGTTGTCGGAATAACTGCTTTGTTTGTTGGGATTAGTAGTATTCCAATTCAAAGTGTATCGATAGAACGAATTTCAATGATGAAGCAAACTGGGTATTGGGATGTAAATTGGACTATGAACGGGACCATGGGTGAGAATGGTTGGTATGTCAGTCCTCTAACGTTTACGTGCACCTACGACCATGAGCATATAGCTAGTGTCTATTACAAAGTTCATGCTAGTGAAGAATGGGAATTGTATACGGAACCGTTTACCGTCTACGAAGGATTTTTTGAATTCTATTGGTACTTTGTCGATTATCAAGGCTATGCAAGTGGCATCCACGGACCGTATGCCTTTAAAATCGATTACACGCCACCAACCATCAGCCTCACAGTAACCGCTCTAAACTGTTGTCACACCAAATGGTTACTCAACGCAACCGTCGCTGATGCAACCAGCGGTGTCTCCTATGTGGAGTTCTACGTTGATGACGTGCTTGTTGGGAACGCTACTGCATACCCATACACCTACATCTACGAGGGTAAGGGTAGAGTTGCACAAGCAATTGTTTACGATTTCGCAGGTAATTATGCAATGAGCTCTTGGTTTTCTATGCCTCTCATATCTCAGCAAAGCCCGAACCAAAATAGTCCCAGTGTACAACAAAAAACTATGTTGTTTCGTGACCTTATATATAATCTATTATTTCATCATCAAATGAAATGGTGGAGTCAATGAACAAATACCCTCTGATTGGAGGAAGTATCTGTGCTGTTGTTCTGATTGTTCTTGCATCATTGACCAATGTTGTTGGGTATCAGACAGTCCAATCTTCAAACCAGAAAATCATCACCACCGAACTCAATGAGAAAGACCTGTTGTTCCAGACCATCGTTGATATGGCGAACAACAAGGAGATTCAGAGAGTTATCCTTGGCTCTGAATTGATAAGTAAAAGGCTCTTGGATTCTAATATGAGATTCTGGACCTTTACGTCTCCAGAGATAACCAAGAAGGTTCTCAAACACATGTACACAATGGGTGTGATTTTTTCGAAAACCATCAGTACATCAAAGGTACAATCGATGCTCAAACAGTATCGAGTTCATAATCAAAGGATGCAAAAGGCGGTATCATCCATAATTGAAAATGATGCTGCACTTACGGAAGAAATAACACGATTGTCCAATCTGCAGTGTGATTGTGATAATGAATATACAACCACGTGGAGGTTCCCTGGTATCTGCTTTATGTTATATCTTCTCTTCAATTTTTTCAGCATCTTAGGAAATTACATCCTCGATTTTCATTATCCCATGTTCATTGTGGCCATTCTTTGGATTATAATGGGTTTGGCCTCTTACTCTTTTTTCAATTGTCACTGGTATAATCCATTGAGGTAAATCAATGAAAAAGAAATGTTTAGCGATTGGAATCATTCTCTTGTTCATTGGAACAGCTAAAAAAATATATGGATAGTAATTTAGTTGGAAAAGAGAAACCATGAATGGAAAAAGAAATATAATAATTAGAGCAGTATTAATTGCTTTGATATTGGTGAGTATAACAGTATTGGGCTCGATAATACAAACACAAACAATCAGAGGTACAATTACTTCTGTCGATTTGTTGATGGAGAAAGAGAAAGCAGCCAACCAAAATCAATCAATGTTTTTTATGGCTTTGGGCTTTATGACTGCAAATGCAATCATAGAAGATAGCGACCAAGAAGGAAATCATAGCTATGGATATGTCAGTGAACATGTTAAAAAAATCACATTCATTGGATTTGGACATTATACTCACGGTGATTCTGAACCTGCACATTTTTACTTGAAAAAATTCACGAATGTAACTTGGATGGGACTTCTTACGTATAAAAAATTAGAAGTATCTGAGAATTATCAAAATTTTTCATCGTTGCTTACTTATTTTCGCTATGCATGTCTCATTGGGTTCAGTGCGATTCCACCGAAGAAATAAATGTTACTATTATAAGTGAATAAGTTATAAATGAGGAAACATGAAACGGAAATGTTTGGCGGTTGGAATCATTCTCTTGTTCATCGGTGTCGCAGTCGCACCAAGCATCAACTCAAGTGTTGTGAAATCATCCAATGATAACGACCTTATGGAAGTTACCTCTCAGGTATGTGGTATTCAGGGATTCCGAAACACCACGGTGAAACTAACCAAAGAACAATACCAGAATCTGGAGCAGTATCTTGTTGATTTCAGAGCCAGGTTGAACCAAACAACAACAAGGGAGGAAGCGGTTCCCTTATTCAAGGATGCGGTTGTGGAGTTAAACAAGTATGGGTTGTTGCCGAAGGGAATGAGTGTTGAACGAGTACAAAAACTTATTCTGGGGGGCAATCAAAATCTTCTACATTTACGACCTCTCGGTGAAAGAAAAAACTCATTTTATTCAAGTAGTAGTACTTACGAAAATAATAATTGTTTGATTGCTGGATATACCACGTTTACCGCCTCTAATGGACCAATTGCAAGCATCATTTCTTATTTCTTGTTTAATCTTAATTTCCCCATTTTTGGTTTGATTGGTTTTCTTTCAGACCTAAATCCAATACAAATATCCTCAGTAATAGGACTTTGCGAGATTCAACGTAATCCACCATATGGGTATATCACGAATCCCGCTATAGGATGGATTTATACAAATGGTGACAATGGAATAGGAAAATGGAATGGAAGTTTTTATGGTGCAATTACTGACCAATTCTATGTAATAATTCGAGGGGTTTTCAGTATATATTTACCTGGAATAGTCGGATTTTCAGGAATAAAAATTGGTATTCCATTAGCAGGGCCTTATTTTTATTTAGGAAAGGCTCGAGAGGTTCTAATTTCTAATAAAGCCCCCTAATATTCAATATAATTACATTGAATCATCGTGGGTTGTCATTTTGATTCGCACAACGGATATAAATTGAAAAGAGAACGTATGAAATTGTAGATGTGAGTTAATCAACCGTTCTATTCTTTTTCCAAGCCTTTAAAAACTGTGGAAAATCGTCCAATTATTTTTCTTGGTTATTTCCCTGTTAAATCATCAGATACGATACCTTTTAATTTCTGAGGGGTTACTTTTTTACCCCATCGCAAGTAATAACCACTCTTCCTTCGGGGATGTTCATCCTTTTTACCTTTCGGTCTTCCAAATGTTGTTCTCTTTTTTCCTTTTTTATTGATATAGAATCCTTGGTCTTCGATATCCTTTCTCAATCGTGAATACATGAGATTCACTCTTTCTATTGTCATTGCACGTTCCATCTCTGCATACTGTGCCATAATACCAAAGATGAACTTACCAGATGCAGTTGATGTATCAATATTCAAACTCGTAATGGTGAACGTTATTCCTAACTTATTCAACTCTTCTGCAATCGTCTGCGTGTGAATCGCATTTCTACCTAGTCTATCTACCTTCCAAAAAATCAAATGATTGAACAACCTGTCCTTTGTTGCTGGTTCACCTATGATGTGCAACCGTTTCCAGAACCTTCTTTTCAGTTCCACATCATTTTCCAAAAGGTAAGAACGTACTGCACCTAATCTGCACTGGATTGTCTTACTACTCTTCCCTGTATCTTCCAAGTGTTTCTTGAATGCAACCACATCGTTCTCATACCGTCTTCCATTCCCGAAATACTCAGAGGGAGGAATTCCTACCACATCAAAAAACTGTTTAAGTGATACTCGATATCCATCTATGGTGTCTCTTTTGGAAAAGGTTCCAAGAAATTTATCGATTGTAACCATCTTTTCTCACCCCATATGGTTTACAATCACAGGACTATTTGTCTCCAATTTATTAAAGGTTCGTCTTTTGTTTTCACTTATGTCATTCCCTGCGTTGAGATAAAAATGTTTATGTAAAGAAAAAGGATAAACAACAGCCATGGCAATATTTCGAGGATTCATCGCGGTTGAGATTCAAGCAGCTCATTCAATCATCGACCTTGAAAAAGCGATCTCTAAAACCGGCGCTGATGTTAAACTTGTGGAACCTGAGAACATCCACCTTACCCTGAAGTTCCTGGGGGATACCGATGAAAGCAAGATTGATGCCATCGAGCAGATCATCAGAGAATCCGTGAAGGGCATCACCCCTTTTCCTTTGACGTTGAGAGGTACGGGGGTGTTCCCTAATGAAAGGTATCTGAAGGTGTTATGGGTTGGTATCGTCGACGGGGACATTTTGGCAAAGATAGCAAGGTCCATTGACGAAAAACTCGTTCCTCTTGGATTTACAAAAGAACAACGGGGGTACTCAGCCCATCTCACGATAGGCCGGGTGAGAACCGCAAAGAACAAAGACCAACTCCTCACTGTGATACACAACTTCAAGGAGAAAGAATTCCTCCGACAGGAGGTCAACGCCGTGACTCTGAAAAAAAGCGATCTTACCCCCAAAGGACCGATCTACACAACCCTGCGGGAAATATCCCTCTAAGGCGGTGATGAAACCATACTCTCATGGATGCTTGTGTTAGGAGTACTCAACCTTCTCTTGTTCCTCCTCAGTCTAGCTCTGCTTGTTCCAAAAAGCATCTGGAAAACCTCACTAACAGAATACAAAAAAAAAGTAGCATATCATGCCATCTACCTTTGTATCATCGGGGTTGTGGTCGCGTTCCATCTCCTCGAGGTCAACGTGATCGACCCGTCTGCCACGCGACTCGTCGGAACAAACTTCGCACCAGTAGTCTACACACTTGAAGACAGCGCCGTCTACTGGTTTACGCAGCATTGGACACCGGTGCTTGTCTATTTCTTCGTCTTCATCTACATCATCTTCTACCCGTTCACCCTCTGGTTTTCTCTGGTGTACTTCCTTCTTGCGGACCAAAGAAAAGCAATGAAGACATTTACGTACGGATTCATCCTCCTCTATGCATTCACCGTACCATTTTACCTGTTGCTCCCGATCACGAACGTGTACACCTATTTCGGGTCAACCTCTGCGTTAAACACGGTTATCCCGGGCGTGGAGCAATTTTTCTATGCCACGACCACCAATAACAACAGCTTCCCTTCTCTCCATGTCGCTATGGCGTTTCTTATTGCCAATACGATAGCGCTCACAAACAATAGACGCTTCACCTACCTCGCGTACTTTTCCGCAATCTGCGTTTTATGTTCGGTCATCTACCTTGGCATTCACTGGATCATCGATGTCATCGGCGGAATCCTTATTTCATTCGGATCGTTCTACCTCGCTAAACGGCTCACAAAGGAGACATAAATGATCCCTGGCTCAGTGGCAATAGAAAAGGTGGTTCTCAAAAAGATCACACCAACGTTGCAACAAAGAAAGGAAATCGAGCATGCCATCGATGCATTGCAAAAACAGGTTTCAAAAGAGATTAGAAAAACCGGATTGCCAATCGCTATAGAGCTTGTTGGCTCCACCGCCAAAGACACCTACATCCGAACCGCAGTCGATATCGACCTGTTTCTGGTGTTCCCTGCCACGGTCTCCCGCGAGCAACTCCAAGAGAACGGACTGGCCGTCGGCCGGGCGATCCTTACCCACCAAGAGGAATGCTTCGCAGAACACCCATACGTTCGAGGGATGTACCATGGGTATAAAACAGAGATCGTACCCTGCTACAAAATCGAGTCAGCATCACAGAAACTCTCAGCAGTGGACCGCACACCACTTCATACGGACTATATTCGAAAGCATTTGAAAGACGCACAAAAAAAAGACGTCAGGCTCTTCAAACAATACCTCCGCGGAATCGGCTGCTACGGTGCAGAGGCGGAAATCGAAGGATTCTCCGGGTACCTCTGCGAAATCCTCATTATAAAATTCAAGACGTTTCAGCATCTTATTTCCGCAGCGCAACATTGGCGCCCTGGCGAGAGTCTCACTCTGACAAAAACACCTATTCCTCGGTTTGAGACCCCGTTGATTTTCATCGACCCGGTGGACCCTGAACGAAACGTCGCATCAGCGCTCTCGAACGGCAAATTTGATTTGTTCCGGACAGCATGCAAGGCGTACGCAGAACAACCACGACTCACGTTTTTCTTCCCAAAAACACTGTTACCATGGTCGCTGGAAAAAATAAAAAAAGAAATCGGGACCAAAGAGTACGTCAGTATAAAACTCCCAAAACCTGATATAATCCCAGAAAATCTTTACCCCCAGGTTCGAAAGGCAGTCAGATCAATCACTGAATTATGCACACACTATGGGTTTCAGATTCTTGACACCCATTTTTACATCGATAAAAAAGAGGTGTACATCCTGCTCCATCCAAAGTCGATTCTACTTCCTAGGACCGTCATTCACCCTGGGCCACCGATCATTCTGAAAAAGAACATCGATGAATTTATCGAAAAATGGAAAGACAACCCGCGCGTGAGAAAAGGACCCTATCAAAAAAACAACCGCATCTATGTCGACATCGAACGTGACCATACCGACATCCACGACCTTTTACAAAAACAGGTGAAGGAACTCAGCCTCGGGAAACATATAAACCATCTGGCGCGAAAAGAATATTCTGTCGTTAATCAAGAGGTTCTTGTTACAAATAAATTCCGTTTGTTCTGGACGACAGTCCTTGACTCAAGGATGCCGTGGGAACGATAACGCCGTGCGTGTTGGCTGGAAGGGCTTCTGATACCCCCCTATAAAGAAAAGTAGTATCATTGCTGTTCTATTTTCTGTGTATGTTGCTCCTTCTTCACAGGTTGCTATCGTTACTATATTTATTCTCCCAAATCCAAGGATAAGACCTGTTTTAATCTTTACAGTATCCCCTGGTGCGAGACTCGATATTTTTCCTGCCGTATGATTTCCAAGGAAAATCATTTTCCCCTGAAGGTCAATGCTCCACGTGATTTTTGTAGCAGTGGCATCACCAATATTCTTCACAACCGCATGTATCCCGATCCCGCCTTTGAACTGTTCAACAGCAAGGGTTGGCGCTGTAGTAATAGAAATCGGGTGTGTCGATGACCAATCGGTCTCCGCGCCGTTTTCGTCTCTGGCTTTGACCTTCACAAGGTATATTCCTTCCTCAGACCATGCATGCGTTGCAGTTGCCGTTGCACCAGATGGAAATGGACCCACCCAGCCGCTGTTTTCGCCATCGCCCCAGTCAAAGAAGTACGAGATATTATCTCCGTCGGGATCTACCGTCATCGCTGAAAACGAATATTCAACTCCTTTTTTTCCTGAGGACGGACCGGTAGGTGCAGCTGGTATCTCTGGCGGATGATTTTCACTTACTTTTGTGAACACATACGCTGACCCGGAATCGAGTCCATTATCATCATCCCGGCATGAAGAAATGATGGCCGAATCACCGTCGAGAGAAGAAGACAACCAGCCAAAAGTGTCCCCTGCTTGGCCGTCTGATGCGATGAGTTTTTGCTGTTGTGTCCAGATGGTGCCGGTGCGGGTGAACACGTACGCTGACCCGGAATCGTCCCCGTTGTCATCATCCTGAGGTGCTGTGATGAGGGCGGTGTCGCCACTGAGGGAAACAGAATCGCCAAAATAATCCCATGCATAACCGTCTGAGGCAAGGAGTTTGGCCTCCTGTGTCCAGGTGGTGTCGATGCGGGTGAACACATACGCAGAACCAGACCAGTCACCGTTGTCATCATCACCGGGTGCTCCGATGAGGGCAGTATCACCTGAAAGAGAAACAAAAGAACCAAAAAAGTCTTCACCCTGGCCGTCTGAGGCAATCAGCTTTGCTTGTTGACTCCAGGAGATCCCGGTACGGGTAAACACGTACGCCGATCCTCTGATATCATCATCACCATCTGCTCCGATGAGGGCAGTATCACCAGCAAGAAAAACACGAATGCCAAAGTTATCTCCAAATGCACCGTCTGCAGCAAGCAATTTTGCTTGCTGAGTCCAGCTGGTACCAGTGCGGGTGAACACGTACGCTGACCCTGAAGCGTCTCCGTTGTCATCATCAATTGGTGCTGAGATGAGAGCGGTGTCACCACAAAGGGAAACAGAGTAGCCAAAATAATCCATTACTGCACCGTCTGAGGCAAGGAGCTTTGCCTGCTGAGTCCAGGTGGTTCCGGTGCGAGTGAACACATACGCCGACCCGGATTTGTTTCCGTTGTCATCATCCCAGTATGCTCCGATGAGAGCGGTGTCATTATCAAGAGAAACAGACCAGCCAAATAAGTCGTTTGCTGTACCGTCTGAGGCAAGGAGCTTTGCCTGCTGGGTCCAAAAGGTACCTGACCGGACGAACACATACGCAGAACCAGACATCTCTCCGTGGTCATCGTCCAACCATGCTCCGACGAGAGCGGTGTCCCCGCTAAGGGAAACATAGCAGCCGAAGTTGTCTCCTGCCGCGCCGTCTGAGGCAAGAAGCTTTTGCATCTCGGTCCAGCTCATTCCCATGCTTGCCAAAGAGGTGTTTGGAACCGTTGCATTGATCGCACTATCTTTTAAAGACTCGACTGCAGGGATAGCACATGCAATTAAGAGAATACAAATACACATACCAATAACCTTTTTTTTCATATTCCTTCCCAGTATTCTTATGAAGGTTATCCTATAAGAATGTTATTGGATTATCGGATGTTTTGTTTCTTTATAATCTGGCGATCTAAACAGGGTTTAAGTCGGTTTTTTTACGACCGTCAATAAGAATGAATGGCTTGATAGTAATATCCAAAAACCAGAGTTTTCCCCAGTGATAAAGAGAGAATTACCATTAAGTTTTTATGATAAAGACAGATATGCATATGCAAGTACATATGCATCAGGATGGGATGAACCGCCGTAAGTTATTCATAGTGTTAGTTGTCATGCTTCTGAGCATCAGCGTGGTGCACCTTTTCGAGCCCTTCGACACGTGTAAAGCAGACACACCACCAACACTGTACGTCGGCAAAGGCGAGACATATGCGCACATCCAGGACGCACTCGATAATGTGACGGCGGATGGTTACAGGATCTTTGTCTACAACGGAACCTACATCGAGAATCTTACCATCAATTATTCGATTGACCTGTTTGGTGAAGACCGTGGCATCACGATTATCGACGGTAATGGAACCGACACTGTCATCACCGTGAATGCAGACCATGTCAACATCAGCCATTTCACCATCACCGACGGAGGACAGACCTCGAAGGATAGCCTCATCCAAGTGAATCAAGGAACTTCGATCATCACTGATAACATCATTTCCGATGGATACACAGGCATTTATCTCGATAACTCGGACGGTCACCTCATCTACGATAATATCATTCAGAACAACAGAGGGGTCGGACTCAAACTCAACCAATCAGATAACAATGTCAATATTACATATAACACAATCATAGCCAACGACAACGGCATCTACTTCCATTCATCAAACGGAAATAAAATTTACAATAACATCATCCAATACAATAAGGCCAACGGTGTTTTTATCAACAGAACGTGCGATGGGAATTATGTAGTGAATAATAACTGTTCGTACAATAATCATTCAGGCATCTATGTGAACGATTACAGTGATTATTCAACAATACTAAACAATCAAATCTACCTTAACAACGACTCTGGGATAAAAGTGGAGAACTGCAGTCGATGCATTATCGCCAACGGCAATATCATCCGAAAAAATACTAATTATGGGGTGATGATCATTGGATCCTACAACTCTGTCCAAAACAATGTCATTACCTATAATCGGCAAGACGGGATGTACTGCAGTGTCGATCAGAATAACACCGTGTCTAGTAATATTATCGCTTACAATCTTTTCAAAGGAATCCGCCTCGACAATTCCACCAATGATTACATTTACACCAACGAGATTTTTGAAAACGACCAATACGGGATCTACCTTGACTTCTACACCCTCAGGAATTACATCTACAACAATTATTTCCATGACAATCCAGTGAATGCCATGGATAAAAGCTTCCATCGAAATATTTGGAATACCACAGCACATGCAGGGACGACGATCGTTGGCGGTAGCTATTTAAGTGGAAACTACTGGGATACCTTTGATGAAACAACAGAAGGGGCTTACGACAACAATAGTGACGGGATCGCTGATGCACCCTATACGATTTACGCCCAGAACAAGGACTATGGAGCACTCCTCGATACGATAAAACCCGCAATAGGAACCCCACAGGTCTCACCGGTATTCCAGTCGCTCGGAGGATTTACAAACATCTCCGTCACTGTGACCGATAATACGAAAATCCACCAGGTATACCTTCAGCTCATCAATCCTTTGGGTCATACAAGTAACTTCTCGATTCTTCAAAACAAAACAGGGGACACTTATTTCTACAGAAGACAGTTCCCGGTTGTAGGGAACTACACCTTCTCTATAACAGCAAAGGACCCACGAAACTGGGTTCAGACAACCAACCGCACGTTTTCGATCAAACCAGGAATCCCGCCAATCATCAAGGATAATTCCCCGAGTTCAGGATCGCCAGCGGCTAAATTTACCTTCAATGCTACTGTTACATCATCAAATACCAATCCATCGAATCTGCGTGTCTACGTCATCTGGAGTCATAGCACCAAAGAAGACAATCAAACACTCAACAATACCGCATCCAACTATTTCGTAAAGACTATCACCCTGGACCATAGCATTGCCAATTTAACGTATTATTTCTACGCTACTGATCAATGGGGCAACGCAATAAGCATGCAACCAAAGAAGGTAAGGGTCATTGACACCTCCCCACCTCAGATTCGTATCATTAGGCACGGTCCCTCTTTCGAGGATATCCCGAATAGTTACACATTTAAGGTCACCGTGACCGATAACTCGATTGTCTCCAACGTCACCATTGAGTATTGGTATACAAACACAACAAAAATGACCGCACAAATGGACAGTACAGGGCAGAATTCCTATCAAAAGGTAATTATTTCCCCAGGAACCGCCCAGAATGTCTTCTGCGTCATCTACGCAACAGATATCGCAGGTAACACGATTAACACCACAAAACCGTTTGCCATCCCAGGTGGACCATACACCGGGTTCGTCCTGCAGAAAATCACGATGGACGGGACGCACAGCTACGATCTCGATGGGTCCATCGAAAGCTACCTCTGGGATTTCGGTGACGGCACGACGGGAAACGGCAGTACCGCCACGCATACCTATTACGCGAATGGCACTTACACGATTATGTTAACTGTTGTTGACAATGACGGAAACAACGGAACCAACACGACAACAATCCATATCGGCGAATTTTCCAGACACACCATACCGGCCAATCAACTCGCCTTCATTAGTGCACGTTATGAAATACCGCTTACAGAACCTTTCTATTGCTATGATTTAAGTGGTGACGGAATGATAGACACATTTTTTGATCCAAACGAGCGCATCACTGCCATACCTACCGGTCCATTGATGATAAATGATCATGTGTGCTTCCTTCTCTCCATGGATCATTCGAGAATCCCGGCCTTTTTTTGGGATACGGTAACAGATGCTATTATCCCAGTCACGCACACCGTGGGGACTTTTTTAAATAAAACGATCGATGAGGCATTGGAACGGGCAACCATTCGAGTAATGGTTGAAAAAGCAGGGTGGATCTATCTTGAGACGACGGATGCATACCCGCAAGCATCCCTCACGGTGCTGACAGGAGATCGTACCATTGCTTCGAACCTCACTTGGCGAAACAACGAAACGATCTATGTCTTGGACGACCCTGGAAACGAGTATTTCTTCAGATTTGATCATATCTACCAACAGTTACAAGATTCATTCTCACCACCGGACGGTGGGGTGATTAATGCCGATAGCCCGACGATAACGATTACCTATAATGCGCCCGTGATGATTGTCTCTGCATTATTTGATACTCTCGACATGAAAAATGAGCTAACAACCTATGACAACATGATGTTTACCTTCACCCCGCCTGGGTATCTCGAGAATGGAACGTACAACTTTGTAATCGATGTACAGGCGTTGGAGGGAAATGGATTTCTGTCCTCCACGGTGACGTACTTTTACTTCCAGTATCAGCTTCCACCGCAACAAAGTTTCCTTGAAAAAAATTGGATGTTACTCGTCCTGGTGGGATTCATTGGCGCTATCGGTGCACTGCTCCTTCTTTTCAAAGTAAAGCAGGTCACTGTTGATGCATTCATCTACATCAAAAACCGAAAAATCATCCCGTTTTTTAAACCAGTGATCGTAGGACCGATGAGCGTCCAAATCAATGATCAACGTCTGAAACGAGCTGAATTTTACATCGACGGTCACCTGAAAGGTGAAACCACAACGTTCCCGTACCGCTGGCAATGGAACGAAAAGGCGTTTCTGAAGCACACCATCGAGACGAAGGTGTACGATGATGATGGAAACGGCGTCTCAAGCGGGGCGATGGAGTTTTATATCTTAAATCTGTCAGAAGCTCACGATGAATCTACGATGACCGGGGAACCGTCGTCTCAGATTCCTTCTGAGTCAGGTAATTGATTCCCTGTTCCGTGAGCTCTATCTCGTTAAACGAGACATAATGTAACAGTTCATTTTGTAACAAACGACGTATGATCCGTTCAAATTCGTCTTTTGAGAGATGCAACACCACCTGTGCTGTCTCTGCATCGATATCACGTTGGCTCAGAATCTTGAGAAGCTCGATTTCTTTCTCCGAGAGAATGACCTCCTCTTGATACGCGCTCGAGGGGTCCTCATATTCTTGCGTAATACTGGTGACGTAACTTTCGATAATGGTTTCAAGGTTGAGACGATCGAGCTCTTTGCCATCCTTACTATAGAGAACACAGGTTTTTTGAAGGGGGTCGTATTGCCAAGACCCGACATTCTTCCAGGTATATCCAAGGAGACTGACGTCATCGCGATGCTTCCCAGCATCTCCTTTCATTTTTGTCGTTTGGTGGACCTCTTGGTTCTTACGTCGTTGCTGCCGGTGGAGGTACCGTTGCTCGGTTTGGAGGATTCCTAGGTCAACCCCGTAGCTTTTTAATTCAGCGATAATCTCTTCACCTGCGAGGTCTTTGAGTTCTTTCATGAAGAATAACCCTGTTTTTCCAACAAGGTCCATGTACACGATCCTGATGATCGCTTCAATTGCTTTCCCCACCTGAGTACAATCTACGGTGTCGATCTCTGATGAGATTTTAATGATTCCCTCTGCATTCACGTACTCGGGGTTTTCGATGTGAACCTGTTGTAAAAATTCATAGTTTTGTTCGAGTGTTTTGATGATTGCCCCGATTACTGTTGCCGCGAAACTTTGTGTGGTTCTTCGACTTGCCACAGAGAACAAGGCTCGTAAGATGCTTTCCAATACCTCTGAATTTTTTAAGATGCTCATTATTTCATCCCATATGCTTTAGGTTGAAAAATCAACAGTCATCTTATACACGTAAGGAAGTTCCACGACAAAACGACTTCCCTTCCCAATCTCGCTTTCTGCCCAAATATTCCCATTATGTTTCTTCACAATCTCCTTTGAGATAAACAAACCAAGACCAGTGCCTTCGTTATTTCGGTCTTCCCCGGTATACGCCTGATAAAACTTTGTAAAAATCTTCTTTATTTCGTCTTTTGAAATACCGATACCCGTATCAGTGACAGAGATTATAATATGGTTATCCTCCTTCTCAGCCTCGAGAGCGATATACCCATAATCAGTGAATTTCAATGCATTGCCAATCAGGTTTTTCAAGACTTGAGATAAACGAATTTTATCACCGAGAATATGCGGAAGAACCTCCGGAACCGTGACGCGAAACTCAAGTTTTTTATTAATAATCGCTGGTTTGACGTCTTCTGCGATTTCCGTGAGCAACTCGATCGGATCAATCTTTTCCATGTCAAACCGCATCGTGTCGCTATCGAGTCGAGCGACATCCAAGATATCGTTGACAAGTTTTAACAGCCGTTCAGCATTTCGGAGGCTAATCTTTGCCCAATTCTTTATTTTCTCATCGGTTCCGTTATCATGAATGATGAGGTCAAGGTAGCCTTTAATAGGAGTGACTGGGGATCGAAGCTCATGGGCAGCAATGTTCATGAACTCGGTTTTGAGACGCTCGTTTTTCTTCAGTCCATCCTCTATCTCCCGGCGTTGGGTGATATCACGCACCGTGCACACAACGCCGCTAAATTCATCTTGCTTCTCCAAGGGCGCGATGTTGACCTCGATAGGTAAAATAGAGCCTTCTTCAGCGACAAGCTCCAATTCGACGTTTTCGATCTTCTCATTTTTTCTTCGTACGTCGATAAAGACCTGTTGAAAAAAATAAATGGAATCTTCGAGCAAATATCTCCGGAAGGGTGTTGCAAGAATCTGGCTTTTCCTTTGGCCGAGCATCTTTTCAAAGGATGGATTGACATAGGTGAGGCGGCCTAACGCATCGGTGGTAAAGACACCGTCAGCGGACGTTTCAGCTAAAATACGGTATTTTTCCTCGGATTTCACGAGTGCGTCCCAGACTTTCTTTCTATCAGTGATATCCTCGATATTACCTACAAGCGCGATGGGTTCATGGTGGTCGTCGAGGATGGCTGAGCATGTATCACTCATCCATCGATAGCCCAATGTTTTGTGTTTGATTCGATATTCAAGGACTCTCATACTCGTTGTCGTAGTTTTCTGTGTGTCCATGAACTCTTTGAATTGTTGTTTTACCCGTACTCGATCTTCAGGATGGATGAGCTCATCCATTTGTTTGCGTCCGAAAAAGGTTAACTCCTGGGGGGAATACCCGATGACCTTGAGAGAAGACGGGCTTACATATTCATAGTACCCTTTTCTCAAATCCAATTGATACATCATATAGAGAGAATTATCGAGGACGACCCGAAATTTCTTTTCGCTTTCGCTGAGTGCCTGCACCGCTGTCTTATATTTCGTGATGTCAACAAACGACCCTATGATATACGCTTGTTTCCTACATTCATCTTCGATCATCTGAGCAGATAGTTGTACTTGGAATGTCGAATGATTCTTTTTCATTCCAGTGAGTTCTCCAACCCATTCGCTGTTCGTACGCAGGATTTGCATGACCTCAAGATAGTGCTCTTGTATTTTCCATAGGTGGACTAAAGGTGTTCCAATCACATCGTTTTCATTATTATGACCCCACATTTTCAGAAACGAGTTGTTAACGTGGGTTATGGTCCCTTCGATATCTGTTAGCACGAGTGCATTCATTGAGGAGGCGATAGAGGTATCTCCAAGCTGTGTTGTTTCCATCGCCTGTTGTTGTTCGGCGGTGTCTGAAATAACAATGAGATAACCAATGATTTTACTATGTCTATTTTTTAATGGAGTAATCTGAAGGGCGCCATTTCGTTTCTCACCATGTCGTGTAAGTATTTCGATGTCATCATATGGGGCGTCGTCTGTATATGATGCATTTTTTAAGAACCTCTTTTTCAGTATGACCTGTGTTTCTTCTGTGAAGAAGGGCGAGGTACACAAATTTTTACCGATGATTTCTTGTGTTGTGTATCCCAATGATTTCGTAATGCGCTCATTGACATCGGTGATCGTTCCCTTAGTATCGATCAAAAAAATGATTTGAGGGAAGACCTCTAACATGGTCCGATAGTTCTTTTCTTTTTCTCTCAGAAGCTGCCGTAATTTTTTTTGTTGATTGATATTTTTTGATACAAGAAGAACGGCTGCTGTGTGATCTTGGTTTGGTTCTTTTATAGGGCTGATGATCTCGAGGTACCATTTTGCATTTTTGTACACTTCGCTTTTTAGGGGTTGTCCATGTTCAAGGACCCAGTTCAGTTTTTCGCTGAATTCCTCCGTTTCCTTTTGAGTGTGAAAATCGCTAAAGGTTTTTCCCAATACATCCTGCCGGATGCAACCGAGTTGTGTGAGAAGGTTGTTGTTGACGGCAAGGTATCGACCTTGACGGTCTATCAGAGATATGGAATCATCAAGGTATTCTACGATTGCATCCATTCGTTGTGTTACCTGTGGTTCTGAAGTAAGTTCCCTAAGAAGATGAAGGGTTCCTATGGGTTTGTTATTCCGATCTCGTACGATGCAGAGGGAGACGCTTACATCTATTGGTTGATGAGTTATTGTGTATATTTTAGTGTCAATTTGATGCTTCAGTCCCTGTTCTTCTGTGAGATGGGACTGCAATTTTTTCCATTCTTCAGCTGGATACCATTCTTTCATCGACTGGTGGATGAATTTGTTGATCGGGTTGCCTAACAGTTTTTCTGCGTAATCATTCCATGAGATGAGATGTTCCTGTTCATCAAAGATGAGGAGTGCGATGGGAACGGAATGAAGCATGACGTTCCAGAGAGCGCGTAAGTAGTCTTGTTGTATATCAATGAGAGTGCCAGTTCCGTGGAGAGGAGGTATCATTGCTGAAGTGTGTGATTGCTCCTGGTCGTCGCCTTCCGAAAATGATTCTTCGGTGCTTTCTACCGCCTTGGTTTGTAGTTTACCAAGTCGTTCTTCGCCCCGTAATATCTTTACGATTTCAGGCTCTTCGTGCATGATCCTCTTCCTAGTGGTACCTCTCATGAAGTGTGAATCTTATGTTGCATCCCAAATGATATGAGGTAATTGAAAGAGGATATTTAACTTTTTAGAATTTGATCGACATGACGTAAGAGTGTCTCTTTATCGAAGGGTTTCATGATGTAATCAGCAAGGCCTTCATCGAGGAGCACCTGTTTGCGTTTCTCAGAGATTTCAAGGACGCTCATGAAAGCGACTTTCACCTCTTTACTCTTTTTTTTGATCCGGTTAAACACATCCCATCCGCTCATACCAGGCATCATGATATCAAGGAGAACTAAATCGACTTTTTCCTTTTCGAGTTTCCGGAGGGCTTCTTCACCGCTATACGACGGGATGACCGTATACCCGCCGAGTTCAAGGACCGTGCGAGTAAGGTCAACGATATCTGGCTCGTTATCGACAACCATGATTTTCTTCATTTTCGAATCTCCTCAACTTTTTTTTGTAAGTCCTTTTTTCCTATAAGAAGCTATCGTTAGTCCTTTTTTGAACCTATCTGAAAATCTTTGAAGCGATGCGTTTATGTAGAAGAAAAGTATAAATTCCAGTAAACGATATTATTTTTCCTTCACACTGATGGGACACTATGTTAAAAAGCAAAAATATCTTTATTTCATTACAAATTGAAAAGAATCTTGAGACGAAGGAACTCGTCCTCAATATTCATTTTGATACAGATGCTCCGAATTTTTTCATTGAAAATAAGGTGATGCAATGGAATCCAACCCCAGATGAAATCGATTTTGTTTCTGAGGTGGTTGGCCTTCTCAGCCATCATGAATATCAACCCACAAGTAATGCTGAAGATACACCTCGCGTACCTTCTGATGAGAGAACGACTCCTCAGGAGACATATCCTTCATCAGATTCCGCTATTGATGAGGCAATCGACCCAGAGGTAATCCCTCATTTAGCAAAATCAGAGGCAGATGAAAAAATCTTCATTCAGGCTGATGAAAAGAAAATCGATGAAATCATCAAGCGAAAAAAATCAGGTTTTAGCGAAGAGTTTGTGATTGAATCCAACGACAAATCCAGACTCGACCGAATGCTGAAACAAAAAAAGAAAAAAGTATGACATATCGGTGTTTCTAAATAGTTATTTTATCAGGGATTTTATATTTGTTGCAGTACAGCTCAAGCATCTTATTAAGCTCGTGGATGTACTGTTTTCGAGGGTTGAAATCATCTTTGTACAATTCATCGTACTTCGGGAGTAAATGCGGATAATGGATTTCTAACATATTCTTGAATATTACCTCTTGATCTCCTCTCAGTTCGAGATGTTTATGCAGAAGGTATTGTGCGTTCACCTCTTTGGCTGCCTGCACCATATTCTCAATTTCAGATTCAATGATGTAGGGGATCATGGGAATCATAGCGACCCCAGTGTTAATACCGCTATCCCGGAGTTTTTCAACTGCTTTCAGACGATCCTTGGGAGATGGAGCGCCTGGCTCGAATACTCGTAGGACTCTATCGTCGAGGGAGGTGAAACTGACGGTGACCATGCATTGCAACGATGAGAGGAGATCGATATCACGAAGAATCAAGGGTGACTTTGTGAGGATATGACAGGGGAAACGATACTGTACTAAGGTCTCAAGTATGTTTTTTGTGAGCTGGTAGGTCTTTTCCGCATTTTGGTACGGGTCATTGACAGATCCGATGATAATCCACCCATTTTTGATTTGCGCGATTTCTTTTTTGAGGATGTCGACGACGTTTCCCTTTGCATAGATGATTTTTTCAAAGGAAGAGTCACAGTAGAGACACCCAAATTCACAGTTTTGATAGGGATCGACACAATAGTTCCCATGAAAGAGGGCATCTTTCCTGGTTATTTTCTTAACGACAGAGTCGCAGTTGATGAGTTTATATTCCATGTTACATCTCCTCCGGAGCGGTGATGCCCAGTAAGTCAAGCGCAGTGTGAAGAACGATTTTTGTTGCTTCAACGAGGACGATTCTTGATTCACGAAGTGATGGATCTTCCTCTATAAGCACAGGACAGTCACGGTAGAACTGATTGAATGCAGATGCAGTTTCATATAGATAATTCGCAAGCAGATGTGGCTTGCAGCCGTTGCAGGTGTCTTCGATGACACATGGTAGGCTCGCGAGTAGTTTCATGAGTGCGATTTCTGAGGTATGGACAAGACGTGAGGCATCAACTCGAAGGTGTTTCTCGTGTGTCTTTGCTAGGATGCTTGATGCGCGAGCATGGGCATACTGGATGAAGGGTACTGCGTTTCCCTCAAAATTCAGTGCGTCTTCCCATCGAAAGACAATATCTTTTTCTGGTTGTACTTTGATAATGTTATATCGCAACGAGCCTATCCCAACAATCTCGGCTATTTGTCTCATTTGATTTTCAGAGAGGTCCTGTTCTCTTCGTTTTTTCACTTCCTCGTACGCCCGTTCGATGCATTCATCGATGAGGTCGTCAAGGTACACGACACGGCCTTTCCTGGTGGACATCTTCCCACCGGGGAGGGACACAAACGCGTAGAAGACAACCTGTGGTACTGTTTTTTCCTGTAGTAATTGAAGCGCTATCGATACTTGTGTTGCTTCAAGCCTATGATCTTCGCCGAGAACATCGATAAGCATGTGAGCGTTGCGTGCCTTCCAGATATGGTAGGCGATATCTCGTGTTGCATATAGCGTTGTTCCATCGCTTCGTAGAAAGAAGAACTTGGTGTTCTTGCCATGGACATGGAAAGGTTCCATATCCAGGTAGAATGCGTTATCTTCCTCATGGCAATAGGGTGTGTGTTTTAATGCATCGATAACTTGTTCTACACTTTTGTCCTTGACAAAGGTCGACTCGGGGATGTAGGTGTCGATTTTGATGTTAATCCGGGAAAGGCTTTCTTGTATCCCTTTGAGAACAGGGGTATAAGCGTTATGGATCATCTGTAGTGTGTGTTGGTCACCGTGCTCTGATTTTTTCACCATCTCATTGATAGATGCTTCAACGGATTCGTCTGTTTTCATTCGTTCATGTGCCTGTTGGTAAAATCCTACATATTGATGATCTGGTTTCATGTGTTCTGATTTGAGGATGTCCTGTGGGGGAATATTGTTGATCCCCCATGTCAGAATCGCGACCTGTTTTCCCATATCGTCAAGGTAAAACTGCGATTCGACCTGATAGCCGGCAGACTTGAATATACGCACGAGTGTATCACCGATGATAGGGTTTCGTGCTCGTCCGACGTGGAGTGGACCATTGGGGTTCGCGGAGGTGTGCTCGATGATTACTTTCTTATTTTTCGAAGGGAGATATCCATAGTGTTCTTTTTTTTCCAAAATGGTGCTAAGGACGGATGCGGTCATGCTCGTGATATCGATGAAGATATTCACATACGGCCCATTTGCTTCTGCTTTGAGAATCCAGGTGGTGCGGGGGAGTTTAGGAGCTAGTTCTTGTGCAATCAATGCCGGTGATTTTTTCATGAGAGGGGCAAGGGCAAAGCAGGGAAATGCGAAATCACCCAACCCTTGTGGAGGAATATCTAATCTGATTTCATCGGTAAAATGATAGGGCGCAAGTAATTTCCGTAGTTCGTTTTTGATGTTTTCTTGACACGCTTCGATAGGATACATCGTACGCAAGGGGAATTCTCAGGATTATAAAAGGTTTTGTCATCTTATTTTCGGTCAATTTCAGAGATGATGTCCTAGGCTGATCAAAAAAAGCGAGAGGAACCATCAACATTTATATGGGATGAAAGTATTAACAGCTTTGGATACGGGATGGGTGCATATGGGTAGAACAATTGCGCTGAAATTATCACCAAAGGAAGAGCAGATTGTAAGACAGCTGAATAAACAAGGGATGACGAATAGCGAGCTCTTACGCAATGCGCTCCGGCAGTATTTCGAGTACCTTCATCAGACAACGGGCTTGATTGCTGCGGAGAAAACTACTTCGGAGGTTCGCGACGACGATGCGGGCGTTGTTTTTCAGGATTCATTGAGAAATATCATCAATGACGTTGAGGAGATCCGTAGCTCTCTTCAAAAAACCCAGGAAGAGATGCACCATGAGACTGAGAGGATTCATCAAACGTTGTCTGAGCTTTGTATCGATGCAACGGTCAATCAGGGTAGCCTCTCTCTACCGAAAACCGAAATGTTCAAGGACGTCCATGATGAGATCGACACTTTTCTACAACACAATACGAAGCAGGGTGATATCTGGAAGAAAACCTTCTAACCCGCGTGTGGCACTTTCGGAGGAGATGTTGAAAAATACCCTTTGACAAGGGCGACAAGACGTTTTGCATCAAACGGTTTTGTGATGTAGTTCTGAATGTATTGTTTGAGATCGTCGAATCGCCAATCACATTCATCCTTTGCTGAAATCATAGAAATGATGTTGTCCTTATGGAACCCTTTGAGGATGATTTGACGGAGGGTCGTCCAGCCGTCCATATAAGGCATCATGATGTCCATGAGGATGACGCCCTTAAATCCATGCTCGAGTTCGTCGATGCATTCTTTCCCGTTTTGGACGGTGAACACCTCGAAACCTTCTGGTTCTAAAAGTTCGCGAATGGTGATAAGGATGTCAGGGTCATCGTCAACAATCATCACTTTTTGTTTCATCACATAGTAAATAGAATTGATGGATATTAAATTTTTTATATGTTGGTTTTTCATGGCGTGTTCCATTGTTAAATAAGAAATATTGGTACTATTTTTTCAATGGGGGCGTCTAGGGTATTGTTCACAACCATGACTAAAAAATATCTTTTTTAAGAGTATCGGATATAAATGTTGTAAATCCTTCGAACATTTAGGTGATCATTGGGTCAAATGGCTCACGGTCGCTCGGTTGTGATCGTGTGAGACCCCGCCCTGCCATTTTTTTTGCGATGCGATAAAGGAAGTTTTTTTCCACCATTTCAACCTGACGTTTGCTCAGGTTCGTCTTTCGGATGAGTATTTCCCCCTTTTCGTTTATAACTTCAATGATTCCTTTTTCTGGGTCGGAAATGACTTTGAATGTCTTCCCTTTTGACTGAAGCCAAGCCCAGATATGTTCTGTGGTCATAATTATTCCTATAAATTTATAAATAAATGTTAATTTATAAGTATATAAACATTCCTATAAAAAAGGGAGAGACACACCACAAAAAACCTCTGGATTGGAGAAGGATTTTTCCAATCTGACATTTTAACGCCCTATGTTTTTATAGTATTATTAAGAGAAGTTGTTATGGAATAGGTACGAGATGGATAGGGATAGTACAATGTTATGCAATAAAGTAATAAGTGTATATATTCTAGGAATACTTGTATGTTCTAGCATCACTTGTTTCTTCACTATGGATTGCTTGGCCGCTGGTACGACGATTTATGTTGATGATAGCAATGTAGCAGGCCCCTGGAATGGAACACAACTCTATCCGTTCCAGCACATCAACGACGGGATCGCTGCCGCGAACGCTGGTGATACGGTATCCGTATCGAGCGGAACATACACAGAAAATGTCCTCATCACAAAAAACCTGACGTTAACTGGAGAAAGCAAAGACACCACGTACATCGACGGCGGCGGGAGCGGACGTTCCCTGTATCTCAGTGGATCCGATACGAACCCAATTTGGGTTGATGTTTCAGGGTTTACGATACAAAATGCCGGTGGGGGCGGGTTTGCCTGTATCGCCTGCTCCTATGTGGTCAACGGAGACATCACCAACAATAAGATCATCAACAGTGTCGAAGGGGACGGAATTCAGATGTACCACTGCCAGGGGACGACCATCAGCAACAACGTCATTTCAGGGAATAAAATGGCTGGGATTAGTGTCTCATTGTCAGACCAGAATGTCTTCAGCACTAACATCATTCAACAGAATCAAAAGGGAATTCATCTTTCCTCATTTTCAGATTCTAACGACATCACTGGAAATACCATCCGAGACAACAGCGTCTATGGTATCTACGTTGTTCAATCATCAAATAACGTTTTTTCGCATAACGATTTTACGAGGAACTACCCGCACGCACAAGATTCCTCCAGCAATGACTGGAGTAAGAATGGACAAGGAAATTATTGGGATGACTATACCGGCTATGATAATAACAGTGATGGCATCGGAGATATCCCCTATAATATCCCTGGTGGGGCAAATAAAGATCATTATCCACTCGGGTACTTTCAGCAGGCAACACCACCCGAGAATCAAAATCAAATACCCATCGCCTACGTACCTTCCATAGCACCCGCTATCGCGTACGTTGGAGATTCGGTAACCTTGAGCGGGGACGGGACAGACACCGACGGGGTTATCGTGGGATACTACTGGCGATCGAACCTCGATGGATACCTCAGCACCCAACAATCCTTCACGACGAAGACACTCTCGGTTGGAACGCATACAATTTACTTTAAAGTCCTTGATGACGATGGCGCGTGGTCCTCTGAGCAGTCATCCAGTGTTACCATTAATGTCAAGGTAGGTAATCCACCAACCGCATTGATCGATGACATAACCCCAAATCCAGCGAAGCTCGGACAAGCGGTGCTTTTCCATGGACATGGATCGAGCGACAATGGTACCATATCCGCCTACCAATGGTTATCAAGCAAAGACGGAATCATAGGCACAGCTGCCTCATGTATTGTCACCAATCTAACAAGTGGGACTCATCTTATATATTTCAAAGTCAAAGATAACATGAACCAATGGTCCTTACCAGTAACGATGACCCTGGTGATAGGACAAAACTCTTCCGTGGACCCTTCTAATCAGGCGCCGTTTGCGGACATAGGCGGTCCGTACCATGGAAGAACAAACGAATCAATTATCTTTGACGCCTCCTTAAGCCATGATTCGGACGGCACGATACGCTCGTATGCCTGGAGCTTTGGTGATAACACCTCAGGAACAGGGGCGTCTCCAGAACATAGCTACGCAAACCCAGGGTCCTATCAGGTGACGGTGCTCGTCACGGATGACGACGGTGCAAGTTCACAAGCCTCAACACTGGTTGACATCACCCAAGTATCGTCACAAGATGATACGCCAAGCGGGAACAACGAGTTTGCACTTACGATTCCGTTCCCTGTTGTTGTAGTCGCCATGATCGTATCAATGATCGTCATTTTTGCTATGTTTATCCGTTGGATGAAGAAGAGGTAGGAAACAAAAGGGAAAGAAAAATATAAGTCATAGGCACTTGATATGGAAAAGGATGGAGAGTGGATGATGCACAGAAAATGTAGGATGCATAACCAAGCCGTTGCCGGAGTCATTGAGGCCTTACTTATGGTAGCGTTGGTGTCAATCGTTATCTCTATGATCCAATTAATCTACATTCCGCAGGTCATGGAACAAAGAGAAGCAGAACATATGGACCAGGTATTCAATCAAATTTCTTCATTAAAGTCTATGATGGATGTGCAAGCAATCACACAATCATCATCACCGATTTCCTCAATGATTACCTTAGGAAGTAAAGAGTTACCGTATTTTATTACCGCGAGAGCAACAGGTGAACTCAGTACGAAAGAAGATCCTGGTTCTATGATTACTTTTAATCCACCCCTTAATCCACCACCAGGCTTCTCTCCCACGGGGACTATCCCTTTGACCTCCGTACAGTATTTTGCGGACAATTCTTATTTTGTCGATCAAACGTATATCATTGAAGGTGGTGGAATCATTGTGAAACAGGTCGAAGGAACTCCTGTAATTCGTGCTGATCCGTCCATTTCGTCGGTGAATAACACATACAGCATTTCTATTCATATTGATCTTCCCATTATCACTGCATCACCCGGAAAGAATCTCACCTATGGTGACGGGAAATGTTTCATTCGAACAAATTATTCGAATAACCGAACCTATACCGATAGTATTCCTAATGGTGGCTCTATCAAGATTTATTCGCAATATCTGAGTGCGTGGAACGAGACTCTGCATAATATGTTAGGAATCTATGACACCAATGGGTGTCTCCAGATTAACATGGTTGGAACATCTCCGACGGGATACATTGAAATTAAGCCGGGATCAAAAGATATCTCACTACAACTCAATGTTATTGACATGCAAGTGCAAATCGGTCCTGGCTGGTTAAAATAGAAATGAGAGGTGAGGAGCGACAATCCTTTTTATCAGGATTATTTGACTCAAGTGAGCTCTATGGCCGAGCTAATGGTTGAAAAGAAAAACAATGAGGAGCAATTCCTCAAGACCAATATTCAAGGTTTTGATGAGTTGTTTGAAGAGGGAGGCATCCCAAAATGCAACTCGGTTCTGGTTGCAGGTGGAACCGGAACCGGAAAAAGCACATTTTGCCGGCAGGTCTGTTATAATTTGGTGTCCCAAGGAAAACATTGCATGTATGTGAGTTTTGAGGAAAGCCAGGAGAAAATCGAGAGAAGCATGCGCTCATTTGGTTGGGATGCGAAAAAATATATCGAATCGAACCAATTGCTGATCCAAAAAATTAATCCATTGGATATTCTCAGGATGAAGTTTGGATCGGTGAGTGGGTCAGGCTCAGCGACCGAGCTTTCCTACAAAATCAAACCGTTGATCATCCCGAAGGATTTCAACCCTGAGGTTATTGTTGTCGATTCGTTGACTGCGGTGATTTCCGCCTCGATTAGTAAGGAGAAGAACTATCGGATCTATTTGCAGCAATTGTTCAGTTTTTTTGATGAGACAGGCGCGACGTCCTTTCTGATTACCGAAACCGAGCCCATACCGATTCGTTTTAGCGATACGGGTATCGAGGAGTTCTTAGCAGACGGTATCCTGGTGATGTACAACATCCAGCGGGGGGACCGTCGTGAGAATGCGATAGAAATCCTGAAGATGCGATATTCGAATCATCAGAAGAAGGTGTTTTCGATGGAAATCACAGGGACAGGCATTAAGGTGTATCCTGATCGTCAGGTGCTGCTTCCTCTAGCCTATAAGTAAGTAAATGGTTCCTTGTTTTCGTCGATTCTTTTCAGGTTGTATGTTGAGAAAATAAATTCGATGGTTTTGACTTGTTGACGTGAGAGTCCTGTACGTTTGAGAACGATGTTATCGTAATCGTCGTAAATAATGAGGGTGCCTGCATCCTGGTTCGATATGGCCTTGAGTATTCGGTTGTTTTGCACCCAGATCCAGATCTTAATTCCTTTTACACTCATGTCAATCAGTCTCATTGCCTGCAATCATATATTTATATTTATAAATATATAAATATTTTCATAAATATTAATATACAATGAAAAAGCCATGTCACAGACCAGCACGCAATCTTTTTTTACAACAATAAAATAATTATATACGCATACGAATACCTTCATGAGGATGGATTCATGGCACTCACACAGACAGATAATCAGGCTGCTTTGGGAAAATTAGAACGAATACACACAGGGATGAAAGAACTTGATGATTTACTGTTAGGTGGAATACCTAAAGAAAGCATCACCCTTGTCTCAGGACCACCAGGAAGTGGAAAATCGATATTTTGCTATCAATTCCTGGCAAAAGGAATCGAAGAAGGACAGAAATGCCTATACCTCACCCTGGATAAAAAAATAGAGACACACCTTAACCAAGCCTATGAGCTCGGGTTCAACTTCCAACCCGCCATCGACGCAGGACAAATCAAATTCCTGTTTCTCAACATCAACAAGAAACTCATCTACGAGACCATGGTCAACGAGATCCTCTCAGGGAACTACCAACGCATCGTCCTTGACTCCATCACACCGCTCTCGGAGATGCCGATCTATATCAACAACACGGAGTTTTCCAGTGAAATCGACAACATCGACCATGAGGAAATCTCCATGGGGACCTTCCCTATTCGACGCTTACATCTTCATTATATCATGAATGCTCTGGAAACCTCAAAAACCACAGCAATCGTGACCTCTGAGTTGACTTCCGGCTCCAACACATATTCCCGTGACGGCCTCTCTGAATTCCTCGCAGACGGCGTCATTGTGCTCAGCCTTGACCCGACCATGGACCGACGGAAACTCGCCGTAATGAAAATGCGAAGCACGAAACATACTCTCAAATCGCAAAACATCGAAATTGGAAAAGGCGGCATTCACATCGTGTAACGTCATCATGTTCCACTATCGGCCACCAAAAGAACTCCGTGCACTCTTCATTCTCCATTACGCGCCTTTATTGTTAATCATTCTCATTGGACCGCTCACCGCCTTTTACGGCATCTGGGAACTCCCACTCCCGAAGCTTGCAACTATTCTCTTTGGTGTACTGGTGTTCCTTTTAGGAGCCTTCGTCTACTTCAAATGGGAGATCTTTTGGCATAGGACCTATAAAGGTCAACTCGTCACGGGAGGGATTTTCCAGTATATTCGGCATCCCCATTACACCTCGGTCCTCATCGTTGGGTTCGGACTTACGTTCTTTTTTTATTCACTGTTTGCACTGGTGATTGCTCTTTTGGCAATCCCTATAATGATATGGAGCATTGTCGATGAAGAAAAAATATTGGTAAAACAGTACGGAGAATCGTACCTAAACTACATGAAAATGGTACCATGGAGGATGATACCAAAAATCTTTTAATGGCCTTGGCATCATCTCGCAGTACTAGTTAGCATTCGGCTTTTGGAGGTAACCATTCTTTTTTCTTGAACAAGATGTACATCAGATAGGTACAGGAAATAGTGGAGAGAACTAATATCGTAACAATCCAAGGCCATTCAATAAGATCGTTTATCTTACCGATACCAAAAATTGTTGCCAACGTATTTGGCACCAAACCTGCGGTTGCCAGGACACCAAGCCAAGTTGCAATAAATGCGAGACGATTATTTAACATTTGTAATTGATTGTTATAAATCGTTTGCAGCACTTCTAAACCAGATGCGAGTACTTCACTCATATGTTCGCTAAGCGCGATCTGTCTGTTGATGTCGTCTCCTAAAATTCCGATACGCTGCAGGAGTTTCTGATTATCTGTTATTGTCTCTGCATCTCCATATCGTAATGAGTTAATCACATCCCAGGATGCCCAAAGTGTATTGAGATAGGTAATTAAAGCATGTTTCATTTTATAGATGTCGTCACCGATTTCAGTTCGTGGTGCTTTTGTCACCATGAATTTTCCAAGTTCATCGCCTTCTTCTTCGATCATACGAAGACCGTTGAAATTCTTCTGGTTATTCTCGTCGATAATCCGTGTGACGAGAATAGTGAGTTTATCATTCCAGGGTAAATCCTGTCGTATTTTTTTCATGAAAATATCTGCATACCGGTAAATTTTTTGTAACCGGACGACCTCTTTGGGATGAATCGTCAGAATCAGATTTTTTCGAATGAAAATAAGAAGAGGGTGAACCTGGACATCAAAACGTTCCACACGGACCGCTGGAAGCATGAGCCCTAATTCAATATCGAGATCCTCATAGGACGAATATCGTTCGGACAGAACACTTGCAACGAGCTGTAGGCTGAACTTGAGTGAACTTGCGATGATGATGCTGTCCTCGCGGATATTTTCAACGGTGAAATCTATCCATTCCAGTGCATCCTCCTTGAAGAGGCCGACAATCTCGGAGATGTTATCGCTCTCAACCTTTGTTGTCACACCGTCCTTTGAAAGCGAGACATAAAAGGCATTTTTTTGAATTTTTTCGGCTTCTCCCATCACCTCTTCACCTACCTCTGAAATGGATATTAAAATCGTGCGTACATCAGTCTACAACTTATAAAGTTGAGGGCTACTCTATAAGCATGTTCGATTTTTATATACTCTTCTTATCGGAGTTTCATCCCTTGATGAGGAGAAAAAAAGGACAAGTTTCATCGATCACCAACCTCGATGATTCCTTTGTTTGTGAATGTTTTTATATACGGTCCTGTCATATATTCATCTTGTACAAGGGGATAGTTCTATGAGACGCAGAAAAATAGCTGTAAATAATATGTTGAGGGCGACATTCGTAGCTCTTGTTCTCATCATCCCTGTTTCCGTCGTTGCTGGCGAGGCATTGCGCGCGACCTTGGGGAACGACGATCAAGGAAGGTTATCAGATCCTCCAAGCTCATTTGATCTCAGAAATGTGAGCGGAAAGATATATCCATAGGAGACGGACCTGTCGGGATTTGAACCCGAGTCAGAGGCTCCGGAGGCCTCTGTGATATCCAAGCTACACTACAGGCCCAACCTGTGCGGCTAATCAGCAGAGCAATTAATAGGTTTTCCTCACAAGGTTTAAAGTTATGGTACGTATGGGGTGGGTGGTGGTTCTCTCTGAACGTTAAAGATGCGATGATGGCTCGTCAAAGTGTGAGGAGTTTTTCAGAAAAAGAAGTACCGGAACATATCATATATGATATAATCCTCCATGCACATCGTGCACCTTCCGCGGGGAATCTCCAGGCAAGGGATTTCATCATCGTGGACAATCTAGAAGTAAAACAAGCACTGTGCAAGGCCGCCCTAGATCAAGAATTTCTCATGGAGGCACCAGTCGATGTCGTCGTTTGTGCGAATCTTCATCGTATCAAACCATACGGAAACCGAGGGCTAGAGTTGTACTGCATCCAGGATTCAGCAGCGGCAGTCGACCATATCTTGCTTCTTGCTGCTGAGTACGGACTCGCCTCCTGCTGGGTCGGGGCATTCAACGAATCAGAGGTTAAAACCATCCTCAAGTTACCAGATCATATTAGGCCAGTAGCCATAGTACCACTAGGGTACCCAAAAAGTACTCCCGAACCAACATCAAGAATCGACGTTCACAAGTTGATCCATAAAAACAAATGGTGAAGGCTCTGCTTATGCTTTGGGTGCCTCAGGTTTCTTTGCTTTAAACTCCGTGTACCCGCATTTTCCACAGCTGAATCGGTCCTTATGGTCTGCGAGGAACACGCCGTCACCGCATTTCGGGCAGTTCCTGCGTTGCCGAACAATTTTGTCGCCTTCTACCTTGAATACTTCCCGTTTCAACATACATTACGCCTTCTTTTCCTCGGCTGGTTTTTGAGGCTCTTTTGGTTTCTCCGCCGCCGGCTGCTCCTTCAGCTCCGCCTTTGGTTTTGCCTTGGGCGCTTCTTTCGCCTCTTCGCCCTCTTTCTTGGCTTCCTTCTTTGGTTTCTTCTTCGTTCCCAGACCGTTCCGTCTCATGATGAAATCAGCTTCCCCGGCCTTTGCATCCTCAACTGACTTGTAGATCTTTGCATACCCGACCGTCTTCCGGGTGCCAAAACTGGACCGCATGAAATCAACCATAATTGTTTCTTTTTTCGCGTTCAGCTTCTCAGCAAGCTCGGTGCGTACCAATTCACGTTTCGGCGTACCTTCACCCTCATGCAGGATGACAAAGCGCACCTCGGTTCGTCCAAGAAGCGGGTTGTCGGTTTTCGATTGAATCTCAATTTCCATAGGACATCACATTTTATCTAATACTTCTTTCACTTTCTGTTTATGGGACCGTGTTGCTTCCACGACCACGACCCCCTTATTCGGCAATCCATATATTACTGTTACGCCTCCTGGGGCTAAATAAATGGCGGCAAGGGACGCTAGGTCCTCTTCTCCGTCCACCTCGATGCAATACGGCCCGCTCTTGAGGTGTTGATACACGGACTCTATAGCCTCCCAGAGGTCATCCGTGATCATCCCCACAGGGTTCTTCACACGGAGACGGATTCGCCCGAAACGCGAAAGAACCTCCTTCATTTCCTCCGGATACGGCTTCCGCTCAAGGATAAAATCAATGATACCAAGAACCGGGGTGATACCATGGCGTAACAAGGTGTAGGTGACACGATCACCGACCGAGACCACATATTTTTCATGCGCCACCAAATGCACAAGACCAGACTCATCAACAAGATGCCCGATCGGCTGCTGAAGCTGTTCCCTTAGCCCAGCTGGTAAGACATACATCCTTAGCTAACCTTTAACGCGTATTTACCTGGCTTAGTGATGTTCATCTTCTTCGCAACCTGAGAATGCTCAGGATCACGGACGATCACATACCCGCGCCAGCGATTCACGGTCTGCTCACCACAGAGCGGACAGCGGTCCTTCTCACTTAGGTAATGACAATTCTTACAGGCATTGAGCGTCTTCATTTATGCTCCCTCTTTTCTTCGCGTCGTTCCTCTTTTTCCTTCTTTTTTTCGTCACGCCGTCGCTCACCACGTTTCTCCTCTTTTGGCTCGGCGAGCCATTCGTGCGTCCCAAGCGCAGGCTGGCGCATGGTGAGACCTATCTTGCTTTCGCGCGCAGAAAGCTCATTCAAACTCACAGCGACAATTCGGGTGCGAATCGCATCGCCGATTTTCAGTACTCGTTTCGTCTCTTTCCCCATGATGCGCCCGCTTTCAACGTCGACATCGACGTAATCGTTCATAATCTGACTCATATGCAAGAGGGCATCCAAGGGGCCGATATGACAAAACGCACCGAATTCGACGACCTCGCAGACAAGACCGTCCACGAGCTCTTGCAACACGGGGTTGAAGGTGAGCGCCTCGAACTCGACCTTTTGGTACATGCCACCATCGCCATGAATCACGATACCGTCGTCCAAGGAAACGATGTTATCAACCACGACGATTAACCCGTGATTACGTCGTATCGTTCCTTCGAATGTTTTTTGAACAATATCTTTGACCGCCTCATCCAGATCCTCCCCAAAGCGCTCGGGAGGCACTCGGATGGTATCGTGAATCTTTACTACTGTATACATTCTCTCATCCACTGTCAGGTTCGAACAGGAATGGTCTTATCCCTTAAATTCTTTTTGAGTGCTCAACACTTGTGTTCATGAGAGGGAAAGACAGTGTAATTACTCATGCGTTTCCTTCTGTTCTAAGGTAGGGAGAAGATTTATAAAACACCCACTATTCCACTTCTTGTAACTCCACAAGTTATAGGATTACTCTAAAGATAAAAAAATAGTCAGGAGAAAGAACCATGGTTGAATTTAAAGTGGTTGTCAACGACACCAAAATAGGGAAATCATATACAATCCCCGTGAGCGGACATCACGCGAACTCCCTCATCGGGAAAAAGATCAACGATGAGGTTGACGGCATCTTCGTATCCCTCCCAGGTTACAAGCTGCAGATCACTGGTGGGACCGATAAAGACGGGTTTCCTATGCGAGCGGATGTCCCTGGTGGGATTCGACGACGATTGCTCCTGAGCAAAGGGATCGGCTTCAAACCAAAGGAAAATGGAAAACGAAAAAAGAAATCAGTCCGAGGAAACACCATTAACCAAGAAATCGTCCAGGTCAATATGAAGGTGACCAAACCTGGGGCGAAACCCATCGATGAGATCATCAAGGCGGAGGGGACCGCTGAAAAGAAAGAAGATGCATCGGCAGCCAAGGGGAAGAAAGGAGAACAATAGATGAGTTTTCCGAAACCGCCTGAGGTCAATATCGGAATGATAGGGCATGTCGACCATGGAAAAACCACGCTTACCCAACGGTTAACAGGTAAATGGACCGATGAGCACTCTGAGGAATTGAAACGAGGTATCTCGATTCGGCTGGGATATGCGGATGCTGCGTTCTATAAATGTAAACACTGCAATGACCCGGCGTGTTACACGACTCAAAAGACCTGCCCGACCTGCAAAGGTCCTTGTGAGTTACTACGTGTTGTTTCATTTGTCGATGCACCTGGCCATGAGACGCTCATGGCAACGATGCTTTCAGGTGCTGCGATCATGGATGGAGCTCTCTTGGTGATTGCTGCCAATGAGCCCTGCCCGCAGCCGCAGACACGGGAGCATCTTATGGCACTGGAGATTATCGGTGCAAAAAAAATCATTATTGTCCAAAATAAGATTGACCTAGTATCCGAGGATGATGCGATAAAGAATTACGAGCAGATCGTGAAGTTCGTGAAGGGAACGTGCGCGGAAGGGGCACCAATAATTCCCGTGAGCGCCCATCATGACATCAATATCGATGTGCTGATCAAAACCATGGAGGAGCACATCCCGACACCGAAACGGGATATGGAGAAACCCCCGCTCATGTATGTCGCGCGAAGCTTCGATGTGAATAAACCAGGGACGAAACCAAACGAACTCAAAGGCGGTGTCGTCGGTGGATCACTCCTGCAGGGTGTGCTAAAGAAAGGGGAGAAGATTGAGATAACACCTGGCCGTAAAAGGGAGGTAGAGGGAAAACAAGTCCTCGAGCCGATCTTTACCACCGCGCACTCGCTCGTTACGGGCGGAACTACGACAGAGAAGGCGTTGCCAGGCGGGCTCCTTGCTATTGGGACAGAGCTTGACCCTGCGATGGTGAAATCCGATTCCCTTGCAGGGAAAATCGTCGGCCGGCCAGGGCAACTCCCGCCAGTGCTTGACACATTTGACCTCTCCATGTGCCTTTTGAAACGTGTCGTGGGAACGATCGATGAGAAGAATGTGGAGCCGCTAAAGACCAACGAGCCTTTGATGCTGACCGTTGGTACTGCGACAACCGTCGGTATCATCTCAGAGCTTCGTACGGACTGGATTCGTGTGAAACTCAAGTTACCGGTCTGTGCCGATCGGGGTCAACGGATCGCAGTGAGCAGGCGCATCGAAGGGAAATGGCATCTCATTGGGTACGGGGAGATAAAATCCGCAAAATAGTGATCCTGGATAGTAGCGCGCTTCTCATGTTTTTTGAATTTTCTGTTGACTGGGAAAAGGAGCTCGCCCGACTTTTAGACGCTTACGAGATTATCGTTCCAGGGGCGGTCATACAAGAGCTCACGATGCTTTCGACAAGAGGAATCGGGGAAAAACAGCGAAATGCCAAAGCTGCTTTGACATATGCTCTCCGATATGAGACGGTTGAGACTCAGGCGACACATGCTGATGAGGCGGTCGTTGAAGCAGCAAAAAAGGTACAGGGGGTCGTTTTTACGAACGATGCAGCGTTACGGCACCGCCTTCGGGATGAGGGCATTCCTGTTCTGTTATTGCGCGGGCGGAAAAAATTAGCCTTGGACGGATAAGGCAGTACTACCAAGAAAGTTTTTATAAACACTCCTCCATTCAGCTTGCGGTTCTGTCGGGGTGGCTCAGCTTGGTCAGAGCGCCTGACTCATAAGCTGTAGCTCAAAGGTTCGAGCGTTACTTGCGCTAAGACATCAGGAGGCCGCGGGTTCAACTCCCGCCCCCGACATCTCTTTAAATACTCAACAGGAGAAAAATACGTTTTTTTAATAACTGCGCGTTGAAACATGAACAATGGAAACTATGAGTCGCCTCTTGCAATCATATCTGATTGTAGAAGGAGAGTTCGCTTTTCGAATCTATCCATCCTTCGAGGATAAGCGATGGTGCTGCATTGGTAGGAAATGGTGTAATATCTGGCCTTGCATAGACCAGCACGGTTCTGTTTGACTGTTGGTCTTTGGTATTTGTGTTGGTAAAGATCCAGAAGGTCACATTCGTGTTTTTCACATAGACATAATCGTTCAGCACGGCACGATACTGTGTCATAAGGGATTCATTCAATTCCCATCCTGAGAGGTTTATCTGCGGGTTCTTAAAATATATTTCAAAGTCTTCAAAGGTTTGATCAACGGGTTCCTCGATGACTTTCACGTTGGTTTCAAACGTGGGCAGGTAGATGTGCTCCCAGTCGTTTTGGTCATAAGGTGCATGATTGCTGCCGTCGGAGTAGTCGAAGAGTTTCCTGTCGCTGAAGATATAATTGTAGTTCATGATGCTATGGTACTTTGTGAGGTACTGGTCATACTCCTCTTTTGGCATGGACGGATACCGGGCGCTCGCAGGGCCATAGATGTCGTTTCCGTAGAAATTCTCTGGGAGCAGACCAAGGGTATGCCCAAGCTCATGCAGGACGCCCTTGGCAAGAACAACACGTTGGTACCGTGGCAAAAAAGCTAAGCGATTGATATAGGTTTTTCGAAGACTCGTGTCAATGACGATCGTATCATAACGATTAAAGACGCTTGGGGTGGTGAAACCAGCGTTATTCGCGACGACAAGATAGCGGAAAATCCCTTTCCGTTCATCAGGGAAGTTATGCTGATAGAACCGGAGCATATGGCCGCCGGTGACCTCATCTAACGTATCGATAAAGGGGAGGAGTTCACCACCCCCGTTTTTTGGGGTGTCAGGCCAGCCAGCATCTATGTAGACGTTGATGCCATGTTCGGTGAATCGCTCGATGATCATTTGTTGCGATTCGTCATAGAACACATGGTTCCAGTCGAACAGTCGTCCTTTCACCATACCGTCTGCTTCGATGTAGATGTCTGGTTGATAGGGGTCTGCGAACCAGTCCCGCATTTGATATTCTTCGATGTTTTCGATGCCGTCAACATCTGGGTCAAGATTCCTGTGATCATCCCAGGTGAAAGGATCGTACCCCCACTTCCATTCCCAGCTCGTGGGGATTCCGTCGCTGTCTGGATCAAGCTTGGAATCATCGACCATGGGGTCGGTATGAAGCACGTTGACTTCTGTCCAGTATGGTATCCCATCGAAATCATAATCAGATTGATAAAGAGTGAACCAGAGTTCAAAGGCACTACCAACATAGTGACCATAACCGTCGTTGTCTTTGAACGAGTCGCCTCCCGTCCATCGCCCTGTTCGGTAATCGTAGGTCATGGTGATTTTTTCTCGTGCGTCGTCATGGGTTTTTCTTCCAAAAAGCCCTGTATGTACGCGCTCCATGATGATGATTTGAACATCCGAGGTTGGCTGCTCTTGAGGTACGAAGAAGTTGGCTCTGCTTTCCTGACACATACTATCCCAGGTAGTAAATAGCGCCACACCTTTCACGCCTCCAGCTGCCTCGATTTGGCTGCTGTTGCATTCTTTGCCGTCGACGATAGCTATCCAATAGAATTGTGGTGGGTGCCGCCAGCTGGTTCCCCAAGTAAGCATTCTGTCCATTAATGCACGATCACGCACTCGTTGTATTTCGACGGTTAATGCTTGCGTGACAAGAGGGTTAATGCGGTTATCAACCTGCTCCTCTGGAAGTATTGTTTGAGGAGGTATAGCATGTCGTGTGAGGAGGGGATAGGCACTGATACATACAAGTGCGACGATGCAAGTAAGGGTGATTATGATAAGAATTTTTTTATTGTATTTTCCCCCCATGTAACAAATCCTCCTTCAGATAAAAAAAGAAAAAAGAGAAAGAATAGCTCCTAAGAGATTAATATGTAACATATGATAGTCCTTCGTTTTTCTAAGTTATGGGATGGACCATGGCGTCTGGTGCGGAGTGGTGTCAAGTTGGATCCAATGAATTTGCATTTCTAATGTTTCGCTTCTTATAAGTCCAGGAATGATATAGATTCTTTTGATGAGATGTTGGCTGATATCGTTCCAGTAATTATCATGCCACTTGCTTTTGCTGTTTTTCCAGGTTGCTTGTGTTTTTTGGTTATTGATGAAATTATTATGATAGATTTCATTTTGTAAGCTTCGCACTGGTACAATACCAACGTTATTGTCTCGGATCTCGTTCGAATAGACTTTATTGGCTGGAGAGGAATCAATAACAATACCGAACTGAGTGTTATTTTCAATATGGTTGTAACTGATTTGACTGTGATCCGTTAATTCAAAAACAATACCCCACTGGTTGTTACGGATGATATTATTAGTGATGGTCACAGTCGTCGCATGCCAGCAATGAACGCCAAATTGGCAATTCTGAATTATCATCTGCGAGATTGTGACATCGGAGAGATTAAACCCGATAAAAATACCGTTCGTGTCAGAATGTTGAATAACAAAATAGTTCATCCTCGCCGAATGAGCATCACCAGAAAATGTGACGACATCACCCAGGCCACTTCCTTCGATGACAGGCATCATTTCTTTTTCTCCTGTAAGGGTGAGTGATTTATCCACTATGAGATTTTCATGGTAGGGTGACGAACGACTATACACAAAGATGGCATCTCCATTTGATGCTCTATCGATCGCTTCTTGGATTGTACTATAATTTCCAGGTCCACTCCCACCGACATAGAATGTGTTACCTCGATTTGTTGGCTGGATACTCATTGATTGGTTAATCTTGGATGCTGAGACAACTCCTGCCCCAATAAACACTAATAGTATTCCTAATACAACTCCTTTTTTTATTACTCCGTTTATCTTCATATTTTTGCTCACCTCTTTTCATTTGAAGAACTGGTTTATTTCAATATTTTCGCAACCTCCGTATATGATGGTTATATTTGTGCCAAATAGATTCCAGAAACATATATGACCATAGTAGAATGGATTGTCTATCGAAATTTGTTTCCCGCAGATTACATTAATTGTTTTCGGAATGGAATGTGATAGATTCGTGTAGAAAAAAATAACTGCATAACACGTTATATGATTGGCTTCATCATGCAGGTCTCGAACCAAACCTAAAAATACAAAACCAGTTTCCGATGCATCGTGAATATTTGATTTATTTTCCGAATTTATAGGAGAATGATCTTGGATATCTGCCGATGTAGCTGAGATAATTGGAGAACTGACGATTAATATCAACGCTATAATCATCAATCCGTGAGTATGCGATTTTCTTATGAGATTATCCCATCCGCTTTCGCGAAGGTAATGAATATATGTCTCCGATGTTACCACATCCATAACTTTCTCTTTCATTTTTTTCATATTTTTCCCTTCCTTTAACATTTCAACTCATTTCACATTTTACTTTCACTCCAATGAAACAGTTATTCATTTCACTCCCTCCTGTCAGAATATTTGTATTTTCAACAGAAGGTAGAACAATTCCTGCCCGATACTTTTTACAATCATCACGTTGCTTTTTCTTCTCTTTCACCTCCTCTCGATGATTATGCACGAGACTGACAGAATTTTTCATTAATTTGGTGTTTGAAACAATCCTTCGTCTGCAGCGATAATTTAATGATATTTTCTTTCGCATGGGTGATTTATCTTTTTTCTTTTCAACCCCGTGTTTTGTCATCATACTCTATTATGTAGGATCATATACTTATATATTTCGGTTCCGAACCGTTCTAATATTTAACTGTTCGGTATCGAACTATATTATTTTCCATAAAAACCTTCGTCAAAAATATTGTTTTTATGCATTTTTTAAAAAAAAGAAAATAGTTATTCATTGTATTAAATAAAGAAACTATCCTATCTAAAAACAAGCGCGGTAAGACATAGAGAAGTTGAACTATATCAAAAGAAATACATTTCTCATGACAACTAATGGGATTAATACCGACTAACCAGGAGTAGCATTTTTAGGAGGAACTTTTTTATTAGATGTTTTTGTCTTCAAAGATTTACGTGATGTTAGCGATTCAATCTTTTTTAGTTTTGAGAGACACTCTTCCAGTATTGCAATCACTTCTTCTTTTTTTGTTTTTTCTGCAGTAAGAGATGCAAGTCGTATCTCAAATATTAATGTAGTGATATTGACATTTTCTTCTGTAACAATTTCGCCAAGAAGATTTCTAAATTGAAAAATTTTTTCATTAACTTCTTTTCTTTTGTCCCTCACAATAAACAAAACCCTACGACCTTTAACTGTCAGTCGGTAGATATTTTTGGATCGTTTTTCAACACGGCTTAACTTAATTAACCCTTCTGTCTCAAGGCTTTTCAAAAGCGGATACAGAGTCCCTTTACTTGGAGTCCAAGCTCCTTGGGTTTTGTTTTTAATTTCTGAAAGAATCTCGTATCCTGATTTCGGTTTTTCTTTTAACGAATGGAGAACGTAGAACGTTAAAATTCCTCGTGATTTTTCTCCTTTCTCAGCAAGATTAAAAATCTCAGTCATAATAAGATGATATTAAGGTTGATTATATAAATATTTCAAAATTCCGAACGGTTCTAATTCGAACTATTATAAAATGAAAAAAGATAACCCATTATTGTAATTTTATCGACTCTGTCTTTTTTCCTTGTCTGTCTTATATTATAAGAAAATATGAGCATTTAAATAAATAGTAAATATTATTAACAATAAATATATTTCGATATGTATTATCTAGGGGAGAACGACACGAGGAAAATCCAAATATTTACTATTTGCATCATAAATATCCTTATTCTATTGTCAATCGGTCAAACGGTCGTAGCTGATAAAGCACCTAATATCAAATCAAACATTACTGATAATATAAGAGATTTTATAAGAGGTGTAAAAGTTGAATTTACTCCACCCCCGATAATCCAAAACTCAGGTTCGCTCTTTCCCCTGAGCCTAACATTGACTCGAACGAGGACATTTCGTCCAATTATTTTTTCTATTGTTATTTTCATGAGACTAAAAGATGACTTAGGGAGAAATCTCGCTGTACCCATCGGATTTAAACCCTATGTAATTTTTCCTGTAAATAAAAAATCAATGACCGTCTACATCCATTGCATAACACAACATGATTTAGCAAAAGATGCTTCCTGTCTGTTTATTAATAATTTTAATACATCATGCTTTAATTATACACAGGGAAGTATCGGTGTTCGGATAGAAAAAATCCGCCATGGCATTTCTGAATATCTATTGTGGAAAACGTTTGTAGTGGATAAAATTGATCCAGAAAAATGGTCACAATGGACTCCTGATCAGGTCACCCAATTCATCTCATTTTTAGATTTAATCAGCAAGATGTGGAAAAATTCTGGTATGATTCCCAAATTTCTGATTCTCTCTTCTTTATATTCGTTCTCAAATCATGTCAACGCAAGAAATAAGATGATCGTGTGGAAAGATACGAAAATTTTACCATCATTTATCAGTGGTACAGACGTCTCTTTGAAAACTATTATTGATAACAAAACCGATAGTACTGGTCATTTTAAAGTAAATGTTACGGTAATAAATAATATGGATACGGATATTAATGCAGTTGTTCTTGTTGATATGAGTCAGGATCCGTTTAAAAACACATTTATACCAATGTTAAAGGGTATCACGATTTATAATGTTGGGTCTTGGAAATGTTTTGTAAATAAACATGATAAAAATATGACGACAATACTATGTAGTATACCCGATGCAGGATTTGATAGACAGTACTATACCATAACTGTAGAATGTAGTCCTTATATATTTATTAATAACTCAAATTTGTATGGTTATTATTTCTTTGACATACGATGGAATATTGGTATCAAACCTCATTATACAGTAAGCCAGCATGTTACAAATTTGATTCAAAATATGTGGTATAATACCCCGATTTTTTATGGAGAACCAGGTGTCACAAATCAAATTTTTCAGACTAATAAGAAGGTTATAGTATATAATGGGAATACATCAATTGATAAAATTATTGATATGGTAACTAGGAGTATTCTTAGTCATACTCAATGGTTATTATTACTTATTTTTCTAATTGTAACTCCATATGTTTTAACCATTCTTCGCATCTATGAGATTATTCATCAAAGAAGTAGAAAAAGAAAATAGACAATATCATTTTAGATTGTGTTAAAGTTCACTTTTTAGTTTCATTTTTTTATTTAATTCGCACAACGTCCAGCCTATAAAATCTAATATTCCAATACACATATATACCTCACGGAATATTAATACAATGGATAGCTATGAAACAGAACGAGAAATCCCTAGTCATTATTTTTTTAATTCTCCTTGTCATGATAGGAACCTCCTTTACCCAAGTATCATCATCTAAAACCTTTTCTGTCACTGATGAACAAGGAGGGAGGACGATCAATGGACAAATCCTGTTTGCCCCCTTTTATAGCACAACAACTTATTTAATCGATAAGAATGGTACTATAAATCATACTTGGTCAAGCGCTTATCAACCTTTTACTTCTGCGTATTGGTTAGGGAATGGTACTATTCTGCGTCCGATATGTCTAAGCAGTGGTGGTGGTGTTCAACAAATTTTATGGGATGGAACACTAGCATGGGACTACAGATACACGGCTGCTGGATGCACCTGTCATCATGATATTAAGTATCTACCAAATGGAAACGTGCTTATGATAGTGTGGGTAACAAAAACACGCGCTGAAGCTATTGCTGCGGGACGTAACCCAGATACCATACAAGGAAGCACATTTACACCTGATAAAATCATTGAAGTGAAACCAATTGGCCCGACAAGTGGAGACATTGTCTGGGAATGGAACGTCTGGGATCATCTCATCCAGGATTATGACTCCTCGAAAGCGAATTATGGTGTCGTCGGAGATCACCCTGAATTGATTGACATTAATTTTGGAGATTCTTTTGATTTTGATTGGCTACATACGAATTCACTTGATTACAACTCCACATTTGACCAATTACTCGTTGACATCCATGATTTTGACGAAGTCTGGGTCATCGATCACAGCACGACGACTGAAGAGGCCGCTGGTCATACCGGTGGGAATTATGGACATGGCGGCGATCTGCTGTACCGGTGGGGGAACCCGCAGGCGTACCGGAGAGGTACCGCAAGCGATCAGAAATTATTCGGACAACATGACGCCACATGGATACAGCCTGGATATCCCGGTGAAGGAGATATCCTTGTATTCAATAACGGCTACAACCGACCAGGTCCAAAATATTCTTCTGTAGATGAATTTGCCCCGCCTGTGGATTCCGACGGTTGGTATTACCTCGAACCAGGGTCCGTCTATGGACCAGAAGACGTTACCTGGGACTATACCGCGAATCCACCGACCGATTTCTACTCGAACGTTTTCGGTGGTGCTACACGCCTCAAGGACGGAGATACGCTTATATGCAATGGGATACCTGGAAAGTTCTTCGAGGTAACACCAGATGGGACCGTCGTGTGGCAATATACCAATCCGTACGGGTCACCCAATAAGTGGGTGTTTAAAATCGATTATATTCCACCTGAAGAACCACCGCAACCCCCAGAACAGCATATCCCAGATTTGGATTGCACGGGAAGTCTTTCCTGGTCGGACATCAAACCAGGAGCGACCGTCCATGGAAGCTTCCAGGTGCAGAACGTTGGAGATGCTGGCTCGCTCTTGAACTGGACGGTGAATAGTTCCTCCCTGACGTGGGGGACATGGACATTTACTCCCTCGTCCGGTGAAGACCTCACCCCTGAGGAGGGACCCGTGACCGTGCAGGTGTATTTGGTTGTGCCGAACGAGAAAGACAAGGAGTTCAATGGAACCCTCCGGGTGCAGAACAAGAACAATGCATCGGATTTCGCTACAATTCCGGTCACTCTGACGACCCCAACTAGTATTACCCTTTCAACAGCCAACCCGTTCCTTTCGATGATGCGGCAATGGCTGTCGCTTCTGACCAGTTTCTTTGGAAGAATGAACATGACTCACTTCCGCTCGTACAATATAGAGCAGCAGTTGTTCCATCATTTACGATAGTGATTTCAACAATATTAATAAGTAAAATTATGCTATACTATGCCACGATTTAGTTTATTTTTATGGTGGGAACTGTAACCCCTGGACTCTGATCCCGCCCCCGACATCAACTATTATGGGACATTCTAACGGATTGACGCTCATTCAATCCTAAGAGGCTCATACGAATATCCTCGTATTAAGCGCCGAATTTCTTTGGCTTCCCTTGTTAAGGATAAAGATGCCACGAGCTGAATTGCTTTACGACCATGGAATATTTTAAACCTCGGGATAGTATCCAGAATCAGGTATGTTCCAAGAATTAAAAACATCAATTCGAGCCCTTCGAGAAGAAGACTTTCAGGACATAATAAGGATCACTCGGGAATACCTCTGGAAGCATTACCTAGTTGTTCCCCTTCTCCACTACGCCATGTCCAAAATAAGGAGTTTTGATGCATCGAACGATGTGGACAAACTCGTTGATTTCACGTACACGTTTTGGCATGGATTACTCAGACCACTGCAAGTCCGCAATGAACTCGTGGAACTCGTGAAAGATGTCAACAAGGAAAAACCAAAGTACATCCTTGAAATTGGAACTGCACTCGGTGGCACCTTATTCCTCTTTTGTCGCGTGGCATCTGAAAATGCTGTGATCATAAGTATCGATTTACCCTTAGGGATGGGCGGCGGCGGGTATTCTCAGGCACGCAAACCACTCTATGAATCATTTACATCACAACAGCAGCACATGTATTTGATCAGAGGAGACTCGCATAAGAGAGAGATTGTAGAAAAAATAAAAGCTCTCTTAGATGGGAAAGAAATTGATTTTTTATTCATCGACGGCGATCATACCTATGAAGGCGTGAAACAAGATTTTGAAATGTACAGCCCTTTCGTGAAAAAAAATGGTATCATCGCCCTTCACGATATCATCGAATCCAAATATAAAGGGTGCGAGGTCTATAAATTTTGGAACGAGATACAAGGACGCTATGAACATAGGACAATAGTAGAAGATTATGCTCAAAAATGGGCTGGGATCGGACTTATAAAAAAGTAAGGAACTATCGGACCGATGACTTTAAAATCGTACGCTGAATGGGGAGCTATCACATGACGCCAGGAGAGAAGCCGCGTATAGGATTTTTCCCAGCGTTTGCAAGCATGGGTGAAACCATTCCGTTGGTGAAAATTGCCAAAGCATACGTCGATTCCGGCGGCAAAGCAATTTTTTTCAGCCATAGCCGTGAATTTGAATATTTGGCAGAGGAGAAGGGATTTACCGTAGTCCGTTTGAAGCCTCTGTTAGGGAAAAACCCTGAGGAGACGAGCCAATTATATAAAAATGGAATGCCTTTTGAAAAAGTACTTGCTCGTCGCTTCGACAGGGAAACCATTGAAAACGCAGTCCAGGAGGAAATCGAAGCGTTCAAAGCAACCAAGGTGGAGATGATTGTCAGTGCTTTCACGTTTACGTGCAGCATCTCCGCCAGAGTCTTACGCATACCACTCGTCGTCGTCACCTCAGGGGTGGCAATACCGCTCTATTACGAATCAAGTAATGTCACTATCCCTGAGGAATATGAAAATTTTTTCATTAGACTGTTACCTCGGTCTCTGAAGAATCGTATCGCAAAATGGTATCTTTTGCATAACAAACTCCTGGTCAGGGAATTCAACAAGGTAGCCTCTCACTACCATGTTGCTCCTTTCAGGTATACCCTAGATGTACTCCTTGGTGATCACACCTTGATGTGCGATGACATCAATTTTCTAGGGATTCAACCATCGAAGGAGTTCCCTTTGGAAAATTTTATTGGCCCTTTGGTCCCAAGAAATTCAGATGAAAAACAACCAAGCAAGATAGACGCCGATATAGAACACCATTTACAAAGGCCGGGAAGGTCCATTGTGCTTGCCATGGGCAGCGCGTACAACTACGGGAATCTCTTTCCGGTTCTTATCGAAACTCTCAGTAACACAGACTACAACGTCATCGCTGTGTATAAGGACATTCAAAACAGCGACCTGAGGACCAAAACAAGGGAAAACATCCTCCTCAAGGAGTTCATACCGTTGGATACTATCTTAAAAAAAGTAGATCTCGCGATCACCCATGGCGGGCGTGGAACGATCTATACGGTCGCATATGCTGGAAAACCAGCTATCTGCATACCAATCATAGCAGAGCAACAATTTAACATCGATAATTTGGTCAGGGCTGGTGCTGGGATTTGTCTGTCGAAAAAAAATTTGGATCCAAAAAAAATTTTAAAAGCGATTGACACGATTTTTGATAATTATACCATGTTTTTAGAAAATTCCCGACGGTTATCGAAAAGATTATCGGGTGAAGCAGGAGAAGAAAAAGCAGTGCAGCGGCTTCTTGAAATCTATCAATCATACCTTAAGAAATAGGTTGATACGCCTTCTTTTTGAAACATGTGCCCTTGAGTAAAGATCCTTACGCTTTTTGTTCAATCTTTTCTGGAGCTGACTCTATTTTGAAAGAGTCCATACAAGGAGCGTGTCCTAGAAGAAGTGTTCAAAAAAAAAGAATAAAAGAGCAGTTCCTTCTGAGAGGAGCTGCAGTTGTGTGTGTTTGTGTTGCTGTTTAACCAATCACGAGGCTGGGGTCCCCTAAGGGTAACCATTGCTCGACGGTCTTAGCGTCAATTTGGTCCTGCATCCCTGGCCATGTCTGGAGATATTTGGTAATAGCGCCAGTCCATGAGCCTCCGAATGTCTTGATGGTGCTTTCATTGTAGGATTTGAAGAACATGCGTTCTACATATCCGCCAAGCGCTTCGACGACGGCGGGTTTACCATCGATAAGGCCAATGGAACCGTAGCCAAGTCCAGAGTTACCGATGCAGGCGATGGCTCCGCCTTTGTTCTTCGCGACCATCGTTTCACTCCAACTTTCGAAGGTCGGTTGGCCATAGACCCAGGTGAACATGTCTTTGCTGTCCAAGGACCAGATGAGCGAGATGTTGATCATGCTGTTGTGACATCCACCAACAATGCAGACGGGTAGTTTGTCCTTGTTTTTGAATCTTATCATCCCATAGTTATTCAGCCCACCAGGAGTATTTCCACGTTTCCAGACGAACGTATCAAACCAGTGGGTGTTCCATGATAAGGGATTGCCATGTCCGTCAAAGTAGAGGAAACCGCACCCCGTAGATACCTCTCGTGCGATGTTCGTTGGTGATGGCGTAAGGGTATCAAGAGATTTGTTATGATTCGTCGCGAAGAGTCTCGTTGAGGTGAAACCCGCTGCTTTCATGGATTCATTATAGACGAACCACGTCGAGAATTCCCCTTCAGGGATGTTCAACCCCAACGGTCGATCGTCAAAGGAGTCACCGCCGACGAGCACCATGGTCTTGAACCAGGTGGGATCAGCAGGAGCCGCCTCGTATTTTATGATCTTGTTCAGGATGATGTTGAGCTCTCTGGTGTTTCGAGGAGCTATGCGTCCGACAGCGACGTCAGGATAAAGGTCAATGATATCTTTTCCGACAGGAGGGGCAGTCCATTTTGCATAGACATGATCATGGTTCGAATCCCAGCTTGAGAAGTTTCCATTGGAAGTGAATACGTCCGCGTAGTACAAGTCGCTGATGAACCCGGGATCGTGTTCAGTGCCACCTTCATCAAGGTCGGTGTATCGTACTGGTAGGTACCAGTTGGTGACGCCCTTGCTTATGGTATCCCTTCCGCCGCGGCCTTGGAGATATCCCTTGTATCCGCCGACGAGAAGAACGAACTGCGTGCCCCAGTTTTTAACCGCATCATAGATAAATAATTTGATGTTCTCTGGTTGGTCATACCCTGTGGTGTAATTCGTGTAGATCTCCTCGAGGGTCATGAGCTTGGTCGTAACCCCTTTTGCTATCTTATCGTCCACAAGTTTCTTCAAATCACTTGAGAAGGCTTTGGGTGCGATGATGACGAGTTGGTACGTTGAGGTGAAGGTCATTGGTTGTTCTGGGAGTTTATAGTTCACGGTGATGATAGCATTCTGGATGTATTGGACGGTGTTCGTTGCAGGGCTGTATCTCACGGGGAATGTTCGGATATTGAGAAACGTGGTGTGCTGCATGTCGATGTTAAGTCCACCACCCGTGGAATAATCGAACCAGTTGTCAGGGAAGTATTGTGCTGAACTGTAGATGGATTGATCCGCGATGTATTCTGCCTGAGGGTTTTCGGTGTCCAAGGTCACCGCTTGTGGTGCAGGTAGAATTTGGTAAGGTACCGTCATCGTCTGTATTCCCTGTGGGATAAAATCGATGCTCGTGATGGTGGTACCCAAGGGAAACTCGAATGTCTTGATATACATGGGTAGCACTGGTTTCCCAGCGACATAGTAGGTATACTCGCTCCCCATGGATATTTGGTTATAGACAGTTGCTTGAATAGTTGTTTCACTGGTTTTCGGTTCTACGAATTGTAATGCGAACGTCTGTTGTTCATTTACGGCAGCTTGTTTTCCTATTCCTAGCGTGGTGAAACTACCAACTAGGACTAGGACTATCATGATATACGATAGGCTTTTTGTCTTCAATTTATCACCCCTATATATAATAGAAGTTAGGATTATCCCCTATAAATAATTTTGTATTATATATAAAGAAGAGAGGGATTGTAGGATACGCTTCGGTCATCTTCCTGATAATCTTTCCATTTAGGGAAACTTTTAAGAACAAGTCCTATTTCACTACCTAGCTAGTCGGGGGTCTATATACCTATGTGGTTGCAAGCACGATTGTATCTGTTAATAGCGCTCATGTTCGGGATTCTCTACGGAATCCTTGTGGCTATTGGATTCTACCTTGGCGTCTCAGGGTTCATGTTCTATCTGTTCATCATCGGTATTGCGGCAGCAATCGTCCTTCTGCAATACGCGATCGGGCCGAAGATCGTCGAATGGTCGATGCGTGTGAAGTACGTGAGCGACCAGGAGTACCCAAAGCTTCATCAGATGGTCGCTGAGCTCGCCCAGAAGGCAGGTCTTCCAACGACGCCACGGATAGGGATCTCTCAGCTACCCATTCCGAATGCGTTTGCGTTTGGGAGGACGAAACGGGGAGCACGCGTCTGCGTCACGAAAGGTCTCCTTGAAACGTTGAACGATGATGAGCTCAAGGCAGTGCTCGGCCATGAGATTTCCCATATCAAACACCGTGATGTCGCGGTCATTACAATTTTAAGTGTTATCCCGATGATCTGCTATATGCTGTACATCACCTTCGTCTGGGGAGGTATGGGGCGACGGGACAGCAGGGATAGCGGCGGAGCAGTCATCATTGGGCTCCTAGCGCTTGCGGTGTATTTTATCACGAATCTCTTGGTCATGTACGGGTCCCGTATACGCGAGTACTATGCTGATATGGGAAGCGCAGAACTTGGGAACCAACCACATCACCTCGCGACCGCTCTCTATAAGATCACGGTGCAGAGTGCAAGAATCCCGAAACGCGCGTTGAAACAGAGCGAAGGAATGAAGGCGTTCTTCATCAATGATCCCTCACGGGCGATGAATGAGGTACGTGACCTGAAGGATATCGACCTGGACATGAGCGGGACAATCGATCAAAACGAGATGCTTGCATTGTCAGGGAGGACAGTGAAGCTGAGCGCTGGGGACAAACTCCTTGAGGTTCTGAGTACCCATCCTAATGTCGTGAAACGAATCAAACACCTTGCATCACTTTCATATACCTAAATGATTTGTTTTTATGAGGATATGGGACATCTCTCCCGAGAAACTCTGCAGAAACCATCTGTTGGGTGAACATCGAGAGCTTCATGCAATCTGGTCTATTTTGATCCATCATAAAAAAGGGTACGCGAATCACCCAGAAACGCTACGATGGAAAGGAAAACAGAAAGCATTATACCTTCGACATGAACAAGTGGTAAAGGAAATGTTACAGAGGAATTATCGACATTAAAGTCCATTGAAGATACAATATGCGACAGGAGATAACGAACAAGATATCTTTTTAGATTCTCCTAATGAACAAATCTGGCTGCTCCGTCAGAAAAAATGTGAATGCAAAGTATAAACGTCCAATAATTTTTTTTTACCAAAAAAAAGAGAAAGAGAGGGGGGAGTTACTACTTTTGAACGACGCCGCCCCATTTTGAAATAAATATAATTGCGAGCACAGATATGACAGTTATAACCACTGCCACGACTATTGCAATACCTGCACCGACCCATGTTGTTGGTCCACCGTTTTGCCAAAGGTTAGCGAGTGTCATTATACCAATTATGATATCTTTCCAGATTAAGGCTATGATGAAACCAAATGCTGCGGCGATTGCGACTGCTATGGTGCTCTTGATTTCTTTTATGGTTACCATTTTTCACCTCCCCACAGGTTTTTTTTAAGGGAAAATATCCTAGAGCTTTATATTAATTACGAAAAAAATAGGATTATTCTAAGGGGATGAGGGTTCTTCCGTATAACGCCCTGAGGATAAAAAGTGGCCAGAGAATCATCAGAAGGAAGAGAAGGATTGTCGGGGGCACACCAAAATGCTCGACGAGATAACTGAGTAACGTACTGGGAATCAGTAATAGTGAAAAACCTTCTTGGACTCCTTCATACCGGAGCATTCGGTCACGTTTCTTAAGAGGAGTATTCAGAATACCATAGGTCGTAATTATTATACTAATTCCAATCAGAAGGAAACAGATGAGAGGAACAGGAAAACCAAAGAGGATTACTGCGGTATATCCTAAGAAAAACGGCAAGAATGCCACCAGGAGATGCACCGCTTTGATCCCATAGGCATACAAGGTAAATATAAATGGTTTTTTCAGTATATGGTCGACCACATGGACGCCGAAGAGTACAGGGGTCGTACGTATCCCCAGTTTTGTATCAAATTCAACGTCCTTTAAATTCGCAGAGACACCAACACTGAATACCCACTGGAGGAAACCAATGCTGGAAATTATGAGTGCAAGTGGTGCTAAGGTCGCAGAAACGGTGAATGCCCCAAATACTCCAAGGGTAAACACCCCTGCAGCTAAAACATACTCCATGCCAGTGATATGTTTGCTATATTTGTTATAGAGTGTTATCAGGAAAAATGAGATGAAAAGCATCGTAAGTGAACGAAGCGTGAACAGAAAAGCAGCAGCTAGTATTAAGCAGGAAAAAAATGAACACATTACAAGGAGAAATGCATTGGACCGAGGTATCGTGCCGGTTATCAATGGTCGCTGTTCAACATATGTTGATTGTCGATCGACTTCCATATCATAATAATCATTCTGAACGAAGGTGAACACATGCGTGAGCAACCCGATAGTGAACAGTACAACCAGGTGAAACACATCGAACTGGCCATTACACAGGGCACCAAACACTGGTGTGAACCCTATAAAAAGGATGCCGTAGGGGCGTATCAGTTTCCCGTATTCTCGCAAACCTCCTACTCTCTCACCCTCTGCTTTTAAGAGGATAGGCCCTCATTCTTTATATATGGATTTCCACCCACTTTCCTTGTCCTTCCCAGAGTCGTAAGGAATACAATGGTAGCGTTCCTTTCAACTGTTGTGCGATCCATTCGAGGATGTGCTCAGCTGTTGGGTTCTCAAATAAATCATTTAAGGATTGATGATCGAGTTTTTCGAGTACCTGTGTTTCAACGATTTCTTTCATTTTCGCAAAATCGATGACCATTCCGTCTTTATTCACCCCGCCTTCGATGACGACCTCCAACCGGTAGGTATGTCCATGGAGGTGTTCACATTTTCCCTTATAATGTGGGATATAGTGTGCGGCATCGAAGATAAATTCTCGACATAATCTCATAGGACTAGGACTCCTTGTGTTGCAGAGAATGGAGACGAAGGATATAAACATCATCTATTTGTAGGGGGTCACTATCTCCGACCAGGGGTGTTCGTCGTATAATTCCTTTATCGTCTTATGGAGCACAGGATGGATAAAACATGGGTTTAGATCCTTCATTGGTTGAAGAACAAAAAGGCGTTTTTGGATGAGGGGATGGGGGATCACAAGATTTTTTGTTTGCACTACTTGATCTCCATAAAACAAGATGTCGATATCGATACACCGTGGACCGTTCTTTACTGTTTTTTTCCGTCCAAGTTTCCGTTCAATGGATTTTACTTTAGACAGGAGTATTTTGGGATTGATATCGGTTTCGATTTCAACGACACCGTTCAGGAACCAGTCTTGATCTGAGAGACCGACCGGTTCAGTGAGGTACAGAGGGGATTCTTTTATTACTTTACAGCAATCACCGATGAAGGTAATAGCGTTCTTAATCTGCTGTTCTTTATCCCCTATATTTGAACCTAGACCGAGATACACAACCGTCATCGAACCCCTCGTATCGCATCGGTAACCCGAATCGCGCGTTTGCATTCCTTCACATCATGGACGCGAACGATCTGTGCCCCGTTCATGACCGCAACAGCGACTGCAGCGATGGTCCCTTCGAGTCGCTCCTGCGCGGGTAGCCCCGTGATCATGCCGATGAACGATTTTCGCGAAGGACCAACAAGAAGAGGACGCCCATGGGTGGTGAACGCATCAAGATGCTTCAAAATGAGGAGGTTGTGCTCCAGGGTTTTTCCAAAACCGATCCCAGGGTCCAGGATCACATTCTTGATACCTGCGTTTCGCGCGAGGGTTATTCGTTCATGAAAAAACGTGTTGATTTCTTCGATTACATCATGGTAGGTCGGGTGTTCCTGCATGTTTTTTGGTGTCCCTTTCATATGCATGACGATGACGGGGGTATCGTACTTCGCGGCAATGGTAGCCATATCTGGATTCACCAAACCTGTGATATCATTGATAAGATGGACACCTGCCTTCAAACAAGCTTCGGCGACGAGAGGCTTATAGGTATCAATTGAAATCGGTACTGATATTTCATGAGTCAGCCTGGTAACGACTGGAAGCACACGCTGTATCTCTTCCTTGGCGGACAACGGTGCTGAACCAGGTCGGGTACTTTCTCCGCCGATGTCGATGATATCAGCTCCGTCATTGACCATTTGTTTCGCGTGGGAGACTGCAGTCTCAGCATCGAAAAAGAGCCCACCATCGGAAAAGGAGTCGGGCGTCACATTTAACACCCCCATGATGAGCGTCCGATCAAAGGACAGGGTATACTCCCCACATGCCATTGGTTGCACTACGACCATTGTTCCGGTTATATGAAGACGAGCTATTAATATTCTCTGGAAGGAACAATTTATTATTTTATTTTGTATATAAAATTTGGTACTGATTGTACAACAAGGCTTTATAAGCATGAAAATAACCGTTTTTGCATATGATGGTCATTGGGCTCATATCAACAGAAGAAGAGGCGCAAGAACTCCAGTTCATCGCGAAGATCTGCACCATCGAAAACCGTATCCGACACATCATCTACATTGAGAAAGTAAAAAACTGCAGACAACCTCATCTCAAAGACTGAGCGGAAACTACAAAAATGCACGGTGAGTATCAAACATGAAATGGTTGTCCTGATTATCTCATCGACTGAAGATCCTGCAAGCACCAATATGAAGGAGAGCCTGCTCAAACAAGCAACCTGGGAAGAGCATGGTGTTTTTTTTAATGCAACGGTCTATCGCCATGCTGAGATGAAGGAGGTCGTACTTGTCACAATTCCTGATAAAAAAATACGGCATGAAAACATTGACACCGAGGTCCATGACCAGCTCCACCTCGATCCACAAATCGCAGTATTCCTCTCCCGTCACCGTAGCAAGATGGAGGAGCCGACACTCACGGTTCATCCTATTGGAAACTATGGTGATGCTGAATTTGGCGGAAGGCCGCGTACCCTGATTCCTGCCGCGCCTCGGTATATGGCCCATCTTCTCAGACTGATAAAAAAACATCTTCAAAAGACAGGCCTGCAGTACCATGTCTGCTACGAGGTCACGCACCATGGACCCTATTTGAATATCCCCACGCTGTTCGCAGAGGTGGGGAGCACAGAACTTCAATGGCGACAAAAGGAACCAGCGGAAATCATCGCGACATCACTTTTAGAGCTTCTCACAACATACAAGTACGAACAGGATTTCCCCACCAACATCCCGGTTCTCCTTGGAATCGGCGGTGGGCATTACGCGCCGCGGTTCACTGATGTGGTGTTTGAGCGAAACGCCGCGTTTGGTCATATGATCCCTTCCTATCAAATCGATGCGGGGGCGATTAATGATGAGATGATTGAGCGCGCAATGGAGGCCTCACCAAACCTGAGCGGTGTCTACCTTCATAAAAAAGCGTTGAAAAAATCACAGATCACTGAGTATAAACAATGGTTCCTGGCTCGCGACATACGGGTTTATTCAAGCAACGAGCTCCCGATGCTCGAGTAACCCTTCTTTCGCACATCGATGTGCGACACGAAGAGGCTCGGGGTTTTTGAGGTGGCTGATGGTCTGAACAATTGTACGACTACGGGGAAGGGACATCCGATGACCCGGGGAGACAAACACGGGCTTTGTTCCTTTCAAAGACAATGCATAACCACGGGGTTCGTCATTGATGGTAACAAGTTCTTCTTTGACCGTGCCGTAGAGAAGTGTTTTTGCCACGCCGATTGTCGGTATACAAAAGCGGAGCCCGGCATGGGACGCAAATCCGCATCGATACGGATGAAGGATCCCATTGCCATCAAGAAGAAGCACCGAAGGCTTCACAGTCACATGGTTCATCAAGCGTTCGACAATCGGTAACTCTCGATAGGAAAAATAGGTTGAGATGAACGGAAAGTCTGTTTTCGCGTAGACAAGGTGCGTATCGATGAGTTGCTTCGTTCGATAGTCAAAGATTGCACAGGCACCACATGCATCCTCGAATTCACTGTCTGGGTACGCGACGTCAATACCAGCAATGGTGTCTATCTCTTGCGATTCGTCGACCAGACGCACCTTTTTGCTTAATGAAATCTGCTCAGCTCGTAGTGTTCGTAACGGGTATGTTGTTTCGAAATCGTCATACAAACGGTCCTCAAAATCAACGAGTTTCCCATTATGTACATGGATGCCATCGTTGCGTAGTCGCCTAATCTTGTCAGAGATTCCACCTCCGAATCCACCAAGCCTGCCGTCTGAATGAACTATCTTGTAGCACGGCATGGTATCAGGATCTGGATTCTGATTCATCATCCGACCGACCGACCGGGCAGCGATAGGGTCACCGAGCGCCTCGGCAACCGCACCGTATGTCGAGACCTTCCCAGGTGGGATTTGTCTGACAAGATCATAGGTGTACTCGAAAAGGTTCATAAAGAACCATAAGCTATGCCTGGTAAATAATTTTCCATCATAACCAGTTCTTATTTCAGGCATAACAAGGGACTATGAACTCGATAAAATTCCTCGGGACCGCAGGTGCACGGTTCGTTGTCATGAAACAACTGCGCGCGTCAGGTGGCATTTGGCTGACCTTGGATGACACTGTCGTCCTGATCGACCCAGGGCCCGGGTCCCTTGTTCGTTGTCTCTCGAGTAGACCAAAATTAAACCCCTTGGATCTCGACGGAATCATCCTCACCCATCGTCATTTAGACCACGCGAATGACATCAATATCATGATAGAGGCGATGACGAACGGCGGGTTCAAGAAAAAAGGGGTCGTCTTTGCTCCATCGGATGCCTTAGAAGACGATGCAGTGATTCTCAAGTATGTCCGTTCCCAAGTAGATCGCATTGAGCCTTTGCGAGAAAAAGGGAGGTACACCCTCGGGAACATCTCATTTTCGACACCGATACGAATGAAACACGGTGTCGAAACCTACGGACTCAACATCAAAGGAAAGTCCCATACGATATCACTGATCACCGACACCGATTATTTCAAGGGTCTCGCCTCTCATTTTAAGGGAGATATCCTGATCATCAATGTTGTTTTGCTCGAGGAAAAAAACACCATCGACCACCTCTGCCTGAAGGAAGCAGAGCAGATTATCGCGGACAATGCACCGCGACTTGCGATTTTGACGCATTTCGGCATGAGTATCATTAAGGCGAAACCCTGGGAACTTGCAGACCAACTCTCAAAAAAACTCAAAGTGCCAGTCATCGCAGCACGGGACGGCATGGAACTCAACCTTGATAAGTATCACAAATAACGGTTTCTGCAGACTTTTTTAGGGAGAACAATGATATCTATCCTAAGATTTTCTTATACGAATTTATATATAATACTGTTGTATTCTAAAAACAATGGAAGAGAAATACAAGAGGAAAATACGTGGTTTTACCTTGGTATGTATTTTTCTTCTTTCAGCAAGCATAGTGCCCTTCAACAGTGGAGTACCACAGACAGTGAATGCGAAGCCGCTTACCCCTCATGAACATATGAACAAACAGCTAGCCACGGTTTCGTTGTATACCTTTGAAAAGGAAAGGACACGACAGTACCAGGTCCAGCTTTCTGTCGATGATGTCAATGAACTGACGACTCTCGTAATGAAATGGGCGGATGCACAGCGTATCAATCCATATGCAGATGTCACAGAACGATTACAGCATCAATTTCTCAACGCTCTCCGTCAGCACTGGGCCCTTCCGGATGAGGTCATCGGGGATTTACTCAATGCTTTCTCTATGCTATCTGGTGCTCGGGATCATGCAGCTATAGCAAGGTTCGCCTCTGTTTCGCTTCCGAGGTATGAACAACGGGAAACGGTCTTTCGGGCTAGTATCACCAGCACGGGGGCAGGAATTTTGGTACCGATGTTTCTTTCCCCTCGCCCGCGTCTTATCACCATATGGAGAGCCGATTCAGGGAAAACCCTTGCCACCAATTATATCACCAAGTTCGGGTATAACGCGACCGGGCCTCATCTTGGAATAGCACTCGGTTTTATCGGGGTGGGATTTTCATCTCGGGTACCGAACGAATCACGGTATCTGTTGGTGGGAGGCGCGTTAATGACTGTCTTATTTGGAGACACCATCACAGAAATCGTACCTTAAGAAATACGTGTCGCCCTTGGAATACGAAGGCAGGGTTGCGATCAGTCAAAGTCCTTATGGCCTGAAAGAGATGATTTTTTTTCTTACGAAGGTTTTAATTTTATGAGGGATTATAAGCATACGATGAAGGTGATACGATCTCTTCTTCCGAAATACTATGGTATCCTCGGAGAGACGAGGAGCGCACAGTTCCTCGAATGTAAACGAACCCCGGTTTCATTTGATGCGTCCAGCACGACTGATGAACTTTGGAACATCCATGATCAGGCGCTTCAGACCACAGCTCATCAGGATAAGCCCTCATACCAATCGCTCCTTGATCTCAAAATAGAACTCGCCACCCGCTTGTATCGCACATGCTGTTTCTGCGAACGTCGATGCGGCATCAATCGTGAGGAAGCAGCGGGTAAATGCGGTGTCAAAGAATCGCGCATCGCCTCTGAGTTTCTTCATTTTGGTGAGGAGCCCATGTTGGTGCCGTCGTATACCGTCTTTTTCTCCGGGTGCACCTTTCATTGTGTGTTCTGCCAGAATTGGGACATCAGCCAAACCTCCAGTGGAGCCACCGTGGAACCCGCAGACCTTGCCACGATTATTGAGCAGCGGAAACGGCAGGGCGCAAGAAACGTGAATTGGGTGGGAGGCGACCCAACGTCTCATCTTTTATTTATTCTCACGGTCTTGAATAAAACGGAGAGCAATCTTCCCCAGATCTGGAATTCTAACATGTATTGTTCCATGGAGACCATGAAACTTCTCCATGGAGTCATGGATGTATATCTGACGGATTTTAAATATGGGAATGACCGCTGCGCGCAACGACTCTCCAAGGTTGACGGTTATATTTCCGCCGTCCAACGCAATCACCGTCTTGCGTATGACCATGGGGAAGTGATCGTGCGACATCTGGTAATGCCACAACATGGTCAATGCTGTTCACAGCCGATCCTTCACTGGATCAAGGAGAACATCCCTAAGGCAGTCGTAAATATCATGCCTCAGTACCACCCCTGCTACCACGCGAGCGACTATAAGGAGATTGCTGAACCAACCCCTACAGAAGAGTACCTCACCATACAAGACAATGCAGAAACCCTCGGTCTTTTTTTAGTAAAATAAAAGGAGCAAATATCACCGTCGATGATTCCACTCAAACGCTGAGAAACATTCTTTTTCAAATTTCCTTGCAAGTTTCTTTTCCTCACTCGTTAAAGATCCTTTAACAAGGGTGACAAGGAATTCTTCTTCGAATCCTTGTTTCATCGCAGCAGCAACCTGATCAAACCCAACGTGCGTACCAAGAACATGATGGACGGAGGTCACCCGTCGTTTTACATCCGTGATCATCTTGTCTTTGATCTTCTCATTCGGTACTTTCAGCAGGGAGAACATAGTCTCAACATCGACATCTAAAAGGATTGTCCCATGTTGGAGAACCGTGTTCATCTTCCGAGTCTGGGCATTCCCCGAAATCTTTTTCCCGTCAACCACGATATCATTGATAGGGGCGTACGTTCCGTGGATTCCCAACTGTTGCAGGCCTCGTATTAATGCGTTGCAGATGCGCTCGTAACTGTTTAGGATGTTCTTGGGGATCAAGGGATGTGATTCTGCTATCACGATGCTGTAGGTCAGCTCCTTTTCATGGAACACGGCACCCCCGCCCGTGATTCTGCGAACGTAGTCAACACCGAATTTTTTGCATGCGTCGATATCAATCTCCTCAAGAAGGCTCTGGAAGTACCCGATCGAAATGGCGGGAGGTACCCAGCTGTAGAACCGTACCGTGGGAGGGACCTTGCCTTCGCTATGCGCGACAAGGATAGCCTTGTCGACCGCCATGTTGACAAAGGCGGTGTTCCCACCAGTCAGTAACAATCTCCATTGTTCGCTCATGGTTTACAGTTGAGTATCGCCTGGGTTAATCCTTCTGGATCGACGCCGATGAACTGGATCTTCTGTGTACGAATGGTTGATTGTATCTTCGTCATCAGATGATCTCGTTCGAAGATTGCATATTCTAATGCCTGCTCTATGAGTTCAACAGCCTCCTCTGGATATGCAAAAAAATCACCGGTGATTCGTACTTGATGAATCGTACGGTCAGGTTGATTATATATGAGAGAAATCTTCAGGAGCTTTCCTTGAGGAACCTTGTAGATTGAGTGGTAACGCATACAGGATAGGTGTATTCATCCCTCCATATATAAGATTCCCCTTCTAGATATTATGCGAATGTTTTTTCAGCATGGTAGGAGCTCCGAACGAGTGGCCCGGATTCGACATGGGTGAAACCAAGGTCCAAGGCGATTGTTTTTAATTCATGGAACTCCTCGGGGGTATAATATTTTTTAATGTCTACATGGTTCCTTGTCGGTTGCAGATACTGCCCCAGTGTTAACACATCGACCGAAGCGGCCCTCAAATCCTTCATCGTAGTGATAATCTGCTCGGTGTCTTCACCTAACCCGACCATCAGCCCTGATTTCGTAATAAGATGTGCACCGAATTCTTTCGCGGCTCGTAACAATCCAAGGCTTGTCTGATAGTCCCCCTGCGGTCGGATGCGCGGGAAGAGTTGTTCGACGACCTCGATGTTATGGTTGAACACGTCAGGATGTGCTTCAAGTACGGTGTGTAAGGCCTGGTAGCTGCCTTGGAAATCAGGGACGAGCACCTCGACCTTACAGGTGCTATTTCTTTGTTTGATTGCTGTGATCGTTTTGAAAAAAACATGCGCTCCTCCGTCCTGGAGATCATCGCGCGTGACCGAGGTCACGACGACATACTTCAACCCCAGGGCTTCTACACTTTCTGCGATGGCGTCTGGCTCCTCTTCATTGACTGCCCCGGGAGTTCCGTGGGTAACGTTACAATAGTGACAAGCCCTTGTGCAGATATCTCCAAGGATGAGGAACACGGCGGTGCCATTTCCGAAGCATTCTGCGATATTCGGGCATTTTGCCTCTTCGCAAATGGTATGCAGCTTCGAATTTCGTAACAGGGTTTTTACCCGCTGGTACTGTTCTCCGCCGCCGATTTTTACTTTCAACCAATCAGGATGACGCCTCGCCATTGAAGGAGGAGAAAATGTTCGTGTTTATAGACATTGCGTCACACAAGGAGACATCATTGTATTGGGCAGGAAACCTCCCAGGAATTTTCTGATTCCTGTCCTAGTGGCAAAACCATCGATTAAGAGGATATCCTCTTTTTATGAGATCTTCTAGTGTCTTTTGATAGTAGGAACAAAATCATCAATCCTGGTTTGAAGTGTATAGCTCAGGAGGGTTAATCGTGATTCTTCCATGTATCAACTCACCAAAAAAATCAAGGCATGGCGCAGATAAAACGTTGACTGAAAATTACATGAAAAATACATCAAAAACAATTGAAATATTTTCTCTTGGCACCCAAGAAACTTTATTTTGCTGTAACCTCCCTTTTCACAACAAAACCATCGTCTTGTATCAGACTCCCATGGTGACCCGCAGGAGGTCACGGAGCCCGGGGGAAACCCCTAGAATGAAGATCCCGATTTTAATGAGATTCACAAGGCGAGTATAGCGTGTTAACTCTTTTTTGTAGAGAACATCAAAAACGTATATCACCAGGATGATGAGGAGGAATTTGACGATGGGAAATAAAGGTGGCCAGGTTTCAAGAAGCAGGTTTGATGCAGGATGCTTTTCAATGTAGGACGGAAGCCCCATATGGAACGGATCGTAGATACTGATCCAGCTCGTCAACCCGTCAATGAGATGACCAGAAAGCATCGAGAGATTTAATGGCGCTTTATAGACCATGATCGCTTCGTTTTTCCTGAACCGATACGCGATGAAAAACACGAGGGCAACGATGAGTGCTGTGAGACCCATCACAAGGAGAAACACATCAAACCTGACCCCTTCGGTGCTACTCCATTGCTCCCCTAGTATCCATCGTCCTATGAGATACAAAAAGGGGAGCACCACAAGCAGCCCTCCCGAGAAGATCACCGTATTGATGGTCTGTGACTGTTTTTTTATGTAACGGAACAGGGAAGGGAGAAATGCGAGAATGGAAAGGAGATAAAAGACACCCGGTTCGATGCGGTACATCGCATAGGGGATCCCAAGGTACCAGATGACCGTGTAAGCGACGTCAATCATCGCATACACGAGGATTAACACGAGGATGATGCGTTTGTGTGACCACGCAGGCGTCCGTCTCTGAAGAACATACCCGAGGAATAAGAAAAGCAAGACATAGACAGTGGTTTGAAGGTAGATGAACGGGGAGATGAACCAATACACACCTGGGACGAAAAAATAATTCGCGTCTTCGAGCACCCGTGTGACAGGCCCAAAGAGGATGTACGGGAGTAATGCCAGACAAAAATACCAATCGACGATGATTTCAAGTTTTTTTAAGAGCTGATATAACCCATAGAGCGCACCGATAAGGATGATCCCGTAGGTAAGCTCAGAGATGATTGTGTACCCTTCATTGGCAGCGATACCGTGATACGAGACGCTATGCCCTGAGGCGTCAGCGACAACAGGCCCCCAGTAGTACTTCCAAATCCACTGGTCATAGAAAAGTGACGGCACTACGAGCAAGCCAAGGATAATCCCCCCAAGAACGACGATGAGAAGAATCCCAAAAATCAAGAGTTTATGCCGGGTGAAGGATGCGCGTGAGATCATTTGCGTAGGGCTAAGAAAAAGACGATATATTAAGTTACCTCGCCCTCCATGATGATATCAAGCAGATGACAACGTATATAAAGCGTGACGTTTATCAAAGAATCATTTGGGGATATAATATGAAGAACGTTATTGCGACACTTTGTCTGATAGTACTGATACTACCTGTCTCCGCGTTGACTGCATTGGGAAATGACGTCCCTGTTCAGTCTGTCGGTCTTCCTTCCCATTTCAGCTGGCGAGATATCAACGGAACTGATTGTACCACACCCATCAGAGACCAGGCCCCGGCACCAACCTGCGAGGCCTATGCGATATGCGCTGTGCTTGAGACAGAGATGCAATACAAACTCAAGGAGCGGTATCTACCTGATCTCTCAGAAAACCATTTGTTCTTCTACGCCGGTGGTACCATGGAAAAAGGGTACGTAAGCTTGACGGACGCGGCAAACTATCTGTTGAAATACGGGGTACCTGATGAAGGGTGCTACCCTGAGCCTCATCGGCCTTCCGACTATCCCTTTCAAAGCCTCCCGGGATGGGAAAACCGAACCGTGAAGATATCTGAGTGGGGATGGATTTCTCATGACGTCACCACCATGAAACAAGCGTTAATCGAACATGGGCCGCTGGTCATCTGCATCCATTATTGGAGGGATTTTTTGTATTATCGTGGCGGTGTCTATAAAAACCATACGGGAAGACCTATTGGCGGTCATGTGGTCGCAATCGTCGGATATGATGACAGCCAGAGCTGCTGGATTGTGAAAAACAGCGACGGTACAGTGTGGGGAGAAGATGGGTACTTCAGGATGGCGTATGATGCGGATATGATCTCGGAATGGTATGGAGCCGGGACAGGCGTCATGTACCTCGACGGGGTGTACGGAAACCTCAAACCAAACGTCCCTAAAATATATCTAGAAACGCCAGTGTATTTCCACACCTATCTTTTTGGTAAAGGGTTCCCGACGCTTATGAGAAGACTTCCTCTACAAAGAGCAGCGGTGCGCATTGTTGGACCACTGACCGTGACCGTCACTACTGAGAACACAAGCAGCGTTGAGTTCTTCGTTGATAATGTATCACAATACCTTGACACACAAACACCGTTCACCTGGGATCTGCACGCAACCCATGGCCTTCACACCCTGGAAGTTAAAGCGACTGACGAGCATCAGAACGCCTCACTTGCCATCGTCGATTTCTATATTCTGCCCTGATGCAGGGTGTCGTAGACACCTTTCTTTTTTTTAAAAAAAGCAGAGATTCCTATTCAATTATTTTCCGAGGATACTCACCGTGAGGTAGACGACCTTTTTTCGTGCCATCTCTTCGGATGATGTTGTTGTAGCCGTATTTATGTTTCTTCATGGACGTATGTAATTTATTGTGACAATCTTTGCACACTCGTATCGCAATGTTCTTCTGATAATCAATATGATGGAGGGAGACTTCGCATTGATTCTCATCCATGAGAGTCTGATTCGCATCTCTTGGTATCAATTCTTTTTTGCAAATTTTGCAATAATATTTCTTTAAATCCTTCATATCTTGTCACATATAGAAAAGAGGGGTCTTTATAAAGGGCTTCCTATAAATAGTATATTTAACCTATGGTTCGGCAAAAGAATAATATATTGAACCTGTTGTTTACCTTCCGGATTTACCCATGGAACGGTTCACGAAATTCAAGGTGATGATCTTCCCTCGGGAGGTCATCGTTGGTCATAATACGACCGATCAAATTAAAAGCATCTGCAATCATCTTTCTCCCAGTAACAACGTGCTCCTCGTTTGCGATAAGAACACGAAGAAGATCTCAGGGGACCGCATCGATCGAATTCTCACGAGTGCTGGCTACGAAGTGAACATGGTGGTCCTTCAACTACCCATTATCAAGCGAGAAGTACTCCCGGCTTGGCCGACTATCCGAGAGGTCAACACAGTTATTAGGGAGGCAAAAAAATCCAACTCGGACTTCTTGATTGGTGTTGGAGGCGGCTCGGTTATCGACGTGACAAAGCTAGCGACCTTTGAGCTGTCGATGAACTTCGTCAGCGTCCCCACATCTGCGTCGCATGACGGCATGGCATCCCCGCGCGCGTCTCTCAAGGATAAACGAGGCTCCATCTCACGGTCAGCGGTGTCACCAATAGCGGTGCTTGCAGATACCGAGGTGATCATGAAAGCCCCGTACCGGATGCTCGCGTCCGGGTGCGCCGATGTCATCTCGAACCTAACCGCGGTGAAAGACTGGGAGCTTGCCCACCGGCTCAAAGATGAAGAGTTCAGTAACTTTGCTGCATCATTCTCAACCACCGCTTCACGACTGATCCTTGAAAAAGCGGAGGATATCCGCTCAGGCCTTGAGGAGGCAATCTGGCAGGCGATCAAATCCATGGTCGTCTCAGGGGTCGCGATGAGCGTCGCAGGTAACACCCGCCCTGCGTCCGGCGCTGAACACATGTTCTCCCATATGCTTGACAGCATCGCCCCAGGAAAAGCACTCCATGGTGAACAGTGCGGCATCGGGTCCATCATGATGATGTATCTGCATGGCGGCGACTGGCAGGAGATACGAAGTGCCCTGAAAATGATTGGTGCTCCGACAACCGCGAAAGAGCTGAACATCTCAAAGAAAAAGATAATCCAAGCCCTCATGGGCGCGCAGAAAATCCGCCCTGACCGTTACACCATCCTTGGGGAGCAGGGGCTCACCGAGGATGCAGCGAAGAAGCTTGCGAAGATTACCGGAGTGATCTAATGGTTCTCGTCACCCTTGTCGGTGAGCAGCTCGCTGTGGAGGGAGAGGAATTCACCTACCTAGGATCTAACAGCGAGTGTCGGAACTGCCAATTAAAGACCGTCTGTTTCAATCTCAAGCCGGGGAGGAGATATCGGATTACCAAGCTACGGGAAAAAAACCATGATTGTAACCTCCATGAAGGAAAAGTCGTGGTCGTCGAAGTCGATGAGCTGCCCCTCACCGTCGCAGTACCCAAGGAACTCTCTGAGGGGAAAACCACCACGGTCAAGAAACAGGCCTGTAGGAATATCGGCTGCGATTCGTTTGAGATTTGTACGAACATGGGGCTTCAAAACGGGCGAAACTACATGGTGAAAAAGGTCTATGAAAAAATCAATTGCCCGAAGAACCATGAGTTGTACCGTGTTGATGTCACCGACTGAACCGGCGTCCCTCTATAGACATCTTTTATAAAAAGAAAAAGGAAAAAAAGATCAGATTTTTATTTCGTTCTTGAGGAGTCTGACCTTATCTGTCTTTTCCCAGTTGAAATCAGGGTCGTCTCTCCCGAAATGACCGTAGGCCGCGGTTTTCTTGAAGATCGGGCGCCGAAGGTCAAGCTGAGCGATGATATCCGCGGGTTTCACAGGGAAGAACTCTCTGATCAGAGCTTCGATTCGATCCAAGGAGATTGTATTGGTGCCAAAGCAATCAATATTGATGGAGACAGGGTCTGCGACACCAATCGCGTACGCGAATTGAATCTCGCATTTCTCCGCGATACCGGCCGCGACAAGATTTTTAGCGATGTAGCGTGTAGCGTAGGCAGCACTGCGATCCACCTTTGACGGGTCTTTCCCCGAGAACGCGCCGCCGCCATGCCGGCCGACGCCGCCATAGGTGTCTACGATGATCTTTCGACCTGTGAGCCCCGCATCCGCGTACGGCCCACCCCGGACGAACGCCCCGGTTGGATTCACATGGTAAATCGTGTTCTTGTCGACCCAGTCCTTGCACACCGGGGTGATGATCTTTTCGATTACGTCACGTCTGATCCGATCATGGGAGACGCCCCCGTCATGCTGTGTTGAAACGACTATGGTATGGGCTCGAAGCGGTTTGCTATGTTCATCGTATTCGATAGAGACCTGGGTTTTCCCGTCGGGTCGAAGATAGGGGATTCCCCCGTTTTTCCTGACATCGGAGAGCCTCTTCGTAAGTTTATGAGCAAGTAAAATAGGGAGGGGCATGAGCTCTTTTGTTTCATTGCAGGCGTACCCGTACATCATCCCCTGGTCACCAGCTCCTTGTTCCTTATGGAGTCCTTGATCCACGGTGACTCCCTGGGAGATATCCGGGCTTTGCTCTGTGATTTGCACCCAAACCGAGCAGGTTTCCCATTCGATGCCGTACTCTGATTTCGTGTAGCCGATTCCTTTGATGGTGTCACGAACAACATGCGGGATATCGATGTACGCGTTCGTGGTCATCTCCCCGAACACCATGACGCCCCCGTTTTTGGTCGCTGTTTCGATGGCAACCCTTGAGTTTTTATCTTGTCGGAGCGCCTCGTCAAGGATCGCATCGGAGATGAGGTCACACATCTTATCAGGATGACCTTCGGTGACTGATTCTGAGCTGATGATACTCTTTCGTTTTACCATACACTCACCCAAGTAACAAGACTATCGTATAAGGGAATCCACAACCCCAAGGAATTTATTAAGTTTATCAAAGAAGAACAGTCTGATGTGTGGAAAGAAAAAAGAGAGGGGGATTACCCGATTTTCCGGGTGGTCACCCACAGGTCGTCATCGATCGTGTTGTAGATGTCGTCATCGGAGACGTTCTTCGGTTGTCTCTTGTCGATGAGAGTGCCATGCTCTGGAACCCGTTCTTTTGCGTAGCGTGCGATGGTGTCCTTCTTCAGCCGCCAGTAATGCGTTCGCCATTCTCTCCCGTCATACAGCGTGGTTTCTTCCCGCTCTGTCGTGAGCATCCCCTCTTCCTCAAGGATGTAAAAGAGCTGGCGGTCCTCAGGGTCAAGCACATTGTCGATGACACGGTCGTCAAACCCGAAGATATCCATAACGAATCCTGCGTCGCGTCGCGCTTCTTCGATGTCGATACCGACTCTATTGGCGATGGCTTTCGATAAATCATCCAGTGTAATAATCGTCATAAAAACCTCTATCCGTTCTCTTCCAATTCGCTTTGGTGCTGCTTCCTTCCATTCTTTTTTTAGTTGCGCATTATATGTGTATAGTGCTTCTATATATACTTTTCTTTTTTTCACCTGTTTTTCGAACTTTTTTCCAAGCAAAAGAGGGGTAAAAGACGAATCGTTCAAGCTAAAATAGGGGATACAGGATATCCTCTTTGGTGAGCAATGGACCAGTCTCTTCTCAAACGTCTCGAACGTACAGTTCAGGCTCTTGACAGGAGAAACATCGCAAAATCCCATGTGGTGATGCTTCCTGATTTTTTTGTTGATCATTTCGTGTCGTTGGAGAGTGCGAAGAAAACATCAACGGCTATCGATATGCTTGTAAAGCAAGGAGGCGGAAATCTCCCAGGGATTCCGCAGCAGATCTCCCAAGGTGGGAACGCTGCAAACACCGCGCTTGCGCTCGCCCGTCTTGGGGTATCATCCCATTTGATCTGCCGCACTGACCAGTTTGGCATGCATTGTCTGCAGTTTTTCCTTGGGAAGCATCAGGTGGACCTCTCAGGTGTAAAAACGACCGGAAAACTTGCAATCACCACAGCGCTTGAGTTCCAGAAAACCCATACAAACGTTATGCTTGGGGACCCGGGGTCGGTCGCTGATTTTTCCTTCGGACTGCTCGATTCACATGATCATGACTGTCTGCGTTCATCGGATATCGTCGGGGTTGTTAATTGGAATCTCAATTCCTATGGGACGGAGCTGGCACAAAAGGTATTTGAGAGCGTCAAAAAGGAAGGTGTGAAGACCTTCTTCGACTCCGGTGACCCGTCCCCCCGAGTCAAGGATATCCATAAACTCATCCTGCAGGTGCTGAGAAACCCGCGCCTCGATATCTTCGGTCTGAATGAAAATGAGTTACGGTATTATAGTACCATTAAGGAACATTCTCAAGAGGGACTTGTGACTGCCCTCGCAGAGTTAAAAAAGCAGATGTCTGCCCGGATCGACTTTCATACAGCCCGGTTTTCCTGTTCCATGGGAAGCACGCCAACAATCGTTCCCACGGTATCTTACCCAAAAATCTATCGATCCACAGGTGCAGGGGATACATGGAACGCAGCAGATCTGTTCGCAGAGTTATTCGGCTTTGAGGATGACGAACGACTGCTGTTTGCCAATATCGCAGCTGGCTGTTATATTTCCTCGCATGAGCCGATCCATCCGACCATTGACACAATTCTTAATTTTATTAAAAAGATGTTATAAATTACTTTTATTTTTTGATATTCTCTAAGAAATTCTGAATTTTTCCGTAAGATTCTTAAGGGGTTAATTAAATTCTATAAAAAAATTTATATACTGTTATTCTCTTCCAAGTGCAAGAATGGGGGAAGCAAATTTTTTTTCAATCTCTCCTCACCACCTTCAATCTTCCCCATTCTCTCCTTATTACTCTGTTAGTAGAAGATGAGGCGATGCGCTTTTTTCGCGACAAGCTTTCGGTAGCGCTCATCAGTAATAAGCATCACCGACCAATCCGGTGCGATTCTGGAGCGTATCGCCTGTGCGACAGGCGTGAAATCATCAAGGGGTTTCAATGACCGTCCATCCAAAATACGTATGTCTGTCCTATTGATTCGCGGTTCCGCTCTGAGCAACTCAGGTTGCGGGATATCAAGGATGATATGACCCTTCGGGATGCCGAGTGCCTCCTCGATCTCACGTTCCTTCTCCCGCCGTTTCGCTGCATCCTCAAGCTTCGTCAGTATCTTGCGATCGCCGGTCTCCAAATCCTGGAACGATGCAGTGTAGGCTTGTTTGAAGAGATCGCGGTATTTCAAGCGGGTGACGATCTCCTGTTGATACAGTCCCATAGTACGAAGCCTTGTCATAATCTCGGCATCGGTCATCCGGAAGAACTCGAAGGGTTCTGCATCTGGGATCTCCTCAAGAGCTTTGAGCAGCATCAATTCCGCGATGCGGACTGTTTTATGAAAGTACACGGAGGAATACATCAGCGCACGGGCCATGAGGATATTCTCAACGACACTGACGCCTTTGCGCATCATCACCAGATGCCCCCTATGAATCATCATCGTCTGCAGAAGTCGTTGCGTATCGATTAACCCATAGGAGACGCCAGTATAGTACGCATCCCTCATGAGATAATCGAGTTGATCAACATCGATCGTACTGTTTAATAGTTGACTGAGATACGATTTCTTTGAGGGTTCCCCTTTGATAATACGGACAATTTCTTTTGTATTGGCGTCGTAGTGGCGAAGAATCTGATGCATGGTTGCTGCATGGATGAACGATTTTTCAGTGTCATCAAAAATAGTATACGTCCCGAGGATCAATTTCTCGGTGAGATCAACATGATCCACCCCAAACCGCTCGAGGAGTATGGACTCAAGGGTGTGAGAAAAAGGACCATGACCGACGTCATGTAGTAATGCCGCGCAGGCGAGAAGATCTTTTTCTTCGTTCGGGAGTCCAAGGATATCCGCTACACGGGTAGCGATGGCGCACGCGCCGAGCGAATGCTCAAACCTGGTGTGATGTGCCCCAGGGAAGACAAGATGAGCAAAACCAAGCTGTTTGATACTATGGAGTCGTTGCACCTCAGGAGTACTGAGTAATTCGAGGAGACATCCGGTTACGCTGATATCACCATGGATCGGATCCCGTACGACCTTATGATTTTCCACAAACGGTCCCTGTGGGGAATAAAGGAGAGGGTTGAAATAGTTTTGTCAGCAACCATTTCTCAAAATGGGAACCTTTAAAAAAAATCTCGCTATTCATGTACGATAGAAAACACTTGTGACTTATTATTGAGGTGGGAGTATGACTAAGACCATTCTCTTCTCATTAGAACAGTGCATGAAATGTCAGGAAGTAAAAGAATTACTTGCGGGGAAAACCGATATTGAAATCGTGACCTTTCCCCATGACCTCGCGCAATGGAAAGAGGATGACCTAACATTGGCAAAATCATACAACGTCTTTGAGGATTTGCAGAAGACCGCACCGATTCTATGGCGTGACGGAGAAAAAAAAATTGGGTACCTCCGCATCAGGAAATGGCTGCAGGACACCACGAGATAATCTTCCAAATGTTAATTAAGACCATGTTGTTTATTTTTTTCATTCATGGACGAACTTGAAGAACTGAGGAAGAAGAAACTATCCCAGTTGCAGAAACAATATATGAATGGAGGTACGAGCTTGGAGAAAAAGTGGCCAGACACCCCTATCGTGATGCTTGACGCAGATCTTGATGAACACGTGAAAAAATACCCGGTTGTCGTGATAGACTGCTGGGCCGCCTGGTGCGGTCCATGTCGTATGATCGGACCGGTGGTTGAAGACCTGGCGAAGGAAATGAAAGGGAAAATCGTGTTCGGGAAACTCAATGTTGATGAGAACCCTGAGACTTCGATGAAATACAAGATTATGAGCATCCCCACCCTACTGGTCTTTAAAAACGGTGCTCTCGTTGATCGGGTCATTGGTGCGATGCCCAAGGAGATGCTCCTTGGTAAATTGAAACCCTACGCATGATTGTTCGGTGATGGATTATTACCAATCTACGACCCATGGTGGTTGGTTTTTTATCATTCTTTCTCTTCCTTGTCGTAATACTTCCTGGTTGTGTGAACCCAGGACAAGAGAATCCGAATGTCGATTTTACGTTCACCACCCTTGATGGCCAAACAAAGCAATTACAGGAATATTACGGGACGGTGATCGTCCTTGACCTCATGGGAGTGAACTGCCAGCCTTGTGCACTTGAAATGACGCAGTTGAAGCAGATTCAAACCAACTATTCCCGAAGTGATGTCATCATCATATCCGTTGATGTCTGGATTTCCCAAGGTGAAAACGCATCGCTGCTTCGACAATACCTCGATGCCTTCCAACAACAGTTGCACCTTGAGCTGAATTGGACGTTCGGGCTGGACGATGCCAAAGGAACCATTGGATACGCCTATGCAAGGAGCGGGGTACCGACTTTATACATCCTTGATACAAAGGGAAATATTTATTATACACACGTGGGTTATGATTCATATAGTCTACTTGCATCAAAGCTTGATGAATTACTGTCGAAGGCATAAGGGAGATATGAAGAACATGAGTAATCAACGAAAAATGATATTTATCTTGGTTAGTATAACAAGCATTTTAGGGACCTCTCTTGCATCAGCGGCGATTGCCGAGCCGGTGATTGGTATCCCGGTTCTTATCCCTAACAATCCAACCATGCTTTCCAGGATTAATTTTTCAGTGGATGTCAGTGGTGATGATATCACCTTTGTGAGAATCAATGTTGAAGAGTGCAACCGCAAGACAGGGATTTGCTATCCATTCCAGAACATCACCATGAATAAGATCAGTGACATCACCTTCGCACAAGATGTGACATTAAAGCACAGCGACGCGACCTATATCACCTATTGGGTCGTCGTGCAATACGGATCGCTCTGGAAAGATAGCGCGAAAACCGAACTGAACCTTTCAGTCCAACAACCTTCTGATCATAACGAAACGAATGGCTCCGGTAACAATACTCACATTCCCGGCTTCGAACTCGTTGTTGTGATTTCAGCGGTCGCAGTCATTCTAATTCTCATAGGAAGAAAGAGATACCGATGAAGTTTCAACTGAAACGTCTCTATTTTCAGATTATCCTTTTTTTCACTGCGAACCTGGGGTACCCTGGGCTCCCTGGGATTAAAACAGGGTTTTGTTACCCGTTTTTTTATTGTCAGGCGTGCCCGGCCGCGACCTCAGCATGTCCCTTGCGATCATTGGAACAAAGCGTGGATAGAGGTAGTTTTTCGTGGAGATTGTTTTTGTATCCTCTTCTCATTATCGGGTTTCTTGGCATGTTAACAGGTAGGGCTGTGTGCAGTTGGGCGTGTCCAATTGGCCTACTTCAAAGAGGAACGGGCCGTGTCGCGAGAAAAGTGAAAAAAACCTCCCTTGCCAAGAAACTAGGTCAACATAAAGCTGAGAAATATTTCCGATACACAAAATATGTTCTTCTGATTAGTTTAGTATTTGTGACCTCCTATCTCATTGGTTTTATCTTTACCGATATCTGCCCAGTTGGGTTTCTCACCGGTACCATTCCGATCCTAATCTTGAATCCCGGAAAGTTTCTTCCGAACTTTTTTTTCCCTGTCGCAGTAGTCATTTTCATTTTGTTCTTTGTGTTAATTTTTCTTATTGAGCGTGGATGGTGCCGGTATTTCTGCCCAGTCGGTGCGCTACTCGGTCCGTTTAATAAAATCAGTTTTTTACATATCTCGGTAGATGTCAAAGATTGTACACATTGTAATGTATGTTCGTATGTGTGTCCTATGGGGATTGATGTACCGAATATGCATCGAGACCCTGAGTGTATTCTCTGCGGGAAATGTGTAAATGCCTGTCCAACGCACCATATCACTTTTGAGAGGAGGTAACATGAAGAAAATGTTTGCTGTCCAGGTCGTTGCACTCTTGCTTGTTTCTAGTGCACTTGCAGGGATGCTCGCCTTTACTCCAGTATACAATGATGTTCGGTCGGGGATTGTCCTTATTCTTTGTCTGAGTTGTCTAAAACTAGAACCAAATACTGCGACGGATTTTACCTTTGAAACCGTTGATAATGTACCACATCCTTCGTTCGTCTTGGAGAATCTCACAAAAGGCCCCGTGTTTCTTCATTATAGTGGGGATGCCTGTGCAGGATGTGACGTGATGTATCCCGTTATCGAAGAATTATTTTCTATTAGCTTTGGAAAACAAGATATGTTTCATACGCTGGTGACGTTTGACAATTCGACGGTTGCGTATATATATGTAAATATACATCATACGATCGATGAGCTACGAGACGCTCAAATGATTTACGATAAAGATCACGTGAACGGGATTCCCATGTTCACCATTGTGACATTAGGATACGATAATGGAATTGTGAAACCGAAGTACACGACATTATACGGGACCTTGGCAACATTTGGAAGTAACACCGATGCGGAGCGATTAACATTTCTTCAAAAACTCATGATAGAAAGCATTGACATGTATAATCAAAACAAGGCAGGGTATCATCCATACTAATAACAAAGAAAAAAAAGACTAGATGAAAAAAAGATTTATATTTCGCCGCTGAGTATTTTTTGTCGGAGAATATTATATTGTGCTTTCGTTAGCGTGCAGACGTTCTTTTTTTCACCTATAATGACTTTATCACTCCTGATATCCACAACGGGACATTTCGGAGGGACACAAGTGCCATCATTACATAAGACAACTTTCATATTATCCCTCTATAAATTTTTGGATATTTAATATTAATAAAAGACCCTATAAATACCTTTCGCAAAAACAGAAAAAAGTGGCCCCATGGAATGAAAATAACTTTATTAATGGAAAAACGCAGGTGTTTATGCTTCCAACGGGTTCATTTCTGAAACAATGTAACTGAGATGGATCAAACATAGTTAACGGTACCCGATGATGGCGAACCGTGATGGATCAACTTTGGAAACGATCCGAGGGCTTCGTGTGTCAATCGCGTCGACTTCTTTGACTATGACGGTGACTTGGGGACCTACCTTTGCTTGAAATCCCTGTCTAAGGAACGCACAGACCTCCTCAACAGAGGGACCAATGGATCGCAAGGTTTCATCGATCAGAACGTCTATCTCTACCGTATTGAGATCATGCTGGATGATTCGTGTGTTTTTCACTTTGTTGGTTCGAAGTTCATATAACAACCGGCTATAAATTTCAGAGAAGGAGGATGCAAGAAGTACCGTACCATCAGGTAAATAAATCGCTAAATCGTCACGTCCGTAGATTTTTTTAAGAAGGCCACCTGCCATTCCGCAAGTACATGTCGCATCAAGGGGTGCGACAATATCGTTGATTGCATCATACCGAATAATAGGTGTTCCACCTCCGAACAGCTTCGTAATGACAAGGTGCCCTGCTTCCCCTGAGCGAGCGGGTGTACCATTATTCAGGAACTCAGGGTACACCAAATCAGACATAATATGATAATTCCCTTTCCTGCATTCAAACCCAATGAGACCTGATTCAGTCGCCCCATACACTTCAAAGATGTGCGTCCCGAAGGATTTCTCAATGAACTTTTTCAATGAAGGATCAAGAACGGAGCCGGTAGCCCCGATATGTTCTGGAGAAATGTCCACACCCAGCCCTTTCTCCTTAAGGACTGCCAGGTGGCTAAGCATGCCGACATACCCGCCGATAAATTCCGGGCGAAACGCATTGATCTCAGAGATCAGTTTCTGAGGATCATCATTCGTATTAAGCCATTGGATGTTGTTGAACCGTGACATGATGTTGAATCGTGGCTGCAGCCCTCGTGTGATGTAGCCGCTTTCCGCGGTATGCGTTGCGAAATCACCGATGATTGTGATCTTGTTCCTCCAGATGCTCATGTCGTACTCATGCAGGGTTCTCACGTAAGCAAACAGACCCATCACGATATCAAACAGGTCGACATATAACGGGAGTGATTTCCCGGTCGTCCCTGAGGTGGCGACCTCGATAAGCTGTTCTTTGTTCTTCGTTGATGAGAAAATTCCTGTAGGATAATGGCGTTTGATATCGTCTTTTGAGATGCAAGGGAGCTTTCCAAGATCCTTTGTTCCAGTGATATCGGTCGGTTGAATGCCAGCTGCCTTGTATTTCTCTTGGTAGAGTGGAACCGTCAAAGCAAAACGAACCATCTTTCGAATTTTTGTATCTTGATAGGCTCGGAGTGCCTCTTCATCGAACCGATATAACCGGTCGATGTCGAAGAGGTAGCTTTTCAGGACTTTCGCCATGAAGACAGGGTTGTAGAACTGGTTCATACTCGCCAAGTAACCTTGAAATAGGTACGATTCCTTAAATAGCTGTCTCTCCTTTCGATTCTGGACGAATGAACATTCTAATCGTTGAAACCGTATGGATGGGAGATGCTACCTATAAATTCCTCGATAAAACGTTCCTCACCGCGTTTTCGATTCTTCCTACCCTGCAAGCCCGCGAGATCGCTGCTATCACACCAAAAAATCACAGGGTCACGGTGATTAACGAGCGATACACGCCGATAAACTATCACGAAAAATACGATGTGGTACACATCAATTTTGTGATCTCCACAGCCCCACACGCGTTCGAGATCGCGGACGCTTTCCGAAAGAACCATATCCTCGTAGTCCTCAGTGGACTCCATGTTCCAGGAATGCTTGAGGAAGCAAAACAACACGCAGATAGTGTTCTTATCGGGAGACCAGACCTTGCTTGGCTGATCGCATTACGCGATATTGACCAGAAAAAACTTAAACCAATCTACCAAGCACCACCATTCGATGATTCTGTACAACTACCCCCGCTAAAGATTTCGTTACCAGGCTTTGTTGCTACCGGAGCACTCGAAGCGACACGAGGATGCCCTTACCACTGCGATTTCTGCTCTGAAACAAGCAACCCTGGCGGATCCCAATATTATGAGCGACCTGTTGATGACGTGATCGCTGAAATGAAAAACATACCACAAAAAACCCTGATGTTCTATGACAGTTCACTCACCATTCATCCTGAATATACGAAAAACTTGTTTAAAAAGATGAAAGGGATTCATAAAAAATGCTTTTGCAATGGAAACGCTGATGTATTAGCCCGGGACCTGGAACTCGTTCGTTTATCAAAAGAAGCAGGATGCGTAGCCTGGCTCATTGGTTTCGAATCTGTATCCCAGCAGACGCTTGATGCAATTGGAAAAAAAACCAACCTTGTTGATGACTATGCCCGGGCGGTTCAGAATATCCATCGATATGGAATGATTGTGATCGGGTGCTTCATGTTCGGGTTTGACACCGATACCCCAGAGGTTTTTGAAAAAACCTTAAATGTTATCAAAGAACTTGGGATAGATATCGCTGATTTCTCGATTCTTACCCCGTTTCCAGGGACACCGCTTTATAAAAAACTAGAGACTGAAGGCAGAATCCTCACAAAAAATTGGAAATACTATAATATGGGAAATGTCGTGTTCACGCCAAAACAAATGAATCCGGAGCAGCTCCAAAACGGCGTTCGCATGATGTATGATAAGTTTTATACGCCACCCTATGCTCTGAAAAGGATACTACGAAGTCTGCGATGGGGCACCTATCCGTTCATTGTGATGGTCGCACGGAACATGGTTGCGATGATGAGCAGACGACGCGTCTCTACTCCCGTTAAAAATGTTTAAAACAGGCTTTGAAGACAAGGCTTGCCGATGTTGTTTTCCCCGTGTCATCGTAAACGATGACCTTAAGGGTATGGTCGTGCGGCAATAGTGTCCGAGTCAATAGCTTATTCGTAAAACTAAACTCATAGGGAGCCTTCGTCGCATTGTATACGAGAACCCCGTCGATGTAAAACTCAACCTTAGCAACAGCTGAATCATCGGTCGCGTTGACCGTGATGATTTTGGTTTTCCCAAAGAGAAACGTTTTGTTATGGAGGAAACTCGGGAAAAGGGAGATATTCGCAAATATCTTCAAGTGATGTGTTCTATGAAGGATCCATTCGCTAAGTGGACCGAGTTTCCCATTCCGGTAGATATGTCCCTTCAACGGTGAGGTGATCTGGAGTTGCGGTGGTAGGTTTCCTTTCGGAACGACCTTTGTCGCATTGGTCGCGTCAGCATAGTACGCGTTAAAAGGATTATTATTAGGTGGGTTCGAGTACCCGGTGTTTTTTTCCAAGCTAAACACGACACCAATGATCATGAGATTTTCAAAATCGTAGCCGGAGAGGTTTTTAATCGTAGTTAAAATGATTTGGTTATTACCATCAACTGAAATATTTGTGTCATTCAAATAGTTGATAAGGCTATAATGATAGGGTTTGCTCGTATAATCATTAACCTGCGAGATAATCTCGGTAAGGTACAGTTTCAGCCTGCCGTTGTAGGTAGTGTTTCCCCTGTTTTCTATCTTGGCTGTCACGGTCACTTCGTTCGTGGTGTTCTGGGAGGTCACAGTGAGTTTGATTTTGGGAAGCGTCGGTCTTGCCCGAGACGCGTTAATCGCATCGGTGTATAACGATTTTGGATTGTCTGCTCCCACAATCACTTTGTAGCCACCATCGACGTATGCCGTGGGAAACCCCCAGACATGATATTCTTTCCAATTACGTTGCAGCGCTAGCTGGTTAGTATCGTTAATCAGGGCGACGTAGTAAAAATCGTATTTGTTTCCTTCATACAACGATAAGAGGGTGTCTGCCAGCATTGGACAATTATTACACCATGTTGCTGTCGCTTCTTCAATAAATACCGTATGGGTTAGGGTTTCATTCCCATGGTCTCCACCCGCAGGTTGAACTGCAATAGTGTAATAAATGCTACCATCCGTTGACGGATCACCTACGGGGCCGTTTCCTGCAGCATCATTGACGATCATATAATAGTAATAATTCTGTACAGCGGTGGAAGGAATGGGTATGGTGGCATATCCAGAGAGGATAGAAATGTTCGTCCACGATGACGCATCTGCCGGTCTATAGTACAACATCGCTTCGGTTACTGCGACGTTATCAGAAAATTGCGCGGAAATCGTGATAGTCTGACCAGCGACGACGCTTGTATCTCCTGTGACAGACGTAATCATTGGTGGCTCAGTGTCGGTTTCGTTGTGGTCATGGTCATTATCGTTGTTGTCGTTTGTTCCACCATAGATGTAATATAGGCCGTACGCTGTCGTACCGATGAGCAGCGCGACGATGATGATAACCACAAGCTTCCCAATGAGTCTCATATGTAGTAATAAATATACACGTGCATTATATTTAAATTTACTGATATGGAAATAAAGGAGAAATAGGGGTAAAAAAAATTGCATAAGTTTGAGGTAACAGGGTGATTCCCCTGACTGTTTTTCTTGCCACCATTGCATTCGATAATGGTTGGTCGATGTTAGACGATCAAAGCCGTTGATAGTAACAGGTAAACCAAATAAAATAAAGAGAAAACCTTAAGGTGAGAAGATGGTTTTAAAACGTTAGAAGAACAGTGAATGCAGGAAATCACCTATGGACGTTAAAATCATGAAGGTAAAAGAAAGAAATCCTGATACCGGTGAACGGACGCCAAAAATCCTTATCATTGGCGGTAGTGGACTTTTAGGGTCAAAACTTAGTGTATGCTTGGAACAACATAACTACGATGTCTATTCCACGTATCATCAAGCGCTTCTAGGTACCTCTGAAAAAAAATATCGCTTGGATATCACCAAAAAAGAAGACGTCGAGCGTCTTCTTCAGAACGTTCATCCTGAAATTATCATTCATACGGCAGCGTATACAAATGTTGATGCGTGTGAAGAAAACAAAGCGGTGGCATATGCAGTCAACGTTGGGGGAACTCTCAATCTAATTCATAGCAATAAAAATATAGGAGCTAAATTTGTATATATTTCAACCGATTATGTTTTTGATGGAAACAAAGGGTACTATAAAGAAGACGATGAGAGAAACCCCATAAATTATTACGGTCGTACAAAATTAGAAGGAGAGCTTCTTGTTGAACAACAGTGTGATGATTTCATCATTGCAAGGACTTCGGTACTATATGGTTCTCGTAAAAATAATTTTATTCTATGGCTGTTAGAACAACTCGAACAGGGAAAACAAGTGAACATTGTCGACGATCAGTACGTGTCACCGACGTTGAATCTTGATTTAGCAGAACAACTCATGAAATTACTTGAACAGAATGCCACAGGTGTCTTTCATACTGCGGGAGGAGAACGAATTAGCAGGTATGACCTCGCTGTTATTGTTGCCGATATGTTTGGTTACGATAAACATCGTATCAATCCAGTAAGTATGCGAGATATGAAGTGGCTCGCGCCTCGGCCGAAGGATTCATCTCTCGATGTCTCAAAGCTCACTCCTTTTAAAAAACCTTATAAGGTGAAAGAAGCTATAAATCTGTTGAAAGAAGAGCTAGGGAGTCGAACATGAAAGGGTTAGTATTATCAGGTGGATTCGGGACCCGATTACGACCCTTGACTTATTCTCAACAAAAACAGTTGATCCCTGTGGCAAACAAACCTATTCTTTTCTATGCTTTGGAGGATTTAATTGAAGCAGGTATTCACGAGATCGGAATCATTGTTGGTCCGAATAAAGAACAAGTAATAGAGACTGTTAAGGCGGTTTCCTGGGACGCGAAGATTCGATTCATTGAACAGGAGCAGCCATTGGGAATAGCACATACGATAAAAATCTCAAAGGAGTTCCTCAAGAATGACGCCTTTGTCATGTACCTCGGTGACAATATCCTAAAGGAAGGGATCGTTGACCATGTGAAAGATTTTGAGACGTCAGACTATGAAGCCAGCATCCTACTGACACCGGTGAACAACCCAGAAGAGTTTGGTATCGCGATGTTAAACAAACATAAAGATATTGTGAAGATTATCGAGAAACCGGCACATCCCCGATCAAATCTTGCTGTCATTGGAGTCTATCTGTTTCGATCGAAGATACAAGAAGCTGTAGAGAAGATTAAGTTTTCAAAACGACATCAATTGGAGATCACCGACAGCATCCAATGGCTTATCGATCATGGGTACAAAGTAAAATCAGCGTTGGTTCAGAACTGGTGGAAGGACACCGGGAAACCGGAGGATATCCTTCATGCAAACAGACTCGTGATCGACACGATCGAATCATGTAATAAGGGGAAGGTATCTCATTCAGAGATTCGTGGACGTGTCCAGATTCAGAAGGACACGATTATTGAAAATCATTCCACGGTGAAAGGACCTGTAATCATCGGTGAACATTGTCGGATCCATCACTCGTATATTGGTCCCTATACCAGTGTTGGGAATCATTGCGAAATCGTAAACTCAGAGATTGAGGATTCCGTGATCATGGAAGGGGCAACAATTATCGATGGCGGCCGAATCGTTGATTCATTGATCGGACGAGAGGCGCATATCTCGAAAAAAACCGGTCTGCCGAACGGTCGTACGTTTGTGATAGGTGATCAATCAGAGGTGAATCTATGATTAAGGATGTACAAACGAAAAAATTACGAGTTATCCCAGATGAACGCGGATGGCTCATGGAGATCCTTCGTTGCGATGACGAAGTATTCAAGAAGTTTGGTCAGGTATATTTGACGACCGCATATCCTGGCGTGGTGAAAGCATGGCATATGCATATGAAACAGACCGATAATGTCGCGTGCCTTCATGGGCTGATGAAGGTCGTCTTGTACGATGACAGGAAGGATTCTGCGACCTACAAAGAAATCAGTGAATTTTTCATTGGTATCGAAAACCCGTTATTGATCAGTATTCCTCCGTTGGTGTATCACGGTTTTAAAGCAATCGGGACAAAGACAGCTTTTTTCCTGAACATCCCCACCGAACTGTATGATTATAAAAAACCAGATGAATATCGCTTGCCACCGGATACCGATAAGATACCGTATGATTGGGTGCTGATTCCAGGGTTGAAACACGGGTGAGTACTATTCGAGTCATGGTCACAGGGGGAGCAGGCTTTATTGGTTCCAATTTCATCCATTATTTGTTGAAGAGGTACGACGATATCCAGGTGGTGAATTTTGACAAACTCACCTATGCTGGTAATCTTGATAATTTACGCGATGTCGAACGTGATGCTCGGTATACGTTTATCAAAGGGGATATCTGTGATGCCGAGGCGGTACAAGGTGCTGTGAAGCAAGGTGTCGACCAAATCATCAATTTTGCCGCTGAATCCCATGTCGATAGGAGTATCAGTGGGCCAGAGACGTTCATTCGGACAGATATCTTGGGGTCTTTTACCTTATTGGAGGCTTGTCGTAAGTTCGATGTGAAGAACTATATCCAGATATCCACAGACGAGGTGTACGGTAGCATTGAGAAGGGATCATGCGAGGAGACAGCCCCATTAAACCCTTCGTCCCCGTATTCCGCATCAAAAGCCTCTGCTGATCTGTTGGTCCATTCCTATTATGTCACCTATGGTCTTCCCGTGTGTATTACCCGAAGTAGTAATAACTTCGGTCCTTTACAGTACCCGGAGAAACTCATCCCTTCGTTTATTATTAAAGCCATTCACAATGAACGACTCCCGGTCTACGGTGATGGTCTGAATATCAGGGACTGGCTTTATGTGGAAGATAATTGTAAGGGGATTGACCTGGTGCGATTGAGAGGACAGAAAGGAGATATTTACAATATTGGTGGCGATAACGAACGCACAAACATCACCATAACCCAGATTATCCTTGAGGAACTCCAAAAACCACCATCGCTTATTTTCTTTGTACAAGACCGTCCGGGTCATGATCGTCGCTATAGTATCAAATCCGTAAAACTGAAAAAACTCGGGTGGGAGCCAACCTTAAGTAAGAATTTTATGGGTGCTATGAAAACCACCATCCGATGGTACGTCCAGAATGAATGGTGGTGGAAAAAACTAGTGAGTTCATAAAAAGTCTTGATTTGTTGTGTGGATTTTTTGTACTGACAGTTCTCATCCGGATAGTGTATACTGAGAGCCTGTGGTGACAATGAGGTGTTCATCCACCATCTTCTGAAGAATATGTTCCAACCGCGGTTGTTCAATCCCTGTCATCGCTAAGAGCTCCGAAAAAGTGACTGGGCCCTTCAGCAATCTCCGTACAATGGTCGCCCGCATCTGACGATCTGATCCTTCGAAGCGAGATTGCCGTGCTGCTGGTCGTACTCCGGTTTTTTGTGTGGTGAGATGAAGCGCCCCATAGTCCATTAAGGCGTTGTGCCAGTCTCTGCTTCGTCTTTTGGGAAGACATCGTTGCGCAAGATTCCAAAGAATCTTTTCAGAAACCGTCTCGGGCAGGCCGAATTCATGAATGAAAATCCTGCGGATGTTCGTATCAACAGTGACAAGGTCAGCATTGGTTGCAAAGATTAGTACAGCCTGCGAGGTGTACCGCCCGACACCGGGAATCGCTTCATAGTGATGCATTGCCTGGATCACATCTCCATTGAACTCCTTCATGATGATATGAGCTGCTTCCTGCAGGCGTATGGCGCGTGAATTATAGCCAAGGCCCATCCATGCTTGCAAGATGTCCCGACGGGATACGGTCGCGAGACGGTTGATGGTAGGCCATTGCTTCATCCATTTATTGTAGTAAATGATGACGCGACGAACTTGCGTCTGTTGGAGCATCAGTTCCGACACGAGGATTTTATAGGGGTCGTTGGTCATTCTCCAGGGTAACCTTCGTTTATGGTTCTTATAGAACGTGAATACCTTGCGCTGAAACTTAACGATAGTTTCGTCCGAAATCTCCATGATGCCACCTTGTTTATCCCTGGGGTCATCCCTTGTATGAATGGGGGGAATGTCTCCAAGATACTTATGATTTTTCTGTCAAAAAGTTATTTGGTAAAGTTTTTGAAGGCACCCCGTATAAAGATACCCCCTATGACGCGCTATAATCTGAATCACTTGCAGAAACTCGAGGCAGAAGCGATCTATGTGATTCGTGAGGTCGCCGCGCAATTCGAGCGTCCTTGTTTACTATTTTCTGGGGGTAAGGATTCTATCACCCTTGGATATCTCTCTAAAAAAGCTTTTTACCCCGCGAAAATCCCGTACCCGTTCGTCCACATCGACACAGGCCATAACTTCCCTGAGGTCTTAGCTTACAGGGACGCATTTATGAAACGCCTGGGTGTTCGACTGATCGTCGGCTCTGTCCAACATTCGATCGATAACGGACGTGTAAAAGAAGAAACCGGAAGGTTTGCAAGCCGCAACTACCTGCAATCGGTTACGCTCCTTGACACACTCCATGAGCATAAGTTCGATGCAGCCGTTGGAGGAGGTCGTCGGGATGAAGAAAAATCCCGCGCAAAAGAACGGTTTTTCTCCCATCGGAACGATTTCGGCCAATGGGACCCAAAGAATCAGAGGCCGGAACTTTGGGATCTGTATAATGGCAAGAAGCATGTCGGGGAGCATTTCCGTGTGTTCCCCTTGAGCAACTGGACGGAGCTTGACATCTGGCAGTACATCCTGAATGAACACATCGAGATACCCTCGATTTACTTCTCTCATACCAGAGACTGTATCCGAAGGGACGGGGTGATTTACTCGTATTCCGACTATCTCCATCTCGACCCCTCGGAAAGGAAGAACGTGAAAAAAATGACGGTGCGTTTCCGCACTGTTGGCGACATGACCTGCACAGGGGCCATAGAGTCGAAAGCACGAACCGTCGAAGACATCGTTGAAGAGGTCGCGGTGTTCAGGGTCTCTGAGCGGGGTGCACGAGCCGATGATCGCCGATCCGAAAATGCACTTGAGGATCGGAAAAAGGAGGGGTATTTCTAGCATGGAACCGACACAGTATCTGAACATGGAATTGCTAAGGTTCACTACCGCAGGTAGCGTTGATGACGGGAAAAGCACCCTCATCGGTCGTCTGTTGTATGATAGTAAAAGCCTGTTCGAGGATCAACTGGATAGCCTTGAACAGTTAAGCGAGCGGCGAGGCGAGGAACTCAACCTTGCCTTACTCACTGATGGGCTTCGTGCGGAACGGGAGCAGGGGATAACGATCGATGTCGCCTACAGGTATTTCGCGACCCCGGTGCGCAAGTTCATCATCGCAGATACGCCTGGTCACACCCAGTATACCCGGAATATGGTCACTGGTGCGTCAACCGCGAACCTCGCCTTAATCCTTGTGGACGCTCGCAACGGCGTTACGGAGCAGACCCATCGACATATCTTCATTGCCTCCCTGTTGCAGATTCCTCATTTTGCCATTTGCATCAATAAAATGGATCTTGTTAATTTTAGTGAAGAGGTTTTTGACAGGATAAAAAAGGAGATCGAGGATTTCATCTCGAAACTCTCCGTCCCTGATATCATCTTTATTCCCATTAGTGCACTGCTCGGTGATAATGTGGTCAATGTCTCTAGCGCGATGTCCTGGTACCATGGCCCTACGCTGCTGTATCATCTGGAAACGATCCATATCGGCAGCGATGAGAACCTCGTTGACTGCAGGTTCCCGGTCCAGTACGTGATCCGACCGCGCTCGGACGAGTTCCATGATTATCGGGGGTACGCAGGGAAAATCGATAGCGGCATCTTCAAACCAGGGGATCGTGTCCAAGTGCTCCCTTCAGGGTTCTCGACGACCATTAAGTCTATCGAAGCACCACAAGGGGTCATTGAGGAGGCATTCCCGCCGATGTCGGTTGTCATGCAGCTCCATGATGATTTGGATATTAGCCGTGGCGATATGCTTGTCCGTGAGCATAACGCCCCGTTCGTCGGTCATGATCTTGATTTGATGGTCTGCTGGATGAATGCAAAACCGCTGATCCCAGGAAAACGGTACATCATCCGTCATACGACGAAAGAAACAAAAGGCATCGTGAAAGAGATAGAGTATAAGCTTGATATCAATACGCTTCATCGCATCCCCAATGTGCTGCAACTTGAACTGAACGAAATTGGTCGTATCAAACTTCGAACTGCGCAACCATTGTTCTATGATAGTTATCGCCGGAATCGGGAGACGGGAAGTCTCATCCTTATTGATGAACTCACGAATGAAACGGTGGGCGCAGGGATGATCCGAGATCCTTCACCAGAGGTCCCGACGCAGAAAAAGAAGGAAAAAAAACATGACTAAGCATCAGGGGTTCACGGTGTGGTTCACCGGTCTTCCCTGCTGTGGGAAGACAACGGTCGCTGACCGTGTTGCGACGATACTGAAGGAGAAAGGGTATCGTGTGGAGCGACTGGACGGTGATATCGTGAGGGAGGGGCTCACCAATGATTTGGGGTTCTCAAGAAAGGACCGGGACGAGAACATAAGAAGGATTGTGTTTGTCGCGAAAATGCTTTCGCGCAATAACGTGATTGTGCTTGCGACCTTCGTTTCTCCGTACCGGGAGGCTCGGAGGGACGCGAGGCGTGAGATCGGGCGGTTCGTCGAGGTGTATGTCCGGTGTCCTGTTGAGATTTGCATGAAGCGGGATGTTAAGGGAATGTATAAGAAAGCACGGGAGGAAAAAATCACTCATTTCACTGGTATTGATGATCCCTATGAGGAGCCAGAGCATCCGGAGCTCATCTTGGACACGGATAAAGAATCGGTGGATGAGAGTATAGAAAAGGTGCTCCTAACCCTTGTCAAGCTTCAATATATTTCATGAGATGGAACGCCCACTAGAATCAGTCGGAAATAATCGTACCGTAAAAATCTAGGATATACCGTAGGAATGGAAACAATAGAGGAAAACGATTGAGGAATCGTTCTAACCCTTGTAGGAATGAGAAGGTTTTGGAGATGTCTGCAGGCATGGTGATCTTCAGGGTTCCCCACTGGCTTTCTGCACCATTGACATCCTTGGCTTTGGCTTTGATGGTGTAGGATCCGCGTGTATTCCACGAATGAGAAACCAAGATCTCCTCTGCTGAGGGATGCGGCCCGAGCCATCCGCTGTTTGTCCCGTCTCCCCAGTCGATGTAGTAGGATATAGTGTTGTCATCAGGGTCGATTGCGACGAATGTGTAGTTGTATGATGTTCCAACAACGCCTGACGACGGACCGTGAATCGATGGCGCCTCAGGGGCATGGTTCCCTCCGCCCCCTGTCGTAAACCCCCAGGTCTCTGATTGATTGGTGTGCGATCCGTCATCAGCAATCGCGTACCAGTGGTACTGTGTCATGTTTTCTAACCCTGGCCATGTCGTGGACGCTCGTGTGGAACTAGGGACATGCACATCGATTCCAATCAACGTCTGTGTGGCTGCGTCGTAGAACGAGACATTCATTGCCTCTCCTTCAATATCAAACACAAGAACCGAGAGCTGAAGGTTTGTGCTGACGTTTATCGCACCATCGTTTGGGTCTGGGTCTGAGGGTTGAGCAGGTGGTTCGTTCCATGGTGCTATGAGCGGATAATAATCCTTGTTGCTCCCGCCAGGGATATCGTAGGGGGTGTCACCGATGCCATCATGGTTTGCATCCCTGCCGTTGTAATCATCCCAATAGTTCCCACCACTAGGGTACCCGTCATCCCAGGTGTTGCTACAGGGATCTTTGGCATTATCAATCAGACTTGAAAAAAAATTATTATGGTATATTTTATTGTTATTCGAAGATTGATAGGTTTCGAATCCATAAAAATTCCCACTGAAGGAATTCCCGGCGAAGGTGTTTCCAGACGATTCTAGTAAATAAATTCCTTCTATACTGTCAATAATCGTATTCTTTAGGATTATGGTTGAGGTCGTCTGCACAGGGTTAATGCCCTGAATTCCGTTATGCGCGATGATGTTTTCTGAGATAAGGCAATGTGTAGAGCTTAAGAGATCCACTCCGTCCAAATTATCTACAATCGTATTTTGCACGATGCTGTCATTTGAAGACTCTACGATATAGGCACCAATGTCACCATTCTGGAGAGTGAATTGGGTGACTGTTGCCTCCTCAGCTACTATCTTTATCACGTTGCCACTCCCGTTTCCATCGATGATCGTCTGATCGCGTGCTTCACCAATCAGAGTGACTTGTTTGTCTAGGAGCACATGCTCGATGTAGGTCCCATGGTAGACAAAGATGGTATCACCGGAGGTCGCGTTATCCACTGCATCCTGGATCGCACTGTAATTCTCTGGTCCTTCTCCACCGACATACAGAGTAACACCAAAGCTTCCTGTCATCGGAAGAGAGGTTTGGGATTCCTCATCGGGTGATGATAGAGCGCCTTGGATGAATGTGAGTCCAAGAAAAAGAAGAGTAATTCCAGTAACGGTTACTATTCGATTCATATGAGGTCCCCCGTATCCAAACAGTACCAAATGTCCTTGGTATATTAATAGTTATATGATTGTAATCGGTGTAATTAAAAGAAAAAAAAATAAAAGTAAAGGAGATGATTATTCGATGTCTCCAATCGCATATCGAATGGCGTATCCATTATATCCAAAAACAATTGATACTGCCTGGAATGAATTATCTGTGGCATTGACTCTGAACAATCCACCAAACCATTGAGAATCGTTGCTCCCATCGGTCTGTAGTTCACCCCAACAAAGATAGCCCCACATCTCTCCGCTGAACGTTCCAGATGCAGTCCCATTATCCAAAGCCCAGATTCCTTCAAAACCATAATCTGAAAAGGTTCCACTCAGTGTTCCGAGAGGGACGTATCCAGATTCGTTTTTCATGGCGAATATACCCATGAAGGTGTCGTTCGTGAGCGACGGGTTGTGATGGCGTAGCAAGTGGTTTGAGTGTTGCACATCTAGGTGCGGGGATGTAGTCGTTAGCAATTGGTTTGAGTTTTGCACTCCCAGTTGTGGGGATGCGATGGTCATCGGCATCACTGCCAAAACAAGGCATATTCCAAATATGACGAGTAGTTTTTTCATTGTCTTACAAACTCCCAAAATATGAAGGAGGCTAAGAGTTTCCATTATTTAAATCTTTATATGTTTTTTATTTTCTGTAATGAAGGAAGGTAAGAGTTCATGACCTAATTTTCCTCGAACATCATAAAAAAAATCGAATGACCTTTAGTAATACATATGTTTATTCAAGGAGGAGCAAGCCATAATAATTCTGAGGACAGGTGCTATCGCGAACGACCTCGATGGGATACCCAGCAGTCCTTGCGGTCTGGTAGACATCTATGCCGCAGGCTTCCATGGAAGGACGCGCATGTTCCGCGTGCACGCATGTCTTGTGTGTATTACAGGTGTCGCACAGGTTGCAGGGGCCTGAACCCATCCCAAAAGCTTTGTAGTACCCTGAAAGGAACGCCTCGCGTTCGAGTGTGCATACCAGTGCTTTTACGTCAGTCCAATCCCCGGGACAGTGAATGAGAATCGCGGTTGTATATTCATCCAGCATCCGTCGTGTCTCCTGCGGAGTTGGTGAAAAGGGTGGACAGGTGAGGTGTTCGTTGTAACCATCGCAGCCGTACTGGCATTTCCGTCGTACCCATTCCGCGGTGAAGACCTGCTGTGGCGAGATGACTTTTGCTTCTTTGGCGCCGAGTGTGCAAGCCCGTTTAATAAAATGGTTTGGTGCGGGGAGCGATGGTTTCTTCATTAGGAGTGCAAATACTGATTTGTCATTTAAACTAAGCTATGGAAAAAGCAATGGAAATTTTTGTTATGTTTTCATCCTGATTTCTTTGTATGTTTCTTCGTTTTTGATGCAGGTTTCCTCTCAATGACTTCAACGGGTTCAATTGTTGGTCTTTTTATCTCTGCTCCCAGTCGTCCCAACCAGTCCTCGAGTCTGTACACTTTCTCATGGAATTGCGCTCGTTCATGTGCTTGTTTGTACGTCATGCCTTTCGTCTCCATGAGTTCCAGCTCGAACTTCTCATGTCCCTGCAGGATGCGCTCCCTTCGTTTTAGGTCATCGTACACATTCTTCCGTATCCAGATTTCGTTTTCTGGTATCTTATGGCGGAGACGGACCGGTAATTCATTCTCTGGAAGCAGGCCGTGCAGCGCGATGTAGTCGCCCATCACCGATCGCGGTTTCACCTTCACGATGAACGGCAGGGTCTCCTTCCCGCGACCATACGGGTCATACCGTTTTACATTTTCTTCTTTTTTTGTTTTTTCCTTTCTTGCTTCCATGAGCTAATCACCTTCTTTCCATTCGAGTATCCCATAGTGATGATTACTCTACTCCTAAAGGTATCACGAATATGACAAGTCCGATAACGATCAGAAACAATCCAGCTATACTCGTAAGGGAAGGCAGTGTTGTTATCAGAAAATAGATACCTACGACCATCAGTAGGATACCAATCGTATGAACGGATATTTTAACATAAATATTCTTACATGCATTCCGTAATTTACGGTAAACGAGTGCTTCGAACCATGCGATAAATCCTTTTATTCCAACCACCATTGTCTCTAAACCCTCGTATTTTTTCTCTTTGAGTAATACTGGATATCAGGATGTCTTGTGTATCCTAATCGTTCAAACACGTTTTCTGAAACCTTGTTCCAATCCTCGACGAGGCAGGCGATGATATCGATGCCGGTCGCGGTGAGACGCTGTTCGATTTCTTCAACCAATCGTTTCGCGATCCCCTTCTTTCGGTACGCCGGGGTAACGACAAGCCTGTTGATCCATCCTTTCCGTCCATCATGGGTCCCTAGGATTGCTCCGATGATTTTTCCTTCGTGCTCTGCGACATAATAGAGGCTGGTGCGCTGCCTTAGTTGCTGTTGGATGTGTTGTTTGCTGTCGCGGCCCTGCGGTCGATAGGGGAGGCTCCCTTCCTTCCAGAGGGTGATCAATGGTTCGTAGTCCTTTATCTTCATCTTTCGTATGATGATTCCTGAGGTAGCGTTCTTCCCTGATTTCATAGATTCCAACAAAGAAATAACGCTGAGGATATCAACGTTCGCATCAAAAAGAGTCAGGTATGTGAGTTGAATTCGTAACATACATAAACAAAAAAATGGTTATCATTTCTCATTATAGTGAATGGAATCGGAAAGAGACATCCTTTTCGAAGAATGAAAACACATGGTGGTAGATGAACATGAACTCGATGGTAGAAACGCTTACCTCTGAGTTTGGTGCACTACAGGCGAGGTATAGGACGGTTTCCGTAGCTCACGTGGAGGAATTGAAAGAGGAGCTTGAGCGATGGAAACAAGAAGGGATAATAGGAAAAAAATTTTATGAGCAAAACTACGGTTTTTTTGAGTTCGGGATACCCAAGATGCCTGTCCAACCGCAATCAATTATCATCATTGCAATCCCCCAGGGGATTATTTCTCTTGCCTGGCACTACCATGGTAAAACGCATCAGGTGGTTCTGCCACCGACCTATCGGTATTCCAGCGACAGGGCACGTTGCTTGGAGCTTCTTTCAAGGGTTTTTCAGAGGGAAGGATGCAGTGCTATGAGAGCGGGGCTCCCGTGCAAACTCTTGGCCGTACGCAGTGGGCTTGGTAGGTATGGGCGCAACAACCTTTGTTATGTCGAGGGGATGGGTAGTTTTGTTCGCTTAGAGGCGTTTTACACTGATTATGTGTTTCCGAACGATGATTGGCAGGAGAAAAAACCTTTGGAGAGGTGTGCGCGGTGCACGCTATGTATGAACGCGTGTCCGACTCACTGCATACCTTCTGAGAGATTTTTGGTTCATGCAGACCAGTGTCTTACGTATTTCAACGAATTCAAGGATCCCTTCCCCCCATGGGTTAACCCTCGCTGGCATAACGCGCTTGTGGGTTGCTTGAGATGCCAGGAGGTGTGCCCTGAGAATCGTGCTGTGATACATCGGAGGGAAGAGGGAGTAACTTTTTCTGAATCGGAAACCAATTTGATATTACAAGGAACGCCTAAAGAGCAGTTACCTCCAGATCTTGTGTCGAAGTTGCAGGGTCTCAATATGGCTGAATATTATTCGGTGCTACCACGCAATCTTGCTGTCCTGCTGAAGAAGTAGCAACCGAACAGCAATGTTTTAAGTCGGTCTTCAATAATCACATGTCATGACTCAAACAGGGAAGCAACCGAAAATAGTTACACTCAAAAACCGCGCCGCCTGGCGACAGTGGCTGGAGAGAAACCATGCCACGTCAGCGAGTGTTTGGCTTGTTGTAAATAAGAAGACCAGCAAGATAAGTGGCATTTCTTACAATGATGCGGTCGAGGAAGCGCTGTGCTTTGGTTGGATCGACGGTAGACTGAATGTCCTTGATGATAAACAGTACAAACTCCTTTTTTCTCCGAGGAAACCGAAAAGTATTTGGTCAAAAAGCAATAAACAACGGATAGAAAGATTGATTCATCATGGGTTAATGACCATAGCTGGTTTTGAAAAAATTGAGGCAGCAAAAAAGAACGGTTCATGGGGGACACTTGATTCTATTGAGGAATTGATTGTACCTGTTGATTTGCAAAAGGCCTTGGATGATAACCCAACTGCAAAAAAGAATTTTTCTGGGTTTTCTAATTCATCGAAAAAGAGTATTTTGTATTGGATCCAAAGCGCGAAACATCCTGAGACGCGGTTAAGAAGGATTCAGCAGGCCGTTACCTTGGCTTCGAAGAACATCAAAGTGAATCAGTACCAACTAGATTGAGCAAAGGCGCAAACAAAAAGAGCCCAGATGATCGTGAGAATCGGTTGGTACTCGTCTTTATGTATCATCGAAAAGAAACAAGTCATCGATGGTTGTCTGTAAGGTATAGTTTTTTCCTCCAAGATAATCAGATTAATACGGTAGTATATGCTGATAATCCCAATATCGTTGTTTTTTACATAAGAAACAATACTGTAATCTCTTTCATTTCCTTAACTTTAATAAATAATTTTTCTTTGTTGCGATACTGTCTAACGCTGAATGGAGAACCTTCGATCGCCCTTTGACATCAAGATCTTCGGATTCTTTATTCGCCCAAGTCAACGCTTCCTTGAGTTCTTCAATATCTAAGACAGTTGAGGCGATACAATAATAACTTTTCGAACGCCCCTCATTAAATTCTTTCAACATCTCTTTGAGTAACCATTCCCTTTGTTTCTGTTTCTGCTCAAACTCAACAACCCCGTGCTTTTGAATGAACGAAATATCATGCTCCAGTGTTTGATAGCATTTGAAGGAATCGCCCTTTTTCCCGTAGGTTCTATGTTTAAGCCAACGCTGGCACTCATTGTGTTCTTTACAATCCCAGCAGAACTCTACTCCTTTTTTCTTCAGAGCGCAGGTTAGAAAAGGACAACCAACAGCCATTCTTTTTTCACGTTTGCATCCATCACACCAACGCTTCGCTCCAGCGTTATAGGCCGGACAGAGTCTGCAGGAAAGCCCGCAGACGCCAATCTCAGGATATTTTATTTGCATAATCACCTTTGTTTAGGACTCTTCGGAGGAATTTTTCCACAAGTAAAACAATAGCCTCGGTGAACACAAATGGTTCCTCCACAATAAGGACATGTCCATCGTATTGTTTCATTTTTTAGATATTCTCTCACTCCACTTTTTTTCATATGCTCAAGATTTTCAATGATACTCATCCCATATTTCGTTCGATATCTCTTATCCATTTGCTCCATACGTTGACAAGGGAATGTTCTACATGCAAAACAAAACTGCAAATTATTTTTCTGGCAACAGTTTTTGATTGTGCATCGAGTACGGGTGACAGGTTTCATGGCGGTATCTATCCGACAACCGAGGCATTTGTTCTTCTCCCTGAGAAAGGCGATACACACACGACAATTGATGCCGCAGGGAGCGAGCAGTGATCGTTTCATCCTTACGATAGTGTTCATTGCATATCCCTTAGCAGTTTGGAATAAATAATACTTGTTTTCACCGAAAATTGATTAAAGAACCAAGAAAAGCCAATAGATGAAGGTGTTTAGGATCGTGAGTGGGATTCCTATCTTGGCAAAATCTAAGAAGGTGAGTGTTGCACCTGTTTTCTTTTCAGCGTTCTGTATGATAATCACATTGCTCGCGGCACCTAAAATAAACAAGTTACCAGCAATCGTACTGCCAGCGGCTAAGGCTATCATCTGTGTTGTGTGCGCCCCGGCCTGGAGAAGTAATGGTAAATACAATGCAACTAACGGGACATTGGAGATAAACTGACTGAGGAAGATACTTATGAACAGAATAAAGGGTATACTGAGAATATCGATATTTGTTGTCTGAATAATGGTTTGAAAAAAACCACTGTTCCATACGCTTTGCATTAACACGAACATCGCGGCAAAAAAGATAAGGGTGCACCAATCAATGCGTTTGACGATTTGTATCCTTTTTGAGCTACCAACGATGATTGGAATCATCCCAAGTAACGCGATATAGGTTAATCGAAAATCAAAGGGTACTTCTAAGGTTACGATGATGATTTTCACGATAATTAATATGATAACTAACACCAACGAAAGTTTTGAGAAAAACGCTAGTTTGTCATCCTTGATGGAGTCCGGTTTAGGGAGGACAACATTGTGTTTGAACTCCTTTCTATAAAACAACCTCAGGAGCACATAAACTACTACAAGGTTGAGGATTGTTGGGAAGAAAAGGTATCGTAAGAACGTCACAAAAGGATTTGGGAGGGAGCCGTTAATCGCTATCAACAGGTTCTGTGGATTTCCAATGGGACTCATCACGCTACCGATCGTCACGGAAAAAGCGAGGGTCAGCAATAACAATTTTGCGTTGGCATTCTGTTGTTTCGCAAACAGGAGCACGACAGGGGTGCCGATGATTGCTATGGTATCATTCATCAAAAAAGCTGAAAGAAATCCAAAGCCAAACAACATGAAAAGTATCGCTGTATCCATCGATTTCGTATGTTTGATGAATTTGTAGGATATATGCGATAGATATCCGCTGTCCTCGAGCGCTTGACCAATGACAAACATCCCAAATAGGAACAATAGTACGTCAACATTTATTGATTTTAACGCGTCTAATGGTGTTATCTGGAGGGTCACTAAGACGGCGAGGGCACCAAAGAGCATGATCTGCCAGATTTGTAATTTAATATTCCCTATCTTTCTAATCGCGATAAGGACAAAGACAATTGCTAAAATGATGATTGAAACCGGAATCATACGTAGAGGTGTATTGTGTTGTATTTAAAAAATCAAGGGGGTCATTTTTGGGAAACGAAGAAGAGATACACTCAAAGGGTATATCTTATCTGAATCATTACCAACATCCGACTGAGTTCTGTGGACGTATAATTACATATAATGCAAAGACTATATTATACTATGATAAATGATAGGTCTGCGAAAAAAATTGATTTTTCGTTCATAAGTATTGGTCGACTTTTTCTCTTAATCGTTATTGTTGTGCTCTGTTATGCATGTGCGTTTTTCATCCCGATTGTTTTTTTATATGAAGTCATAAAATTTCTTCATTTCAGTTCTTTTTTTCATCTTTTTCTTTTTAGTGTTTCTATCGCCGTCTCGTATCTTATTCTTGTGTTTTCAATGATAGGTTCATCAGCGCTTTTTATTCGATTATTACGCGTGAGATACAAAGAGGGAGACTATGGAACAACGATCAAAGATAGAACATCGTTTAAATTCATCCTCAGTTACGCATTATATTTCCCTACATACAAAGTGATAGGTTTTTTGAATATCCCTCCGATCAAAGTATTATTTCTCAAAATGATAGGGTGTAAAATAGGAAAAAATGTTGTTCTTGCAGGGGACGAATGGATCTTTGACCCTTATGTCACAGAAATCGGAGACAATACGACAATTGGGGCTCGTTCAATCATAACAGGTCACATAGGGGAAGGGCACCTTATCATTAAAAAAATACGCATCGGGAACAACTGTCTCATCGGTGGCGATTGTTTTATCATGCCTGGCGTAATCATTGAGGATAACGTTGTTTTAGGTGCAAAAAGTCTCGTACTCAAAGATCAGGTTCTCAAAACAGGCAAAATATATGCAGGGATTCCTGCACGTGAAATCAACACACCAGAAAAAGTAGATTAATACCTGCGAATAGAAGCATTGTTGTAAGGTTTTCCCACGATACTTCAGAAGGAAAATGATAGAAGATATTTTAATATAGACTCGTGTGATTATGATTTTTTCCAAGGAGAATCCGCGATGATCGATTATGCAACATACATGAATACTTTGGACAATCAAATAAAAAAGTACATGCCGCAGGAAAATACGCCCTTGTATGATGCCCTCGCCAAACCAAAAGACCTGTTTCGGATTCCTCTGCGTGAAGCAGAAGAACTTCAATTCAAGTGTATCAAACAGGCATTTATCCATAATTATAACAACAACCAGTTCTATCATCGATTCTGCAAAGAGCAGGCTGTAACCCCTGATGATCTCAGGACGAACCAGGACCTGACCAAGATACCGCTCATCCCTGACAAGTTCTTTAAGGACTATCCGCCCGGGAAGGATTTTGCAGTGTGGCTCGCAAATATCTATACTGGAGAGCTCCCGCACATCACGATAAAACAGAAGAACCCGTCCTTTGATGATGTCATCAAGGCCTTTAATGAGGCAGGGGTCATTGTCTCGTACAGCAGTGGCACAGGAGGAAGGTACACCTTCATTCCTCGGAATACACAATCATTTCTCAACGCTGAATACGCGCTTGCTAAAACGCTTGTCGGCATGGCGTACCCCTTATGGAAGTATGATTCCTATGGGTACCTACTCATGCCACACCCGAAGAAAAATTTCATTTTTGCGGGGAAAGCCCTCGAAATTTACTTTGATGCGGTGAAAAACGTCAATGTCGCAATCGATCGTGAAGTGACCACCGAGCTTGTTCAAATGACCATGGGGAATGTTCCAGGACTGAAGAGCAAGATCGTTCGCTATTTCTCTTACCGACAGCAAAAGAAAATGGTTGACAATATCATAGCATGGTTGGAAGAGCGTGATAAGGCAAAGGATACCATAACGCTCCTAGGGGCACCCTACATCCTGTATGCGGTGATGGAAAAACTCAAACAAGAGGGAAAGAGCTATAATTTTGGCGACCGTGGTGGCGTCGCAACTGGTGGTGGATGGAAAGGTCTAAGAAATATCACTTCGACGGAATTCCGAACTGAAATCAACAAAGTCCTGGGGATATCAGATAAATTTGTATTTGATGTGTATAGTATGGTCGAGGGGAACGGCTGGATGATCCACTGTCCAGAGGGACATTACCTTCATGTCCCGTATTCCTATTATAAGGCGCTTGTCCTTGATAAGGAATTCAAGCCTGCGGGATACGACGAATGGGGTCGCTTCGCTTTTCTTGATGGTATCTCGACGAGTCACCCCAGTTTCGTCATCACAGGTGACCAGGTGAAGCTGCATGAGCATTGTCCGGTCTGTGATCGACCAGGCCCTGTGCTTGAACCAGAGGTACAGCGGGCAAAAGGAGAAGATCTACGAGGGTGTGCCGAGGAAGTCCGTCGGATGCTCTCATCGGATGTCGGTCAGTAAATTCATGATGTTGTTCAATGCTTACCTTTCGTAGCCAAACTCGTCAAAAACAAATTTCCATTTGTTGTATAGTTTCTCCTTAATGACAGGATCTACGTTGTAGCTACTTGCCTTAAAAAATTTCTGAGACGAGGCATAATCACTAAAAAATTTCTTAGAAGCTTCGAAATTTTTTAACCCCAGGGTCGTATAAATTTTTTCAACATTTTCTAAAGGATTTTTAATGAAATCCTCGTATTTTATTTCAACGAGATTTCCTTCAGGAATAAGGTTTCTCGCTTCAAAGTATTTCTTGTACATCTGAGCATATAGATCTAACATATGTCCTTCGAGGTTCTGCATATCATATTTCTGGATACAATAGATAGGTACTACTATCCGCAGGAACCTCATCATTGAATAATAAAGATGGTACGGATTTCGATAGATGTTAATAAACTGTGCATCTGGGAACATTTCCAGAAGATGTTTTATCCGAGCAGTATGCGCAGGGTTTTTTAATATCAAGCGTTTCCCGTCTCGATAATAAGTCAATTTTTGTCAAAATGCGTGCCCGCACCACCAGTCAAATAGACTGGTGGCATGCTCGGCTAACAATTGTTAGCCTCGGCGGTCACGCTCCGAGTAGTGGGTTTTATCTCGTCGCATCCATCTAGTTTAAG